>Ga0206876_1219_pt1 | contig 13434 bp, 9 predicted proteins | sample Alteio_BWOrgCont_10_FD_152619 | JGI IMG/M metagenome (GOLD analysis project Ga0206876, IMG submission 152619) | Enriched cells from forest soil in Barre Woods Harvard Forest LTER site, Petersham, Massachusetts, United States -... | ecosystem: Environmental > Terrestrial > Soil > Temperate forest > O...
AACACACTACAGGCACTGGAAGATCTGCCGTTTTGTGAGGGGATGCGAAAAGGTGCGAGGTTGTATGGCTGCCAGCCGTTCATGAGCGAAGACCGGTATCGTGCGATGTTGCCGCGCGGTCGTATTCGGGTTGAGGAATTATCCGAGATCCTGCGCCGAGACTTGGGGACCGAGGCGGATCGGATGATTGGTGGATTGGCGAGCCGATACGCCGTGCGACTTGCCATGGTCCAACTTCCATTGCAGCTCGGCCCGGATGCGGAGCTCAGGTGGTTCGTCGCGGAAATGGGGGCGCTGTCGCGTTTTCAAGACTTCGTACCGCCTCCGACGCGCGAGCGATTCGTCGACGAAACACGGCATTGGGTATTGCGAGATTTATCGGCCAGCAGCGATCCCACGGCGATTCGAGTGGGTGATCTCTTGAATGACCTCCGCGGCCACTTCAACCAATCATCGATCGAACACTGGAACGAGCCGGTCCAAGAATGGGAATCGCTGACACTGCAGGTGCTTTGGCGCGTTTGCCGCGAAGGCGTGACGAGGGTCAATCAGACCGTCGATCCTGCGCGCGTTCCGTTGCGTCACCGCGATGCCATTCGCGTGGTGGGAGGCGCGGATAGCGATCTCTTAGTGCACAATCTGTTGATTCGTTTCTGTTCGGCTTTTACCGATCAGGGATTCGCGCATTGGACGTTGCCTAATCGCGATGACGGGTTCTATCTGTCGTTCTGCAAACTGTATGGTCAGCCGTGGGCAACACCTCAACCGTGGTTGCAGGGTCTGCCCAAAGAACTGAACAGATTGGTCAATTCAGAGACTTCCCCCGTCGATTCGATTCAGGAGTCAGTGCAACTCTTGGGGGTGACGGAGGCGGACCAGGACGATTATATCACCGCGTCGCTGCTGGCGTTGCGCGGTTGGGCCGGAATGTTGTGGCAAATGGAAGTTCGTAGCGACCGCGTTCCGCTTCCCGTCACGAAGGGAACCTTGGTTGAATACCTGGCGATTCGCTTGATCCTCGAAAGGTTTGCACTCACCTATGTTGCCCGCGAAAGCCTGGGATACACCGGGTCACTCTGCGAATTGAAAGAAACGGTACTTAACCGAACGCGAGCCGAGCCAAATGCAAATTTCGAACAGGAAGCATTTACCGTCTTTCAACTGGCACAGGCACTGGAATGGACCCCACCACAGCTGTTTCAGCTCACCGATGCCGACTGGACCGATCTTGTCACGGAGATCAAAAGTTTCTCCGGGCTTGAACGTCGCTGGACCTATCATCAGGCGTTTGAGCATCATTATTGCGTCGCGGCACTCGATGCCATTTCGATTCATGCGAAGCATCGTCCCGAGCGCATTCCGAATCCGCGTTTTCAAGCATCATTTTGTCTTGATGCGCGTGAGGAATCATTCAGGCGACGGATTGAAGAATTGGCACCCGACACCGAAACGTTTGGCGCCCCCGGTTTTTATGCGGTCGCAATGTATTATCGTGGCATTGCGGAAGCTCACTTTTCGGCACTCTGTCCGATCGTCCTCAAACCGCAGCATTGGGTCATCGAAGAGGTCATGTCGCATCACCAGGAAGCCAGCCATCGACACGCGCAGGCGCGACAAATGATTGGGACGGCCGCTCATCGTATTCACGTCGGCAGTCGAAGTTTTGCAGGCGGTGCGCTGCTGACAGCCGGTGTCGGGATTCTCGCTTCGATTCCACTTGTCGCACGCGTTCTCTTTCCGCAAATGACCGCGTCGATTCGTCGCCGGGCCAGCCAGTTTGTTCAACCATCGCTTCTGACGCGGTTACGACTGGAACGGACGGCCCCGACACCGGGGCCGACAGGTGATCAGATCGGTTACACCGTCGAAGAAATGGCAAACATCGGCGAACGGATGTTGCGCGACATTGGTTTGACGTCTGGTTTCGCGCGGCTGGTTTTGTTTTTTGGACATGGTTCTTTTTGCCTGAATAATCCTCACAAGTCGGCCTACGACTGCGGTGCCTGCACTGGCAGCCCCGGTGGCCCGAACGGGCGGGCGCTCGCGGCCATCCTGAATGACGAACGAGTCCGGGCAATCCTGGCCGAACGCGGACTGCACATCCCCAGCGCCACAATGTTCCTCGGTGGATTACACAATACGGCAACGGAAACGGTCCATTTTCTGGACCTCGACAGGCTTCCCAAATCACATCTCGCAGATTTCGAAGTGGCGAAGCAGATTCTGGAAGATGCCTGTCAGAAGAACGCTCATGAACGCTGTCGGCGATTCGATTCCGCGCCGTTGGATATTTCGTTCGAAGAAGCACATCGACACGTTGAAAAACGCTCCGAAGATTTGGCGCAGACTCGCCCCGAGTTCGGCAATGCGTCGAACGCCATGTGTATTGTCGGGCGACGTGAGCGGACGCGTGGATTATTCCTTGATCGGCGCTGTTTTCTGACCTCTTACGATCCAATCCATGACGATCAGGAAGCCACCATTCTGGCGCGAATCCTGGCGGCGGCGATTCCCGTCTGCGAAGGGATCAACATGCAATACAATTTGTCGTACATCGATTCCGACGGCTGGGCGTGTGGAACAAAGTTGCCGCATAACGTCGTTTCTTTGCTGGGTGTGATGCTGGGGGCGGCGAGCGATCTGAAGCCGGGACTTCCCTGGCAAAGCGTTGAAATCCATGAGCCGATGCGGCTGCTGTTTGTCATCGAGACAACTCCCGACGCAATGCGGGGCATCATGTCGCGAAATCCGGTGATCGCCAGAATTCTGAAGAATCAATGGTCGCATCTGGCGGTGCTCGATCCTCATTCGAATCGCATTCAAGTCTTTGACGGAGAACAGTTCACCGACTACGTTCCGTCTTCGACCGAACTCACTCACGCCGCGACCTCGACCGACTGGTACCGGGGATGGCGCGATCATCTGGGATTTGCCGTGATTGATCGAGGTCGCGTGGCGCGTGCCACGACGAATGGAGAGAGCAACCATGGATAACCCCAAGATCTTAACGATGCTTGGATTGGCCATTGTCATTGCCCCGCTATTCCCATTGGCAATATTGGGAGGCGCCGGCTTGATCGGCCGTCGTCTCTCGGAGCGAATGATCGGTCGTACGACTCAATCCGCAATCGTGGTCGGGCTCTGCGCCGCGGTGATCTGCCTGGGTTTCATGATCGCGAACGGAATATTCCAACATCCCATTGAACTCGGCCAGTGGGTTGCGATTCACGAATATCACTTTTCTGTGGCATTCATCCTCGACATCCTCTCGCTCACGTTTGTGATCTTGTCATTTGTCCTGTGCGGGACCGTCGGAGCGTTCGCCAGGGTGTACATGCACCGCGAGCGGGGGTTCAGTCGCTTCTTTGTGTTTTACGCGATGTTTGTTGTGGGGATGACTGTCACGGCGCTGTCGGGCACGATCGAAACATTGTTCGCTGGCTGGGAACTTGTCGGGCTTTCATCGGCATTACTCGTGGCATTTTATTACGAAAGGGCCGAACCGGTCCGTAACGGATTACGCGTGTGGGCCATTTATCGCGTGTCGGACGCGTCGCTGTTGCTCGCGTCACTTGTGATGCACCATTTGACGGGTGAAGGCGATTTTCACAAATTGCTCGGTGATGCTCCCTGGCCATCGGGAACGGCGTCCGTGAACGAATATCAGGCTCTGATTGTGGGGCTTTTACTCTTGATCGCTGTCGCGGGTAAGTCGGGCCTTGTTCCTTTCTCCGGCTGGTTGCCTCGCGCAATGGAAGGACCGACTCCGTCGAGTGCGGTGTTCTACGGAGCGTTGTCGGTGCATCTCGGTGCCTTCCTGCTGTTGCGGGTCGGTACCATCCTGGATCAATCGCTGCCACTGCGAATTGCCGTCGTGGCAATCGGATTGATCAGCGCGATCTACGCGGCATTTGTCGGACGAGTTCAAACCGATATCAAAGCCGCGCTCTCATTCGCGTCATTGACTCAAGTCGGGATTATCGTGGCCGAAATCGGTTTAGGTCTGCGCTATATCCCGTTGATCCACATTGTCGGCCACGCCTGTCTGCGGACGCTGCAATTCGTGCGCGCCCCGTCGCTTTTGCTGGATTACCGAATTCTCGAGAATGCGATCGGGACGAACCTTCCACTCCGCTCGTCCTGGTGGAAACGCTATTTCGGAGTGCGAAGTCGTCTCTGGCTCTACCGATTCGCCATGGATCGCGGATTTCTGGACGTGATTCTTTACGATTGGGTGGCGGGGCCCTTCTTGTACCTGTTTCGGCGGATCGATTCATGGGAACGGCATTGGTTTCACTTTATCGACGGCGACAAAATTTACGACGGTGAACCCCAGCAGCCCCAAGATGCAAGCACAACAGTATCGGTGACGTTGGAGGAACTGATATGAGCGTGTTGCGATTTCCATGGCTCGAGTGCTGTGTGCTGGTCCCGATAATTGGTGCGGCGATTGTGGCCTGTTTGCGCGACGCGGATTCCGCACGTCGCACCTGCCTGTGCTTTGCCGGGCTGACATTTGTTTCGACGGTGGGGGCCTGGCAAGACTTTGATTGGCTGCACGCTTCAAACGCCGTGAGCAGTGAATACCTCAATCACCAGATCTTTGGACGCGAACTGTTCGCGATCGATCATTTAAGCGCATCTCTTTTGCCACTTGTCTCCTTATTGCATTTGCTCACAATCCTGGTCACCAGCCGCACGAAAATTCGGCGTTTTTCATTTTCCGGGGCACTCGTCCTGGATGCCATCGCACTCGCAACATTCAGTTGCACAGACCCTTGGTCGATCATCGAGTTTCTGGCGATCGGTGCGGCGCTGCCTCTGCTCGAATTGATCAGCCGCCGCAAGCCGACACGTGGCTACCTGATTCATCTGACGGTCTTCATTGGATTGATGGTGGTTGGCTGGTCACTCGTCGAACGCGAAATCGAAGCCGGCGGTAAGTCGTTCTGGGGAATTGTTCTCGTCCTGCTGGCCATGTGTGTGCGGTGCGGACTGTTCCCCTTTCATGGTTGGTTCGCCGGTTTGTTTGAGCATGCCACGTTCGGATTGGCACTGCTGTTTGTCACACCCCTGATCGGGGTCTACGGAGTTGTTCGGCTTGTCGTTCCACTGGCGCCCGTCTGGATGATCGAGGATCTGGGACTACTGGCAATGTTCACTGCCTTTTACGCCTCCGGCATGTCACTGGTTCAGAACGATATTCGCCGGTTTTATTGCTACTGTTTTCTCGCCAATTCGTCCTTGATCCTGGTCGGGATCGGTACCATGACATCCATCAGCACCACTGGGGCGTTGTGTGTGTGGCTTTCGGAAAGCCTGGCGATGTTAGGATTGGGCCTGACTTTACGCGCCATTGAAGCGCGGCGAGGTCGGTTGTTCATGCGCGAGTTTCAAGGGCTGTACGAGCATACGCCCAATCTCGCCGTCTGTTTCGTTCTGACTGGTCTGGCTGCTGTGGGGTTTCCCGGAACCTTCGGATTTGTCGGGATGGAAATCCTGATGGACGGCGTCGTCCTGGCCAAGCCCTTCTTGGGAGTGGCCGTCGTCGTCATTGGAGCACTGAATGGAATTGCAATCGTCCAAGCCTTCTTCCGACTCTTTACCGGCGGCCAATACAATTCGTCGGTCTCGCTGAAAATCCGTGCACGCGAACGTTACGGCGTGCTGGCACTGGCAGCCCTGATCCTGATCGGAGGCATGAGCCCCCAAGGTCGTGTCGCTTCACGACATGAGGCCGCGATGCAGATGTTGCGAAGTCATCCGGATCGGAGCGCCGCGCTCACAACGCAGTGAAAGGCATCGCAGGCGACTCATGACGGCGAATTCCTCCAAAACGATGCTGAAACAGACGCTGGCGCCGGTCGTGATCGTCGTCGTGCTGTGGGTCACGATGAGTTCTGTGACGACTTACTATGTGCAATGGCTCGAGCGGTCTCATCATCGCAATTTCATCGAAAATATCGTCTCCATCCGGGCTGCCGAAGCGTTGCAGATTCACGTCTGGAGGCTCGCCGCGGAACTGCCTGAAGACGAGAAATCACTGCCCGAATTTCGAATGCAGCTGAAAAACACGGAAATGCAAATTGGCGAACAGCGGCAGAAACTCGGCCAGTCTGCATTTAACGAAGAAGAACGTCAGGTGTTGTCAGATCTCGATCTTTTGCTTGCGGCCTTTTCTGAATGTCTGCATCGCGCACTTAATCCTGGGTCTGGTTCAAATTCGAGTTCCTTCGAACACGTCGATCTCGCGACCACGCGTCTCGAGACGCTCGCAATTGCCGGTCGTATTGCAGCATTGTCGAATCAACTGCTGAAGATCAACCAGGAACTCGCCGAGCGGGATACCCAACAGCGGCAACGGATCAGCCGCGTGGTTTATTCGGCACGTTTGGCGATGCTGATCGTCGGTCCAATATTTGGCGTGTTTCTCGGTTGGAGACTGGCTCGACTGCTGCACCGCTCGATCTCGCGTGTTCTGGTGACGCTGCACGATGCGAGCTCCAGCCGCGAAAGCGATGTTGGCACCATCGCCATCGAATCCTCGGGCGACATTCACGACGTCCAACAACAGGCCGAGAATGTTGCCGAGCGAATGCGGCAGGTCAGTCGTGATTTGCAGATCGCGCGGCGCGAGGTCTTGCAGTCGGAACGATTGGCCGCCGTGGGTGAACTGGCAGCGGGTGTCGCGCATGAAATTCGCAACCCTCTGACTTCGGTCAAGTTATTGCTGCAACATGCCCTGCGGCAAGCGTCCGGTCCGACGCTCGACGAAAGCAAATTGAACCTGATTCTCGAAGAAATTGGGAGGATGGAGACAACGGTCCAGGGCCTTCTCGATTTCTCACGGCCGCCCCGGCTCAATCGCGTGCGGCATGACCTGAGGCAGACTTTGCAGCGCGCCCTGAATCTGATCGAAGCACGCGCCCGGCATCAGGGAATCGACATCATCACGAACGCTGGCGACACGCCGTTGATGGTCGACGGTGATACAGAAAAGCTTCACCAGGTGCTGATAAACCTGCTGATCAATGCGATCGAAGCCATGCATCAAGGTGGCCGACTGACGATCGATGCCAGTCTCGTCACCCGGCGAAATGCTGTTGATTTCGGCAACACCACAAATGGAGCAGGTCATCAGGGTGAGCAACGGATGGTTCAAATTGTTTTTCAGGACACGGGGCAGGGGATCCCGGAAGATATTCTGTCGCGTCTGTTCGAGCCGTTCGCCACGACAAAAGAACGGGGCACGGGGTTGGGATTGGCGGTGTCGCACCGCATCGTTGAAGAGCATGGCGGGACAATTCTCGCATGTAACGGTCCGAACGGAGGAGCCCGGTTCACGCTGAGCATTCCCGCCGCGGACCTTGCCGATAATTGGAATACTGACTGATGATACCAGGCTGCGCGGAGTCGCCGGCAGCCGTTGACGACCGAGGTGTTTGATGGAATCGCTGTTGGTGATCGATGACGAGGCGGGAATCTGCAAGACGATCCAGAACATCTTGCAAAGCGACCAGCTGCGCGTTCTGACCGCGTCAACCGCGGCCGAAGGACTGAAGCTGTTACGCGAGGAAATCCCGCACGTGGTTCTGCTGGACATTCGGCTGGGGATGCAATCGGGCCTGGATCTGTTTCAACAGATCCACGAAATCGACCCGAAAGCACTGGTGATCTTCATCACGGGACACGGTACGACCGACACAGCCATTGAAGCAATGAAGATCGGGGCCTTCGATTACCTGGTGAAGCCGTTGGACTTTGACCAGCTTCATCAAGCCATCGATCAGGCATTGAAGATTGGTCGGCTCATGCATTCAGCGGCGGCGATCGACGACGACAGTTCGACCGATGAATCGTCGGATCGGCTGGTCGGCAATGGCCCGTCGATGCAGTTGATCTGTAAACAAATCGGTCGCGTGGCACCACAAGACGTCAACGTGTTGGTGTTGGGAGAAAGCGGTACGGGTAAAGAACTCGTCGCACGCGCGCTCTACCAGCATAGCCGTCGAAACCAGGCTCCGTTCCTGGCGATCAATTGTGCCGCGATTCCCGAAACATTGCTTGAAAGCGAGCTGTTCGGTCACGAAAAAGGAGCGTTCACGGGTGCCGACCGACGGCGGATTGGCAAATTCGAACAATGTCATCACGGGACATTATTTCTGGACGAAGTCGGCGATATGCCTCTGGCCACTCAGGCTAAGATCCTACGATTGTTGCAGGACGGACAATTCCAGCGCGTTGGTGGCAATGAAACTTTGTCAGTCGATGTGCGCGTGATTGCCGCGACGAATCAGAATCTGGACGTCATGATCGAAGATGGTCGTTTTCGCCGCGACCTTTACTATCGTTTGCGCGGCGTCACGCTGCATTTGCCTCCGCTGCGCGAGCGCCTGGACGACATTCCGGAACTCGCCCACTATTTTTTGTTTCGGTTCAACCGGCAACTCGGCACCGCCGTGCAATCGATCTCACAAGAAGCACTCGAGCGCCTGCAGGCCTATCGCTGGCCAGGAAATATCCGCGAACTCCAAAGCGTGATCCGCGAGTCCCTCATCGTATCCACCGGCCCCACACTGTTGCCGGAATTCCTCTCGATCGAATTGCAGAACGAAGTTGTCGGTGACCACGAAACGACCGATTCGATTGTCAGTGTCAGTCAAAATGCCTGGCTGGCGCTGGGAGATTTTGTGGAACGAGTGACAACCGAACGCAGCACAGACGCCTATCGGCGATCGCTGCTCGAATTTGACCGGTTGGTGATCAGCCACGCGTTGAAACAGTCTGACGGTCTTCAGTCACGGGCTGCCGAGATTCTGGGACTCAGCCGACCGACACTGCGCGCCAAGATTCGCTCGATGGCAACTGAAAAATTGCCAGCGCAGTCGCCAACCCCCTCGCTGGGTCAGGAATAAGCCGGATCGAGAATTCAAAAAGCGATCAGCGTCTTGATTCACTTGCACCGCAAGAATCCGCAGGGTTGCTTTTGCAGTCGAAACGGTTTCTGCTAGATTAGGACATCCGTTGATCTGAAACTGATTTGGGGCGGTAGCTCAGTTGGGAGAGCGCTGCGTTCGCAATGCAGAGGTCGGGGGTTCGACTCCCCTCCGCTCCACTTTGAAAGCCTTGCTCACATACACTGCTTGCAAGGCTTTTTTGCTTGAATTGATGGGGTTTTCTCTCGTCGGCATTCTGACAACCGATTCACCGTCGTCCGTAGGTGAGTGGACAGTAAATGATCCAAATTCACCTGATTGCCCAGTATTTGGTAGAAGCATTGGTACAAGCTGTGAAGACATAATGTCATCAGTTCCCGTTGCTCTCATCGCCTGGCGTTCGGTCGAGGGTGACGAGTTCATATCGAGCGATGGCAGCGAATCGAGCGCCCCGTAAACGTCGAGCAACTTCGGATCGGTGTACGTGTTCATCGTCAGGTCGATCGTCGAATGTCGCATTGCGGCTTGTGCAGTTCGTGGAGCAACTCCACCCTTGCTGAGAAGCGTTCCGAACGAAGTCCGCAAAGCGTGAACGTCGAGCGTTCGGCCCCGTTCGTCTTTCTTTTTGATTCCTGCCGCATTCAAGTCGCGGTTGAGAATCCGAACCAAACCGGCGGGAACCCTGAACAGCGGTCGCTTACTTTCGACCGTCGCGTTGCTTTTGCGCAGGCGAAGCGTAGACGGCTTCGGCGTGTCCGATAGCCAGAGTCTCAAATCATTCGCTAAGTCCGCCCGTAGCGGGATTGTCGAGCCTTGCCGGTTCTTCTCGTCGGCGGCTTCGAGTTCCACGAACGGCATCGGCCCGTCGAGTTCCAATTGACCTACTGTGAGCGATGCGAGTTCGCCCTTCCGCAGTCCCGTCAGAACGAGCGTCTTGTAAATCAACGCCCGTTCGCGTCCGAGCCGTTCCAGGTCGGCAATCAATTCTGGATTCTTGGCGAGTCGTTTCTTTGCTCGTTCAACGGCTGTTTGCAAACCGTCGAACGTCAACGCGGCTTTAGTCCAGTTCGACCGTTTCACCACCTTGTCGGTCGCTTCGGTTTCTTCGTCTTCTTCCACAGGAACCGATTTCCGCCCATGCTCGGCGAGCGGTCGCCAGCGAGCTACTTCGAGCAGTTGAACCAGTTCGGCTTCGGTCATCGACCGGCGTTGTCGTCGTCGATCCGTGTTGGCATCAGCTTTCGGTACTTTCAAGAACGGATTTACTGAAAGTCGGTGAGTCTCGACGCACCAGTTGCCGAAGCCGACCAGTTCTTGACGGTATTCGTTCCGGTTTCCTGCCGACATTTTTTTCGTTTGTTTATCGGCAAGCCATCGCGTCAGAGCATCGGCGGACATGTCCACCAGTCGTGCGAACTTGCATTCATCGGCCAACCGTAGCAACCGTGACTTGGTATTGGCAATGCGAACGGCATTCAATCTTTTTGCGGTTCGATGTTCATGGTAAACGGCAAAGTGATCGGCAATCGGGGTTCGCTGATGATCGGATGTCGCATCTTCGCTGGGCGTGATGACTTTGCTTTTCACCAGTTCGGCGCGACGTTCGAGTTTTCCGAGAACTGAACGAGCGGCATCCTCATCGCGGCATCCGGTCGAGACTTTCACAACATGCCCGTCGCCATTCCGATACTTCGCGACATAGGTTGCCGATTCGCAAACGATACGCTGTTCACCGTTTTCCCCGGTCGTAATGGGGAATAGATTCGCTTTGCCGCGTTTCGGCTTCACCCGAGCGAATTTCTTACCTTTCACCGTCACAATCTCGGCGGACGGCGGAAACGGTTTCGTGTAGGACTCTCGGTAGACGGTTCCCATTTTGTGAATTCTTTCATTCGTCGATATCGAGCGGACAGCCGCAATGAGGGCATTGAGTCGCCCGTTTTGAAACCTGCATTTCGCAATCAGGACAATCTCGAAGTCGGCTATTTGACGTTGTCAAGCGCTTCGGCTTTGTCACTTGCTTTGAATTTCCGTCGATGGCCGGCACTCTATTTGGCGAACCGCAGTTAGTGCAAAGAATCTTTTTCCCAGCGTCGGCAGTCGCCCAGGTTAGCCGTTCGCGACATTCGGTACATTTAAAGTGAACCACTTCGCTGTCGCTGTCATCGGCTTTGGGGTTGAAGTCATCTGGATCAAAAGGCAGGTGCTTGACCATTTCAGCAAGCACTTTTCTTGCAATCCCCCCCGCTTCTCCAAAATCCGTCAGTTGGAGCACGACACCACTTTGATTTCGTCTGCCAGAGACGCTGACTTCTACGGAGCCGTTCCCGTTGTCGATCATCATCACAGACATCTCTTGACCGGCCCATGACCACCAACTCATCCCTGTTTTGAAGTTGAGTAGACCATTGCTCTTGTCGAGGGAGTCGACCTTATATCCCAGGTCTCTCACGGCCTTTTGTGCCGCGGAGAAAACCTGATCCAAACTCTTTTGAAACGTCTCGGTTTCGCTGCTCGCCATTGATCGTTTCCCTCGTCTATTTCGTCACCAAAAGATCTAAAAGTTCGAGGTGTTTTTGCAGACGGTTCCCATCGAATCACTTTTGTTTCGACTTCGACTTGGTTGCCGGTCGCAATTCCAACCCAAAAAAATCAGCCAGCTTGTCTGCCGAGTCCAAATGGATCGACGTTTCCCCCCGAGCGAACTTCATCAACGTTTGCCTCAAAACTCCGGTTTCCTTTTCCAATCGAAGAAACGGAATTGTGGAATCGTTGATCGTTTTGCGCAGTAGATCGGTTATCGGCAACTTCTGATACATAGTGTAATCTATGTTACACTCGGCAGAGCGGGGCGTCAATCTTCTGTTTTGTGTCACCCCCTCAAGGGGTGACGCCTTATGGTCCCTTATGGGATATGTGAAGCCCACTTCACGCATGAATGACGTAAAACTTCACACTAGTCGAGTGAAGCCCACTTCACGCATACGAGTGAAGCCAGCTTCACAGTCAGTCGGGCGGTTTGGGGATCGGATGGACGCGATTGACGTTCGCCCCGCGTTTCATCCCGCCACGGTAAACCACGATCAGAAAGCCCCGTTTTTCCAGCTTCCCCACGGCATCGACAACCGCTCGCCGAGTCGTTCCGATCCGTCGAGCCACGTCTAACATCGAAGTACGAACAGTGCCTTGCTTCGTGTCTCGCCACAGAACGAGCCACGTCAGAGCTTCAGCCCGAGACAGGTCAGTCATCGAGCAATCGACGAATGAATTGAGTTCACCGAAACGGTTCGATGTTGTCGCCGTTCGCTTCGGGTTGTCATTCGACTTGCCGTACCCGGTCGACGCTGCCACATGCCGTGCCGGTTCCATCGCCGGAAGAACAGAACAGCCGCGCAGAATCGGCGGTTTGCTGTCATTCATTGAACCGCCCCCATTCCTGGTCGGACGATTCAGCGTTGCCCCACAGCTCCGCAATTGCCGATTGTAGCTTGCCGGGCGGTTCAGGTTGAACGAATGGACCCGACAACGGCGTGAAGCGTTGGAGCGGCTTATCGAACTCCAAACGCAGGTCGCGGCATTCACCATTCCGGCTTTTTAAATGTTTGAGGATGACTTGCCCTTCAACGTCATTGTCGGGAGTCAGGATGAAAGCATCGTCGGCCCCGAATTCAAGTTCGCTCGATTCGCGGAACGAAGCCAGGTTCAACCCGTCGCCCGAGTAACTCGATCGGCCCGACTTGTCTTTTGAGCGTCCGACAGCCGAAAGCACGATGACAGCTAACCCGGCGTCGGCAAATGCCCGCAGATAGTTCATCGTCGCATCGACGGAGCCGCGTTTGTCGCCGTGTTCACCCGGCGGCGAGACACGCTGAATATAGTCCAACACGATCAGCCCCGCGTCGAAGTCATCGGCAGCGGCGGCGATATTAGCCAGGTCAAACGGCGGTCGAACGAACGCCAGCCGCTCGGCTAATTCGTCGAGCGTGTTCAGTCCCGCATCGATGCGTTGGGCGTGTTCATCGGTCAATCGCCGATAGCGAATCGTCGTCAGGTCAACGCCCGACAGTCGAGCCAATTGCCGATCGAGCAGCACAGCGGGCGGCATCTCGACATTGGCGACAACGGCCCGCAGTTCTGGCGACATTCGCAAGGCATCGACAACCGCTTGCATGGTGAATGCCGTTTTTCCCGCTCCCGGTGCGGCCCCGAGAAGCGTCACCAGCCCCGGCCCGATCTCGATTCGAGACAGTTGGCCATCGCCAATCGGATAAAACTTCGGCGGTTTGCCAGATAGGACGTCATCGCGCCAGTCGTGCAAAATGTCGGCGGCGGGTTGGTAGTGTGGTTTGTTCAAGATTCGATTTCCTTCGAGTGATTCAACCCACAATCAATCTGCCGTCGCGTTTCGCTGGGCGAGAGTCCCGAGTCGAGAGCGGCTTCGCTCAAAAGGGCGCGAGCCAGTTCTGCGGGACACCCGAACTCAGCCAGGTTCGCGGCA
>Ga0206876_1220_pt1 | contig 13409 bp, 5 predicted proteins | sample Alteio_BWOrgCont_10_FD_152619 | JGI IMG/M metagenome (GOLD analysis project Ga0206876, IMG submission 152619) | Enriched cells from forest soil in Barre Woods Harvard Forest LTER site, Petersham, Massachusetts, United States -... | ecosystem: Environmental > Terrestrial > Soil > Temperate forest > O...
ATGGCTTATCTTCAATTGCCAATTTATTTTCTTCCACATATTTCAATGTTACATCTTCTGCCTTAATAGGAATAATATCATGTGTTTGTGTCATTATAGCAATAGCATGTATCATTCCTTTACCTTTTTTATCATAATAAATACCTGTAGGTTTAATGGGAATCAATTCATTGGATAGCTTATGAACTTCTTTTAGTTTATTAATTGTTTCATCTAATGTTCCAATTAAATTTTCAGAATTTTTGAGTATTTGCAAATTATATATTGATCCTGATGGTCTAACTGGTATAAATGTTGAATTTGTTGTTACAATATATTTACATTTATTACGCGAATCAATAATTTGATATTTCGGCATATATTTTTTATTATCCAAACTCTTTAATTTAATATACGCACTTCTTGCAGTCAATGATAAATTATTATATAAAACATCATCCAGAAATCCACCTGCACAATTTCTTTTATAAAAGTCCATGACATGATTAACAATATTTTTTTCATCAGATGAAAAATTAAATGTTTTAAGTAATGTCATATTTTTTGTATTTTCATCATCCTTCATAACCATAACTATTGGATAATAATATTTGTGTTCTTTTAATAAATAAACTGATTCTCTTTTTTGGATCAATAATATTTTCTATTTTTAATCATGTCATGGACTTTTATAATATTTTCTATTTCTTCTGTGTTTTGACAATCAAGGAAGAAATCTTCTTTAATTCTTTCTTTTTCCAAACTTTTTTTAATTACTGTAATTCTCTTTTGGAAAATAATTATATTTAAACCATTAGGTGTGACAACTCCGGGAATTGATAATATATTATTTGTCATATCGAAGTCCAAATAATTATTAAATTGTATAAAATCAATATATTTATCCCTTGTATTAAATTGTGTTCTAATATCACCATTATTTAAAGATGTAAAGATTAAATCATTTTTATCATTTTCCATTACACTAATGATTTTCTTTTTAATTTCATCAATTGTCAGATCAATAATTGATCCAATTGCATTCAAAAACTGATATTCATCTTGTTTGGATCCATATTTGAAAAAATAACCAGTTTTGGTCTGAACAAGATAGTGATGTTTAATTTTTTTATCTTTTTCCAACATATAATTAAAATAGAAATCTAAATATTTGGGTAAAAATCCGAAACGACCTTCTTGAATCTTATTGGTATCTTGTAAAATATATAAACGATCACCAATAACCTTATGCGTTTGTTTTTCCATTTCTCCTTGTGCTTCACCAATACATTTGGAAAAGAAATCTTTTTTATCTTTATTTTTTGATATGTGTGGATCTTTTTTGAAACAACATGGCATACAATGACCATAAGGATTTTTACTTCTTGTTAAAAAACCTACATACATATGATCACCATTTTCTTCCGGGCTACAAGTATAATGAATTTCATTACCAGTGAAATTACCATTTTCATCGAATTCTTGAAGTTTAACTGTTTTTAATACAAATTCTTGTTTTTTATTACCTTTACCTTTTATAGTTATTTTCTTTTCATATTGTCCATTCTTTTTATTGAAATGATATCCAGCTTTAATTAATTCTTCCATATTTGCTGATGTAAATTGTTGTGGTCGGCGTTTCTTATCTGTCCCACTATTTTGACATGCACGTGTCCATTGACTTTGACCTTTCTCAGGTTTAAATCCAATTCGTTTCTTATCCAATTGCGTCATTTGTTTAACTGATTTAATTTCTTTAGAATAATTAACAATTTCATCTACCTTATTTCTCCTACGCGCAATATTTGTTAATTTTTTTAATTTCTCTTTAAGATTTTGTCTTTCTGGCTTTTTATATAAATAAGTTTCAGTATATAAATGGATTAAAATATTCATGAATGTAATAATACGATCTAATTGTTTCTTATCACGTGCACCAGATATTCGAATTTTATATTTGTCACGCTGTTTACCTTGGATATCAATTCCGATACCAGGTGGTTTATATTTTGGAATATTTTCTAATTTCTTCAGAACTTTTCGGGATCGTTTAATGTTGGGATATCGTGATCTAACTTTTTCAATTTCTTCCATTGCCCTTTCTTCTGTAATATTAAATTGTTTACTAATTTCATTTGATAATGATTGATCATTGTAATCATAATTTCTCATAAAATAAAGAATTCGTTGTTCCATACGTGCCTGATTCTCATATTTTGACACTCTTTTATATCGCAAATATGTTCCAAATTTACTTTTTTCATCACCTTTTTGAATTTTTGATTGACGTTTACGTGGTTCAATAACAAGAGCAACATAAGGATAAAAGAAACGGGAAAATTCTGATAAATCATTATGGTTAATAACAAAATCATCAGGTAATTCAAATTTCTGAATTGTATTTATAAAAGCATATTTAAATTCACTATCATATGGTGTATCAATTTTTACTCTGTTTCTTTCTGAATTAATTTTATTTATTAAATCCTTTACATAATTATAAGTGTGTTTAATATCTTCAATAGTTGCCATATCTTCTTCCTTCCATTGAGTTTTATATTCAATACGTCCACTTTCATTCAGATTAATAGCCATAAATTTATCTGTATTTTTCTCAAATATTTTAACTTTAAAACTAATACCGTAAGGTGCATTTTCAAACCATTTTCCTAATACATCCATATTTTCTTTTTTTTTCAAATAGTCCAAAATCTCATTTTCCTGAAATTTAAAAATAATTTGACCATCAGGTTTTTGATATTGAATAAATGGATATTGTTCTGTTGGTATAAATTCATTGAAAATTCGGAATAAATCAATCTTTGATCCTTCCAACAACCTTAAATTAACATGAATGACTGATTGTGTAATATAATTATCTTTGAAAATTCTTTTGTATTCTTTTTCATGTTTAACAGCTTCGACAACACTCATAATCTCATTATCCATTATTAGGTCATTATTAATTGTTTCAAATGTTGTTAAAATTTTACCAGTTTCAACTTTAATGTCGCCATTTATATATTCAATAATATTTTTAAAATCTTCACTTTTAATTTTTGGATAATAAATTCGTAGGTAAACATCAACTAAATTTTTAATTGATTCAGTATCCGCAGAATATCCTTTCCCTAATTCATTATAAATATCTGTCATATATATTTCGTTATTGGTTAAATAATTTTCATAATCGAACAATATGTTATTTTCATCATTCTCTCCTTTAATTTTTGTACCATATCGTTTAATGTTATCACGCAATAATTTTAAACTACCTCGAAGTTCTTCATAAACGCGTAAATTTGTATTCGGCTCAACATCAATATTTAACAATTCATTACGGCGAACCCATTTTTGACCAACCATAACCTTTTCTATTTTATTTTCAAAATAGTATTCTGACCATAAATATTGTCGTGATGGAATAATATATGCATCCTTATCGAATTTTGCATTATTTTTAAATCCACAACATATTTTATCTTTTATTGTTTTAATTGTATCATCCTTAAAGATATATTGATTAATGACATAAAATTTTTTATAAACATCTTTTAAACTTTCCTCATACATACTATTATCTTTTGAAGTGTCAAATTCAATTATTGATGAATTATTTTTCTCAAATATTTTTTCATCGTCTAATGCTTTTTCAATGAGTGTTTTCGTTTTAATTATATCATTATCTGGTGCTACATCAATATCTTTATAAAGTTCACCAATTTCATCCATATCCACTTCTTCATCTTTCATCAGTTCATTTGGCTCCATACCTTCTTCAAACTCATCCTCCGGTAATTCTATTTGTTCTTCACCTTGCTCACCTCCCTGTTGAATACAGAGATTTCTTAAATTAATTGCATCAATAACCAGTGCATCTTCATTTTGTAATTTATGATTCTCATCATTTGGATCTGCATCAAATATATATCTTACGCCACCCTCTTGAAGTGCATCCTCTATGTCAGATGTATCATTAATATCTGATTCAATATCTGAAGTATTCATATCATGTGATTTCATCTTTGGATTAAATATATTGGCAACATTGTCCATTATTTCAGCAGTTTGTGCTGAAGATTCAACCAGTTTGTTAGATGATGAATCAATATCTGATGTTTGTGAAAGTTCTTGTGTTGCCCTTCTATTTATCGCTTTTGCGTTGAATAATTTATCTATATTTTCTTTTGCAAGTGTTGTATAATCGATATCTGCTTCTTCTTCAGCAACAATAATTTTACCTTTTTTAGTTGTTTTTCGTATGCGTTCATCTTTAATGACACTTTCATATGTATATAACAGTTTTCTTTCTATTAATTCTTTTGTTTCAATATGTTTCTTAAACCATGCATCACCAAATTTATCAATTAATTCTTTTTTTTGGGAATTTGTCTCTTTAGCAAGAGTAATGATATTATTGATGTGATATGTATTGAATAATTTAGTGTACCAGAATTCGCCATATAATTTTTCTAATTTCTTAATCTCTGTATCACTTAAATTTACCCAACTATTATACAAGCTAAGATCTTGTATTTTATGCAAAATTTTTGTTATATCCTCGGGAAGATTACCAACAAAAATATATACATGATATTGCACACGTCGGTTATTATTCTTATATTTCAATATAATTTTTACAGGATCATCCATTTTCGGATTCTATTATATTATATTACATATATTAAAATTTTAAAAAACTTAAACTTTTTATAACAATGATATTGTTATGGAAAGTTTAATCAGTTTATTTGCTCATTGATTTCTCTTGCGAATAAATTATAGAATGAATTTTTGTCCTCATATCTCCTTCAGCACATTTTACATCAAAACGCTTTCCAATTGGATAACTATATACTCTTGTGAATATTTTATTATGAACATCTTTCAAAACTTTTTTAGTTGTAATAGCGTTGAGAACGCTATTAGCCTTACGGGTAATAGATGGCAAATGTAAATCCTTAACTATATCATAACAACGTAATTGGAAACAACTTAAGCTAATGTACGATGGTATTAATTTGGTTAATTCATTAACTACCTCTGCACATTTTATATCGCCAGTTGGATGTAAAATTAATGCATCACCATATAATGATAATAACATTGGACCATATTTATGTTTAATACTATTCCAAACATCAATTATAATTTTAGTATGCATAATACCGTTTTTCTTATAAGAATCAAGTTTACCAAAGATTTCCAATCGAAATTTTTTACTAACCATGAGGAATTTACTTTTCGTAAATTTGCCCAAAAAATCATTCCAGGACTCTGCATAAATACCGCGCAAATGATAAGCAGTTGATATAGCACCAATGACATCCAATTCAATATATTCTTTATTATGATTTTCTTGTATATATAATTCTGTAGTAACTACAAATGGTTCAATTTCTGATCGGATATCGCCTTTGCCTTCCATGATTTCTTTATATTTTGGTGATTTTTTGATAACTGATACAATTGAATCTGATACATTGCGATTGCGACGCCAAAATCCATGGTAGCTATAACGTTGTAGTTCATCAATATAAAGATCTAGTGGACCTGATAAACCTAACATTTCAACTTCCTGCAAAAAAGTATCATTGTTTAATAATATATTCATATAATGACTGAATAATTCTTTTTGTTTATCAGTTAAAGTAGTTTTATCCACTTTCTCATCCGCCGATCCACCGATAACTAAATAATTGACATCCTCCTTACCAAATGTTTCAACCGTTTTGTAACTGACTAATCCTTCCTTTTCCGCTAATAAACTGAATTCAATCCGCTGTGGCCCTGTCAATCGATGACTTAAATATTTCTTAGCCACTTTTGTTTCCAATATTTGTTTAATCTCATGGGGAAAAGACAATGTTAGCATCGATGTTTGTGGAAGATTAAACATTGTTTGTGCTGTTGTTCTTAATTCTTCTAAAATAGCATTCTTTTTTACTTTATCAGTAACAACTCCATTTACCTCGATATATTTTTTGAATGCATTACCAACAATCTTTCCAACTTCTTGCGCAGTTTTTCCAGTTTTTATTAATGAATCGTAGTTCTCAAAATATACTTGCATTACTGCCAAACTTATGCAAACTTATGCAAACTTATGCAAATTTATGCTGATACAAGTTAAGATTTAAATGGTTATTTCATACAGTATACAAATCAATTTTTTATATAATAGAATCAGTAATGGTCAAACCACAATATTCAACTGGTTCGGCTTCAAAATCCATCTTTTTATATAATCCTAATGATATTGCAACTTCTGTCAAAAATGCAAATATCTTTTTAAATAATTCTGTATGTCCAAATTCGGGACATGCTACATGCGCCATTTCATGTAAAGCAACATACATGACCAGATTTATATCATGCATTTTATCTTTATTTTTTCGTGATCTTAAACAAAAGACAATCTCATCTCCTTTATTGACGCTATAACTGGTATATACACTATCACCCGAACTTTCTGTTATCACAACATTTTTAATTTTATTAGCAAGTTGATCAATATAAGGTATATATGGTTTAAATTTCTCTGAATTTTTATTTTCAACTAAATATTTAGTTAGTGTCATTATATTTTGTTTTATTCTTGCCAACATATTTGCTGCTTGTTGTTTATCTGGTAAATCTCTTACGAGGTATTGTTTATCATCAATGTCTGATGTCACATATACAACATCACCTTTATTGCTGAAATAATAAATGGCAACTGCTATTATTACTATAAATATTATAATATATGTTGAATTCATTATTGAATCAAGCTATTATAATAAATCAATATTAATATTTATTATAATTGATTGTTGAATATATAAGAATTATTTTCTAGGATATCTATATATTACGAATAATGGGAAATTCTGGTTCTAATCAACAAGTATTACATAATAAACAATCGAGTCATGATATTCAAAAAAGAATTCGACATATCTTCTTAAATGATAATAAAAATGGTCATATTAATGAAACTATTGGATGGAGGGATTCTGATGTTACAAGAGATCCTCTTCCAGATGCGTATGGAAATGCAACTTTACAAGGAGGTGCAAAACTCCAATCCAGACGTAATCGTTATGATAAATTCGATTTGAAACATGTCATTGATGCACAAAAAGGTGGTGCATCAGGAGCTTTAAATCACAATGAGGATTATCACGAAATGGGATCTGAATTCTCTGAATTAAACAAGGTTAAAGCTTATCTTGAAAAAGATGTACGAATGGGTTTAAATATGGAAGGAGGATGCGGTTGTAGTAATCCAGATGGTGTCCATTCTGCAACATCATCAGCATTCGTTAATAATGCTGTAATGAAAGGAGGAGCAAATGACGATAAAAAAAAAAGTCAGAAAAGACAAAAGTCAAAACGCGATGAATTAGATGAAATTGACGATGAAGATATCCTTGATGATGCAGATGACAATGACAATGATAATGATAATGATGATGATGATGATGATGATGATAGTGATGATGACAATGACAATGATGATGATGATGATGACAGTAATGGAACAATTATCATGTCGCGTACACCAACGACATCCTCTAAATATCCTAAAAGAGGACGTAAGGGTAAGAATGCAAAGCTCAGCGATTACAGTTATACATCTTCACAAGCCAATAGATCGGAAGATATTAATATCAATCCCTTCTTGAGTAGTGATTCAGATAATTTAAAGCATTTACAATCAAAAAATAGATTTAATTAAAGTTGCGAATAAATGTGTTTGTTTCATATATAAAAAATATACGAAATAAACATCAATAAATTAATCTTGCAATTTTTTATGAAATAACTTTTTGATATTTTCTTTTGTATTTTTTAGATTAGTTTTTATGGTCAATTTTATATTTGTCCAATATAAGCGAATAGATGCTTTAACATTATTGAAATACATTCGAATTGTTTCTTTAATACCATTAAAATATTTGCGCATTCTATCTCTTATTAGTTTACGTTTATTTCTTAGATATTCACAAATACCAAACGTAAATAATTTGATTAACAACCAAAATGATTTTAATGTATTTTTGAAATAATTGTAAACAAATTTCACTGGTCGTATAAATATATATGTGAACCATTTCCATACAAAACTAGTAACCCGCATAATCTTAGTTCTCATATATAATTTTGCATTTTCCCAAACATTTATGATTAATGTTGTTATTGTTGTTATTAATTTAATTATTGGTTGTATAATTTTATGAACAACAAACCGTTTTATATTTGGCCAAATATTTATAATGTAATTACATAATTTAAATATGAATGTCATAATTGGTGGTATAATCTTGTCAATTATGTAATACCATAATTCAATAAGTGGTATTGTAATCTTATCAATCATATAATCCAATATTTTTGACATCAAATTGATAATTGGTCGTATAATTTTATTTATCATGTATATCTTTATATTTTTCCAAATATTAATCAATGGTTGTAATACTTTGCATATGTATTTATAAACCCATTCTGGAATTTGCATCAACCACGTCAAAACTTTCAGTAAAATACTATGACACCACTTGAAAAAATGTTCGAACACATCAGCTAATGCAATTAATATAATACGACATTGTTCACAAATTAAATCAAAATTATTTACTATTAAATTACATATTGCATCAATAACTTGTCGTATAATTATTAAGTTAGTGCTGATCCATTTATAAATTTTACATATTATTGTTTGTATATTTGTTAATATATTCAATATGAAATTTGAAAGTTTCCTGACTTGTTTTATTATTTGTTGCATTATTATTGTAAAATTTTCATGCACATACATGATAATTTCATGAATTAATGCAACTGTATAAATTGGAAGTTGAATTATTGTTCTTACAAGCCTATAACTCCATAATTTCTCATTATTGTTAATGATATAATGAATGATAAATAATGGAATCGATGGAAGCCATGTAAACAATATTATTTTAAAAATGTAATATAACGTCCATATGGTCATTTTATGTTGATTATTGTTGTTTATATAAACAAATCTAAGTTGTTGTAAATTCAACTTTTTATATCGATATAAAAAGTTTAGTATTCGTATTTAATATCTCTTTTTTTTATAATATTTCAAAACCATTTTTATTTTTATTAAATTTTGGAGTGGATATTTTTACTATTTTTGTTTTATTTTTTTTGAAATTTCTCTTCTTTTCTTTCACTTTAATAACATTGTCTTTATCCACACCATAAACTTGTACATCAAGATCATTCATCTCTTGTCCCTTTTCACAACCAATATAATAGCCAATTGGTTTCATATTCTTACGTCTATTTTCTTCACGTAATATATATTCTTCAAAAATCTGATTTGGATTTTCTACAAGTAATTCTAAAAATTGTATTGCAGGTTTCATAATTTGATTTGTAATATAAAATAGGTAATCAATTTTGAGCTTATTAGCAATCACATATTCTGGATGTTCTACTCGATCACCTTGAAGCTCAACTGGTTTATCAGTTTCAATGTAAACATATGGAATTCGATCATTTGATAATGGTTTATTACCCGGATCCCTTTCTGCCATTCGATCGGCCAGTACTGCCTGAACAATTCGTGTTCGATCAGCATAATCATTTGTTGGTTTATTCGGATTTTTAGATCTCTTATCAATTTTTTCAACTACTTCACTTGTATCTATTTTAATTGGTTTAAAACTAAATTCCTTTCTTTCTTTCTGCAATTCCTTTTCTTTTTCTTCTTCTTCTTCCATATCTTCTTCTAATGTATTATCTGTTTTCACGTATTTGAGTGTTTTTGTAACAATGAATTTCTCAATCGGATATTTACCTGATAATATTTTCTTTAGTGCTTTTCTTGTGAAATCAATTGCTCCCTTTGCACTATGTTTATTTAATATTTCATTAATAATACCACCACATACTATTTTAACAATTGGTGCATTGTCTCGTCGTTTTAATACAATACCCATACTTTTTTGTTTATATTTATTTGGATTTTTTTCATATAAATTACCAACATATCGTTTCTTGGTTAGAATTGCAAATGGCCAAAGTGTTTTTTCATAAGATTGTTTTTGAACTGATGGTAATATCAAACAAATAGTATGACTCGCATATAATCCTAATTGAATTGCTATTTCTAATGCTTGTTTATCTTTTAATTTTTTGTTGGTTATTAAATCAATAATTCCACATCTAAAAAATACTGAATCTGTATTTTTAACTATCATTTGACCAACACCAGCATGAAAGTGGCCTGCGTCGGTTTCAAGATCATATACATAATCATCAAATGCATCCATTTCTCTGATTTTTTTTATGACATTTTCTTTCTTTCTATATATTTGATTACTATATGTCAATCTAAATATTTCTACTTTATCTTTTCTTTTATTTATCGATACATTATATCCTAGCGACCTAACTAGATAATATAAATTCATTGCACTTATCTGACTTTTAGTATCAAACCTATGACATCCAGATGTTGCAGTATCCGAACAATATTTATTAGAAGCATTACAGCCTTCTAAAAAAGCTGTTTTTTCTTTTTCTGATCCGTTTAAGATACACATAGGAATGATTTTATCTTTATGTCTATCACATGATCCGTCACTTGTCATAATGTTAGAAGCAAAGTCTAATCCATATGCATGCGCATTTACAACACCAACCGAATCTTTCTCATTATGATTAATTATCGGAAATGCATGCAACAATGCAGTTTCTGATATTTTACAATCTGCTGGTTTAATTTGTATTCCTTTATCAGTTAACAGAGAATGATCTTCAGTAACTCTTACACAACCGGTATGTGTTAATACTTCATATATTTTTTTATTCGTTTTATGTTTTATTACTCTTTTTATTTTACTCCATCCTTTATCAGACCAAACTTCATATTCAATATTATCGTTTTGTTGCTTATCAGTTAAACCAACTTGATTTTTTTTAAATTGTTCATATGGTTTCCATACCTTACCAATGGTATCTATTGTTTTTATTTCAATTTCATATTTATCATTTACTTTTTTTCGTAATAAAATAGGTGTATCACCAGTTACACTGTCACCGTAGATCACTTCTGTATTAACAGTTTTATCCACGAGCATTTCCATCATAACTATTTTAAAATTTTCAATAAATTCATCTCTTGTTTTCCACGGTTCTTTCTTATTAATAAACTTTTTATCATCAACATGTTTCATGATACTATTTGCATATTTTTCATAAGTAACATTTTTTTTATTTGCCATTTTCTGAAGTTTTGGTAATAGTTCATTAATAAACATTTCTGAATAACTTTTTTTCTTTTCCTCATCTTGTAATTCTGTATCAATTTTCTTAATAATTGCTTTCCAATTAACTGTTTGTTCAAGTGCTAATGCAATCATAATATTAAAAATAATTTCTATAAAGTTCTTGGAATATAACAACATTTCCCTACCAGTTGCAGTTGTACATGCAGCGATATCTTTCATATAAATACTACTGACAGACGAACCAGTTTGTCCATAGAGTGAATTAGCTGTAACTTTATATGCCTGTTGTAAACCATCTAAAATTGATTTTTGAAATTGATCTTTCTCATTCTCCATCTCGTCCTTTTTTACAGCCCTGGCAGAAAGTAAATCAGATAAAATTTCTGGAAGAATAGCTAATGTATCATCTATCTTTTGTGCAAATCTACATGTTGTTACAGATCCATCATTATTATTATACGTTATTTGATGATATTTATATCCTTCTAAATTATCATATTCTTTATCAATAACTAGACATTCATGTGATAAGTTCTTATGGATCATAGAACTCGGATATAAACTACCATAATCTAATACCGGTATTGGATCAAAATGAACTCCTCTTATTGGATCAAAAACTGTTGCACCTTCAAATCCTTCATCGTCAGAATCATCCTCAAGCATATCATCCTTACTCTTATTTAAATCATTCACTAATCTGTTTAATCTTGCATCATCCTTTTTAGTGTCAATTGGTTTTTTATTTTTATCAATTTTATTTCCTTTAGCATCCTTATTGTTTGTAAATTTCTTTTTCATAACTGGTATCAAATGATTTTTTTCTCTGCATTTCTTGGATACTAAACTGAATATTTTAATTCCTTGACCCCTAAAAAATAAATATGATAATGGTACATGACATACATTCGCCATACCGATATTATTTGTTAACACCTGGAGTTTTGCAATTAGTTTGTTCACTAATATACAATCCATGAGGCAATAGCGAGCTACCAGGCAACGATCAGCAGATGTTCCCTTCTGCATGCTAAAGATTTGTGCTGGTGATATATCATCTTTCGCTTGACACCAAAATACCTTATAACCTTTTTCCATAATTGATGTATCGATTTCCCCTTTAATTGTTAGCGTCTTACTTGTTAATTTTTCAATTTGAAATTTTTGACCATCCATATATTTATCTTCAATAATACCATCATCAAAATTAATTGTAACATACTGGCCTACCCGAACACCAAATGTATCCTTTGTATGAATAATTGTTTTTTCATCATCATCTGATACTTCTAACTTCTCTATTACTTCACGAATAAAATATGATGCAACATAATCTAATTTATAAGATGTTAATTTATAATCCCTTTGTGCCACTTTCATCATATCAATTTGCACACGACCTGTCATTTCAAAATATTTCAAAACATTTTCGCCAAGTGCTGATGATGCCAATACTTTCTCCTGGAATTTCGAACATTCATCTGTTAATCTTGATAATTTTGAAAATTTTTTTGCAATATCTAAATGTTTACTTCTATCATATAAATATTGATAATCAAAACCAAATATATTCCATCCAGTGACAATATCTGGATTCATTCTTTTCATTAATTTGACCCACGCCATTAATACTTCTTGTTCAGTCTCATAACTTTCGACTGTTGCTCCCTCTATATCATCACATGTTCCTAATGTTATTATATGTTGATAATAAACATCATTCTCACCAAATCTTGAAAATGTTGTACCAATTTGTGTAATTTTATCACCATTTCGATTTGCTTTTGGAAAACTGCCATCTTCACTTGTACATTCAATATCAAAAGACGCAATTGTAAATTTTATGATTGATTTATCGTCTACCCGATTTAAATTTGTCCATTTTGTTGAAATATTAATATTATTATGAGTTGGAGGACTATCATCCATATTTTCATATGATCCTTTTTTAATTTCTACCCAACCACAAGCATCTAATTTTCTAATATGCATACATCGTAAGAGTGGTTCAATGTTAGATTCGTATAATTTATATTTAACAGGTCTTGGTGATAATGATTTAATAAATAGGTGTTTGTTAAAAACTCTCTCATATGCTCTCATACCTTCCCAACTGTCAAAAATTAATTGAACAAAATTAAATTTTTTTATAATTTGTAAATCCCCAGA
>Ga0206876_1221_pt1 | contig 13400 bp, 11 predicted proteins | sample Alteio_BWOrgCont_10_FD_152619 | JGI IMG/M metagenome (GOLD analysis project Ga0206876, IMG submission 152619) | Enriched cells from forest soil in Barre Woods Harvard Forest LTER site, Petersham, Massachusetts, United States -... | ecosystem: Environmental > Terrestrial > Soil > Temperate forest >...
CAATTACCGCAGCCAGATGTCTCAGCTAACCGTGACGCACCCCAGAATTAGGCTTCGCCGATAAAATTAGAGGTGGCGCAAATCGCTTGTGTGGGTTTAATATCTGCCCCGAATTTGGCACGTCGCACGCGATTTGGCGCCGCTGAGCTTTCCGAGGTCGCGGAAGCGGCGCGCCGGTCAGCGCCGTATCACCGCTGCCGAGATACTTTGATGAACAAATACGAAGTCAGTGTCGTCATTCCCTGTCTCAACCGCGAGCGTCTGCTCTTCGAATGCTTTCGTGGTCTGTCGGAGCAAACTTTGGCGCGCGACCGCTTTGAGGTCATCCTTGTTGATGACATGTCGCCGAGGCCGCTCGAAGGGGTCGTCGACCAGGCGCGCCGGGAACTCGGCCTGAACATCCGCTACGCGCGAACGACGGTTCGCCACGGCCCGGCGCCGGCGCGTAATCTCGGAGCCTCCTTGGCGACAGGGCCGATCCTCGCTTTCACCGATAGCGATTGCCGGCCGGGGCCGGACTGGCTTGCCAAGGGCCTTGCCGCTTTTACCGACCCCAGCGTGACGCTGGTATCCGGCCCGGTGCATCCCAAACCCGAGCAGCCCATCAAGCTAACTTCCAAACAGCACTTCACCTACGACGAGCATCCAATTTACACGACGATGAATCTTTTTCTTCCGCGGTCGGTGTTCGATGCGCTTGGTGGGTTTGACGCCAGTCTGTGCGTTCGCGACCCGCTTGGCCGCGCGGTCGAAGCCGCCGATCCCGACCTCGCTTGGCGCGTCATCAGGGCTGGCTATGACAAGCGCTTCGTGCGCGAAGCGATTGTCTACCACGAGGTTGAGGATCTGGGGCTGGTCGGCTACATCCTCGAGGGTACCCGCTATATCTTCCTTCCCGAGATCGTCCGGCGATACCCGGAGCTGCGTTCCGAACTGCTGACCGCACGCCTCTTTATTCAGCCGTCGATGTGGCTCGTCTACGCGGCTCTTTTCATCATTGTGCTGGCGGCCACGGTTCAGCCGTGGCTGCTGGTGATGCTGCCGGTAATGCTGTTCGGGCGGGCCCTTCTACGGACCAGGAGCCTGAAGCCTGCGACGCTTGGGTGGTTTTGCGCCGGCGCCTGCGTGCAGCTGCCTCGCTTCTTCGTCATGACTCTTGCCCTGATCTACGGCAGCATCCGGTACCGCTGCCTCGTCCTCTGAGACGGATCGGAGCACCGGAGACCATGCCGCCGCATCGCTATTCGCGGCCCCCTACTCGGCGGCCCGGCGAGCCGCTATAGCGGGAGCCGTTAGCAGGCGGCTTCTCGGCCCGGTCGGCCCCATAAGGATCGCTCCGGCGCCTTGTGGGAGGCGGGGCAGAGCGTTGCTCAGCGAAAGGAAGATCCAGAGCAAGAGATTCACACTAGGCTCGTGAATCATCGGATCGGCCTGGTTGCTGATCTCGTAGGCGATCATTCCGAGAAAGGCTGCGAGCGCCAGGCGGCCAGCGAGGTCGCGACGACGGCGCGCGATGTTCAGCAGCCGCCAAGCGCCGGTGAGAAGCATACCAACATAGGGGACGAGGCCGAAGATACCAGTCTCAACCGCCGTCAACATGACGTCGCTATGGATCAAATTGCTGAACCAATCCAGGACCAGCCAATCTTGATCATATCGGGGATAGACGAATATCCAGCTGCCAGGACCAATACCGAACAGAGGATAGTCGCCGAACACCTGCAAAGCGGCCGTATATACCGGGACACGTGCGTCGAACGTATCTATATGTTGGGTGAGGCGCTCGTAGAGGAAGTGGGCGGTAAACGGCAAGATCAACGCGCCCAATAAGCCCAAGGCTGCGAGCGCCGGCACGACCTGCCGCTCTCCCCACAGGGCGAGGATCAGGACGACCCCCAAGGCCATTGAAACCCCGGCGCCGAGATAGGCGCCGCGCGAGAGGGTGAAGACGATCGTCGTAGCGGCGCAGCCAGCCGCGATTAGCGAAAGCGCCCTCAATGCCGGCCGCAGTCGCGGCGTCAAGAAAAGCACGCCGCAAAATGGCAAGAGCATTTCGAGGAACGCTCCCAAAGCATGGGGCTCGATAAGCGTGCCGCTGGCGCGATGAAGGTTCCCCTGCCCGGGGACAGCCGCTAGATCGGCCGTGGTGTTGAGAGTTTCGCTACTGCCGAGCCCCTTATCGACAGCAAGGCCGACCAGCTTTCCAGTCGCGAATTGATATGCGCCGAGGAGGGCTTCGATGCCGATCGTCAAACCAAAGGCCGCAAGCAACCACGGCAGATGCCGCTCCTCGAAATGCTGAGATAGATAGAAATAAAGAAGCGCATACTTGAGAAAGTAGGTGGTCGCGCCGAGGCCGAGCCTCGGGTCGACACTGCCGATGGTCGCGGTGATGTTGGCGACGATAAACCAAAGGACGAAGACATCCAGCGTGTTGAAGGGTCGAGACGGAGTTTTTTTGCGGACAATGAATACACGATAAAACCAGCTAAGATAAAGACCGACGAGCACAAAGTCTATAACGCCGATATTGTTAAGACCGCTCCAGGCGACCGCAACATTTTCTTCGACCGAGTAGCCCTCTGGCCAGAGAAACTTTACGAATGAGGCGATCGGAAGACAGAATAGGCTCGCAACGAGGAGGAAATCGGAAAAAAAGCGAACAAGACACATCGAGATAGCGACTGCGGTGACCGCGACGACCACAATCGCCGACCAGCGCGGCTCGAGCTGCCAGACCTGATAAAGCGCCAACGACAGGATGCAGCCGAGGAAGGCGATGCCGAGCAGGCGAACGGCGTTGCCGGCCAACCGCGATAAGTTCACCGGTGCGGTCCCCCGCCCTTCCCGCGCCGGAAAGCTCATAAATTCATCTTTCGCAGTGCATAGGACGCGGCAAGCGCGATCCCCGCGGCGAAAACAGCCGCCAGCGTGAGCCGAAGCCAAAGCGGCACGTGCCGCCGCCGTCGGATGGATGAGGGGACCTGCATGGCGGTTCCGTTGCGGTCGTCCGGTGCTACCGTCTCTGTACTCAAGCCGTCACGCTCTCCGGGGCCACCACAGCCGCGGGCAATGCCGCAGTGCGCCGCCGCCGCTCGCCGCCGGGCGTCGGCAGGAACAGTTGGAAGTCGAAATAGTCGAACACATAAGCGAGGCCGATCGCAATCATTAACGCCAACCCCCCGGCTGCACCGACATGGTAGATCTTGATCGGTGAAATCGGCATGGGAGCCGCCGTTGCTTCGGCCTGCAGCTGTAGCTGGCTCTGGCCGGTCGCCGAGTCCATCGTTGCCTCCAGATGGGCGTCGCTGAGCGCCGAAAAATCGCGCTTGGCGGCCGTGAGCCGCGCCGACAGAAAGTCATATTGCGCCTGCAACTGGGCGAGCAGCTCAAGCCGAGTGTTGGCGGCGGTGTATGTTCGGTCGATCGACGCCAGCTTCGCGCTCAGCCCCCGACTGCGGACCTGGGCGTCGAGCTTCTCGGAGGTGAGCCGCGTGTAGTCATTGGCGCTGAGGCGGCTGGACTGCGCGGCCTCGGAGAGATCACCGCCCGCATGCGCCGCCTCCGGGGTGAGGAACCGCACCTTCGCTGTCAATTCCGCCAATTTTGCATCACTCTCGCGCAAATCGGCAGTCGTATCCGCTTGCTCGCTCTGGAAATGCGATGCGCGTCTGGTGGCCTCGGTCAGTTCGTCTGAAAGCGAAGCGACCTGGTTACTCGACTGCAAATCACGAATCTGCTCCTCGATGCCTTCGACCTCGCGGCTCTTGTCATCCCGCAGCTTGGCAAGCCGCTCCCGCCTCTCATCAGCGGAGCCCAAGTCGACGTCGCGAAACTTGTCGATGAGACGGGCACCAACATCGTCGGCGATCGCCTTCGCACGCTCCGGCGTGCTCGCAATAACCTTCAGGCTGTAAACGTAGGAGTCGGTGCTGCTGACCTTGAGGTCGCGGCGCAAGAGAGCGACCGCCCCGCCGACCGGATCATCAATGAGTCGGCCCCATTGAAGGTATTTCCATACGTCAATCGCATAATCCTGCAGGGCATATTTGGCCTGCTTGTAATATTGAACATACCAGGGGCCCGACATATCCCGCGGCACCGGGACCTCGAGATGCAGGTCGGCTACGACCTGGCGAAGCAGCGCATCGCTGTCCAGCATCTGCGTGATCGTCTGGTCGACGGCCTTGAAAGCGGTATTCGAAGGAAAAGGCGACCCGAGCGCCTGCGTGGTGTGCTGGGTCAGCTTCGTCATTTCCGCCGGTTTGAACAAAATCGTCGCCTCGCCCCGGTACCGCTCTGAGTAGATATAAGTTAATGCCAGCGCGCTCAGCATCGCCGACAGCACAAAGACAATGATGAACGCCGTGTGCTCGCGTAGCGGCTGCAACGCATCGCGGAGCATCCCCGAATCAACGCGAGTCGTGTCTTCAGCCAAGTTGTTGACCAATACCATCTCCTGACCGGGGATTTTGGCCCATCAGAACGCGCCACCTGCCGATATAACGCAAGTTCCAGCCTTGTCGGTCCCGCCGCGGCTGGGCTGGCCATTTGCCGGGATCCGCCTGGCGCGCGGTACTGACGTGGTGGGTGGACCGGGCGCCGTGATCGAGCCGATCGCTTCCCATCGCATGCCATGATTGCCTGCGTGCTCCGACACCACCCGGACCGCTCGCGCGTGGACCGCCGCCACGCGCCTGATCGATGACGTTTGTTTCTCCATCACTCCATCTTATCAAGGATCGGAGCCTCCGGGAAACCCGGTACAGCTCGATGGTGCCAGCACCGGCCTTCGACCAGTTTCACCGTTGCTGCGCCGCCACGCGAAGATCAGGAGAGCCAGCGTGATGGCCGCCGGCACGAAAATGGCCGACAAGATCGCGTGCATCATCAAGGGCCCCTCAGCCCCCGCGGCCATGGCGACCCTGTTTCGAATCGAAATATGAGCAAAACCCAGCAAATACCAGGAGACCAAAGACAACACAAAAAATATCGCCAAGATGTCTACTAGAGGCAAATGTATGTATGCAAGGAGCCTGGGGATTACGAAGAGCCAGGCAATTGAAGCGATAAGAGCAGAGACAAACAAGATCCTATCGCTCGGAGTTCTGCGGGTCGCACCCGCACCGAATGAGGGGAAAGCCCGCGCTGCTAACGTCAACAAAAACGTCACGCCTATAACAAGGATAAACGCATACGCATTTACCGGTGGTTGCCGAAATGTCAGGATCACTCTCTGCACCAACGTAATCATGACAAGCAGAATAAGGAATGCGAGTAAAGATATGTTGCCCAGCAGGCGACGATGCACAAGAGAAGGGAACAAGGCGTCGACGATGATGATCGGGACAGCGATGCTGAACACCGCGTGGAATACGGTTATTTCCAGCGCCCAGACGACGTTTACCCCTCCCCACCGCCCGTAGTTCTCAAGCCCATTGCTGACCACCGCATAGAAGTGCGGATCGTAAAATCCACCGGTCTGCAATCCTTCATTGAACATCCCGTAAACCGCGCCGAGAATAAGGATCGACACAAAGCCCTTCTGCCAGCGTCGCGTCAACTCCCTGGCAAGCACCGCGCCAGAGCCGTAGCTTCCAAAGAGCATTACGAGGCTTATCGGGTCGGCAAACACGGCAAACGTCGTGTTGCCGGTGAGAAATTCGACGACGACGGACGGCACAAGGAAGAGCGCAGCGACAGCCGTATATCTTGTTAGCAACACTTGAGCCTTCCGCCTACTTTTGGGCTTCGGCCCGCGCCGGAGAGGGAGGGCACCGCGCGTTGGCGCGGGAGCAGTCGCACAAGAACTAGGTCGTCAGGGTGCTTGCGTATCGCAACGCTATCGTCTTGGCATAGTGCAGCGGCATCGCATGGCAGGCCCATGAGAGTTCTCGCGAATATTCATACTTTCAACGATGCCGCCACCATCAGCCGCACTATCGAAGCGCTTTTACGCCAAACCCGCGCAGTCGACGAGATCCTGATCGTCGACAATGCCTTTATCGACGGTACCCTGGACCAGCCCTATCTGCAACATGCCACCGTCCTGCGCTACCGCAAAACCTCGGAACGAGTGGCGCGGTTGGTACGGGGTTGCGCTCTGCGCTGGATCACGGCTACGAGGGGAATGTGGACTCTCGATCGCGACGGCATTCCGGCCCCGGATGCGCACCGCAGCCAGGAGCCCGCCGGTGGGTATCCGAGGTCCGGGGTTGTGGCAGTCCATGATTCGTTTTGGGGTGTTGGGAACGGCAAGGGTCGTGCCGAACGGGATCTTGGCGCCGGCGAAAGAGACGCCAGGCGTCGAAGTGGTTGGAGTTGCGTCTCGAACACCGCAAAAGGCTGAAGAGTTTGCGGCGCGCCACGGAATTCCGCACGGCTTTGGCTCCTATGAGGCGCTCCTAGAATCGAGCGATATCGATGCGGTGTACATCGCGCTTCCGCCAGCGCTGCACTACGGCTGGGCACGCCGGGCAATCGAAGCCGGCAAACATGTCCTCTGTGAAAAGCCGCTCGCAGAGAATTCGCATCAAGCACAAGAGTTGGCTCTGTGTGCGAGGCGACACAACCGCGTCTTGGTTGAGGCGATGCACATTCGCTACCTTGACAGGTTACGCCGGCAACGCGAGTTGGTCGTTGGCGGTGAGCTCGGCCGTCTGCTTCGCATCGAATCGTGTCTTCGAACGCCGTACATGCGTATGGCCAAGGATGATTTCCGCTTAACGTTCGAACTCGGAGGGGGCGCCGCGCTCGACCTGGGTTGTTATGCGGTCAGCTGTTTGCGGTATGTTGCAGGAGAAGAACCTGAAGTGCTGTCGGTGCGTCACAAGTGCAGCAGTCCTCAAATTGATCGTTGGATGCGCGCGATGCTTCGATTCCCGTCCGGGGCCGAAGGTGTGGTCGAGTTCGGGTTCCGCGGCTTTTACGCACCTCGTGTTGGCCTCGTTGCGACGTGCGAGAACGGATGGGTCAAGTGGGACGGTGAAGGCCTCGCGCTCGCAAGAAATGGCAACGTGATTCACGAGTCGTTCCCGAAACAGTCGACATTCCAACTCCAGCTTGAGGCCTTTGCGAAAAGTGTCAGGGGCGAAGTGTCGAACGCGCCTCCCCCTGAGGACGCAGTTCTGACGGCGCGCGTTCTAGACGCCATGTACGAGAAGGCGGAGCTTCCTTCGAGAGGCGCGTCACACAAGCTATGACGACTATTCGATTGGACGTTGTTCCGCAAGATCCTGAAGATCACGTGTGGGATGTGATCGTTATCGGGACAGGAGCGGGCGGCTCGACAGCTGGCTTCAACCTCGCGCATTTGGGCAGGTCGGTGTTGTTTGTTGAACGTGGAAAACTTCTTCATCACGATCCGACGGTCGAGAGAGGCACCGCGTTTTCATATACGGGCGACCCGGAAGCGGCGCTTAACCACGGCTGGTGGCCTCGTCCTTTCTATTGCCGGGAGGAAGAGGACGCGGTTCCAGTTCCGACGAGGCCGCCTATTGGCTCTGGCGCAGGCGGATCGACATCGCAGTTCAACGCAGTGCTGGAGCGTTTTCGACCGCAGGATTTCACACCGCGTCGCTTTTTTCAGGACATATCCGATACGTCGTTGCCGGAAGCTTGGCCCGTCAGCTACGAGGAAATGCAGCCATTTTACGAGCGGGCGGAGAGCCTGTACCGGGTGCGAGGCACGCAAGACCCACTCGCGCCAACGGGAGCCAGCCTCCTCGAGCCACCACCGCCCTCGAACAGGGAGTCCGCTGTTTTTGATGCGCTAAAGGGCGTCGGCCTTCACCCTTACCGCATTCACTCCGCATTGGAGCAGGTGCCTGGTTGCGTTGGCTGCCCCGGCAGGCTTTGCCCGCGCGCATGCCGTAACGATGCCGCGCGAATTTGTCTCTACCCGGCACTCGAGCAGTACGGGGCCAAGATCCTTCCGAACTGTCGCGCAATCCGACTTGAAGAGACAGGCCGGGCCGTTAGCCGGGTGATTTGCGAATGGAACGCACGGCGGATCGCTTTGCGCGCGCGAATCTTCATCCTCGCGGCGAACGCTTTTCTCACACCGGTTCTGCTTCAGCGCTCCGCGAATGAGAACTTCCCCGACGGCCTGGCCAACAGCTCCGGCCTCGTAGGTCGCAATCTGATGCTGCACGCGTCCAACCATCTGTTCGCCCGGCTTAAGCGCACCGCGCCGGCCTTGGGTTTCAACATGAATTACGGCCTGTCGCTCAACGATTTTTACGTCCATGGCGGGGCGAAGTTGGGGAACTTTCACGCCCACCCTGTGGCGACGCGCAATGAGTTGATCAGGTTCCTGACTCAACACTACGGGCTTTCGACCCCGACCAAATCGGGCTCGTCGATTAGGCCCATAAGGTCCGCCTATCTGCCTGGAGCGCTTCTCTCCATGATGACGCCGATGGCGAGATTCTTATGCCGTCCGTGGACAGTGTTTGCCGCCATCCTCGAGGATCTCCCCTATGCGGGAAACTATGTAGCGGCGAAGGCGGACGGAGACGAGGACATTGTCTATACTTACCGCTACCCGGAGGAGCTGCGCCGTCGCGCGCAGATGATGTGCGACAGCTTCAAGAACGCGCTCGCCCCACTTTTTGATGTAAGTCCCTTGCAACCGGTGGGCGCGCTAAATGGCAGTCACGTATGTGGCACCTGTCGTTTTGGCGACGATCCTCAGATCAGCGTCCTCGATCGCGACAACCGCGCTCACGACCTCGACAATCTCTACGTCCTCGACGCCTCTTTCTTTCCGTCGAGCGGCGGGATAAATCCGAGTCTGACGATCGTCGCCAATAGCCTGCGAGCCACCGACAAGATCGCTCAAAGGCTATAGCGAGATAGGGGGCGCAAATCTGGTCCGACTGACATGCCCGCGCGTCGAGAAGATCGATTTCGATTGAATATGGCGAGCGATCGCGAGAATCACTGCGGTTAAAGAGGCATGCATACCGCCCGCCAACGCCCATTGCCGGGATTGGGTGCTGTCCAAAAGGAGCCGGTAGACCGATGAAAGTACTCGCCTATACTCACACCTTCAACGACGCCGACGTCATCGAACAGATGATTCAGTCGTTTTTGCGACAGACCCGAACGGTCGATGAGATCCTAGTCGTCGACAATGCCTCGACCGACAATACCCTGCAGCAGCCATGCCTCAAGCACGCCACCGTCCTGCGCCTTCCGCAGAACACAGGAACGAGCGGAGCGATCTGCGAAGGTTTTCGTTATGCGCTCGAACAGAGCTACGACTGGATGTGGATTTTCGACCCCGACGGCGATCCGGCGCCTGATGCGCTGGGGAAGATGCTGGACCTCCACGCCGGCTGGCCCCCCAGTCAGCAAGACCAGACGGCATTCCTCAGTTGCCTCCACCCCGAGCAATGGCGTGACGGCGCTCTGCGCGTCTACACCTGGCAAGGGCTTCTGCCGATCAAGCCAGACCCGGAGGCACGCTACTACCCGTGTGAGGTCGCGTGGTGGTCCGGTACGCTCTACCGCATGGCCGCGGTCCGCAAGGTTGGATTCCCCAATCCCGACTATTTCGCCGACTGGGGCGAAGGCGAGTACGGATATCGGGTGAAGAAGGCGGGATTCAAAGGTTACGTCTGCCGGGATGCGACGATGGACTCCAACATCCGGGGTTATGCGAGCCTTCGTCCGACCGAGATCACCCGCGACGGCACGACCTCGACGGTTCTGGAACACCCCCCGTTTCGCTGCTACTACACGGCCCGCAACAGACTTTACCTGACGCTTTATGACTTTGCAGAATTCCGCCCCGTCATGCTCCTGCGCATGGTCGTTACCCTCGGGACGATGATGACAAAAATCATGCTGCAGCCGGGCAGACACGGGGTGCAAATGCGCGCATTTGGCCGCGGCATCTGGCACGGGCTCACCGGCAATATTGCAGCCCGCTATTAGCGGCGTTACCGAGCGCAGTTCGCCGCTCGCCTACGGGGCCGGTAATCACGGACCTCTCGTCGCCGCCCCGGCGGTTGGCGCGCCGGAGCCCCGACGCAGCACCAGACGTAGCAGCATCGTGCGGTCCCCCGCCTCGAGGCAGAAAAACCAGATGCTGCCGCCGATCACCGTTCCCATGATGGCGAGACGGCAGAACAAAGCCGCGAAACCGGAGCCGGGTCCGATGCCAAGCGGCACGCTGACTGCCCAGATGGCGAGCGCCAACGGCACTGTTATCATCGCGGCGCGGACTGCCGCGAACTCCAGTGTGCGCAAGCCGAACACTCGGCGAACCTGCAGACAGCGGACGATGGACAAGCCGACAAGCGATGTGGCGGTCGCGAGCGCCGCGCCGACTAGCCCGAGAGATGGGATTAACATCAGGTTCAACATCAGGTTGGCGACGGCCGCGATGGCGACGTTGACCGCGTCGAGTTTTTGCCGGCCGCCGATGATCAACGCGACCGTGGCCGGGCTTAGGGTGCCCTTCGCGAATTGTCCGCACGCCAAGAGCAGCAGCGCCGGCGCGCCAATCGCGAAGTCTGGCCCCAAGACGCGAAGCAAATCTGATGCGTTAACGATGATTACAAGCAGAAGCGGCAGGGACATCAGTGTCTGCAACCGAACGGCGGAAGTGTACATTTCCTGCAATTGCGCGCGCCGCCCCTCGGCGATCAGTACCGTGAACACCGGGGCGAGCGCGGCGGCGCACGCGTTTGCTCCGAGGTCGAAAACGAGGACGATTTGCATACAGCCACGATAGACGCCGACCGTACTGGCTTCGGTCAGCAGGCCGAGCAAGAAAAGATCCGTCCAGGCAATCCCCAACGACGTCATCAAGTTGACGCCCAGCGGCAGCGCGTAGCCGTAAAGCTGCCGAAGATTCAGGACTGGCCGGACCCAGCCAATGTGACGCTTCACCAGCCGCCATGCAAAGACGAGCCCGATCGCGACCCCGACCGCGTAAGCAAACACCCGTCCGTACACGACGCCGATCTGCGGCCCTTGCCAAATCATCAATGAAATAACAACCGCTGCCGCGCACAGCTGGGGCACTATATTATAGGTCACAACGTACGGCAGCGCCCGACCAAAACCGCGCGCGACGTTGCCCAACACGTCGATCGTTACCATCAGCGGAATGGCGAAGCCGAGCACAGCGATAAAGGGACCGGCGGCGGCTTGACCCAGCAGATGCGCCGCAACCCAATTGCCACCGAACCACAACGCCAAGGTAAAGCCGAGGCCAATCGCGATTGGCAAGAGTAGCGACCCGAGGATCGCGCCGAGTGCGGATCCGCGCTCGCCGCGGCTCAGCCGGACCGGGAGGAAGTGCAACAGGCTGAGCGGCACGCCGAACTCGGCCATGATCTCGCCGCTCTTCGCCAGCATGAGCGCCAGCGCGTATAGGCCGTAGGTGGAAACGCCTAGAAAGCGCGCGGCAAGGACGTCGGTGCCCATAGTCAGCAGAGCACCCGTTGCCGCGCCGATCAGCGTGATGCCGGCATTGCCGATGAACCCGCGGCCGGCCTGCAATATGCCGCTGGAGACTTCCGGCGCTGGCAGGGGTGTCAGGCTCGCTTCGGTTGCCCCGCGGGCACCCTGGTCCATGTCCTGCCTTCGCGGTAGCCACGATATGTGTGGTAGGCGATGATGCCCCGGTAGAACCGAGGATGCATGAGCCCGGCGATAGCAGGACTGCGTTCGGCGCGCTTGGCGAGCGGTGTCCACAGAAGATTAACGGTTAATGCGTTGAATGCCAGGCCCCGGAGCAAATATCGCCCGAGCAGCAGCACGGGGTTGCGATCGCCAGGAGGAACCAGATTGCGGCGGGGTCCGAACCAGACACGCAGATGATCCCACACCGTGGATATGTCCCAAAAATGACAGGCGACCGCGAGCTCTGGCTCACTCACCCAGGCGCGGGTCTGGTTAAAGCTCTCGCCTTGCCTGTACTGGAATCTGCACATCTGGTCGAACGTCATGTCGTGATGGTGAAAGGCTAGCGCTGCCGGCGAATAAAGAATTCGCAAGCCGCCCCGCATTAGCCGGTGGCCGAGCACCCGGTCCTGGTGTGCGATCGCCCCGCCGATCCCAACCTCTTCCGGCATTCCGCCGTAGCGTAACACGAAGTCTCTCTTCGCCGAAATATTGCAGCCCCAAAACTGATACCACGGCAGCTCCTTGCAGCCGTCAAAGTCACTGCAGCGGATGCGATCGAACTTGCGCAGAAAAAAGCTCTGCAATTCCGGCGATATCTCCGTACGGCCGAATACGGCCACCTCTTCTTGGGGATGCAGCCGGTGCATCTCGACATGCTCCTTCAGCGCCTGCGGAGATAGGAAAATGTCGTCGGCGATGAGCAGTACGACCGGCGCTTTGGCCGCCTCGAACGCGCGGTTATAGGCATAGCCCGGACCATGATTGCTTTGGTGAATATATTGGACGCGGCAGGGCGCCCGCTCCATCCACCGTTCGACCACGGCGCGCGTATCGTCAGACGAGCCGTCATCCACGATAACCACTTCGTATTCGGTGGCGTCGAGCTCCTGATCCGCCAAATGCGCCAGTGTTCGGCGGAATGTCTCCGCTCGATTGTATGTGGGCACCGTGACGCTGATTTTCGGGCGGCTCTCACTCGCGACCATCATTCCCTCTCCCGTTTACGGGATCGCGCCATTGGCTGATACACTGATCCTCAGCCCCGTGCAAACCGGCCGTTTGGCTAAAGTTAGAGCGCGACCCCGTCGCGTTATGACGTACTTCAACGTGACTGAGACGATCTTCAGGTTAAGCCGTAGGCTGCGCATGCAGACATACTTATCCCATTCCAGCGTCCCGCCCCAATTGAGCAGCCCGCGGCCGTTGATCTTGGCAAGACCGGCAATCCCGTGTTCGCAGCCAATTTTGTACACCTACTGCTGCGTGTAATAACGGAATATTGTCCCTCGACCAGATTTCGCGATGCCGCGCGGACGCCGCCGGCTGCCCTCCCGGCTCGCCGGTGAGCGTCCGCTAACAACATCCGGCAATTTGCCGACCTCATGGCTCAGTGATACTCGGTCAATGCCCGCAAGGACAAGAGCCTTCGTCCCAAGCCCTGAGCGATTTGGCTCTCTCTCTCCTCTATCAAGCTGCTGCCTCCCTCTGCATCTTGTGCCCCGGGGGCTGTGTGGGGTGCGTCACGGTTAGCTGAGACATCTGGCTGCGGTAATTGAACCCCAACCGGAGGTTTCGAAATGACGATTGATGCAGGGCTGAAGCCCGAGGGGGCGCCGGAGCGCTCCCCCATAGCTGGCGCAGGCGCCTCCTCGGGCGTTGATGCAGGACCGAAGCGCTATTCGGTCCAGCGCAAGATGGCGGTGGTGGCGCGTTTGTTGCGGGGCGAACCGTTGGATGTCGTCGCTCGGGAAGCGAAT
>Ga0206876_1222_pt1 | contig 13380 bp, 11 predicted proteins | sample Alteio_BWOrgCont_10_FD_152619 | JGI IMG/M metagenome (GOLD analysis project Ga0206876, IMG submission 152619) | Enriched cells from forest soil in Barre Woods Harvard Forest LTER site, Petersham, Massachusetts, United States -... | ecosystem: Environmental > Terrestrial > Soil > Temperate forest >...
GGGGGCGCATGGTTGTGCGCGATTTCGGTCGTTGGGATAGTGGTCGGGTTTCTGATGGCAATTATTAAGGGCAAAGCCTCGAAAGCGTGAGAGCAGGGCGAAAGGAGAAAGTGTCACATGGGTAGCGAAACCGGAAGAGGACTGAGCATACCTTCGAAGATTATGGCGGGCCTGGCGGTTACCTTTTTGCTGGGGCTGGGACTGTGCGGCGCTGGAGCAACGAGCGATAACAAGCTGCAGGAGTATTGCATGATCGCCGGTATGTTTTGCTTCTGGAGCGGGCTGCTGCTGATGATTGTGTTTGGGGCCGGATGGGCGATTGTGGCGATAGGCAAGCAGTTGTTTGGAAAGAAGGATTGATCGATGGCGAAGACGCGAGACTATTTGTTTTACGACACTGCGGTTTCGATCTGTACGACGTGCTTTCGGCGCGTGGACGCGAAGATCGTGTTTGAAGATGGGAACGTCTATATGCTGAAGCGCTGCCCGGAGCATGGGTTTGAGCGTGTGCTGATGGCGGATGACGTGGACTACTACCGGCGTTGCCGCGAAGTGTTTTTGAAACCGCCGGAGATGCCGGACCATTACAACACCCCAGCTAAATATGGGTGTCCTTATGACTGCGGGCTGTGCCCGGACCATGAGCAGCACGGGTGCCTGACATTGATCGAGATTTGCGATGCGTGCAATTTGACGTGCCCGATTTGCTACGCGGGCAGCGGGCAGCATCGGACGACGTACCGGTCGATGGAACAGATTGAGCGGATGCTGGATGCGGTGGTGAGTAACGAGATTGAGCCGGATGTGGTGCAGATCTCGGGTGGCGAGCCGACGATCCATCCGCAGTTTTTTGAGGTGCTGGATGCGGCGAAGAAGCGCCCGATCAAACATCTGATGGTGAATACGAATGGGATTCGCATTGCGACGGAGGAGGGATTTGCAGAGCGGCTGGCGACGTACATGCCGGAGTTCGAGCTGTACCTGCAGTTCGATTCGTTGAAGCGCGATCCGCTGATGCTGCTGCGCGGGGCGGACCTGCGGTCGATCCGCGAGAAGGCACTGGAGAAGCTGAATAAGCTGAATGTGTCGACGACGCTGGTGGTAACGGTGGAGCGCGGCGTGAATGACGAGGAGATGGGAGAGATTGTCGAGTTTGCGCTGAAGCAGCCGTGCGTGCGTGGCGTGACGTTCCAGCCAGTGCAGCAGGCGGGGAGATTGCAGAATTATGATCCGGCGAAGCATCGGCTGACGCTGAGCGAGGTGCGGCGAAGAATCCTGGAGCAGACAGATGTGTTCAAGCCGCAGGATTTGATTCCGGTGCCTTGCCATCCAGACAGTTTGGGCATGGCGTACGCGATGAAGATCGGTGGGAAGGTGATTCCACTGACCGGGATGATTGAGCCGGATGTGCTGATCAATGGCGGGCGCAACACGATTGTGTACGAGAAGGATGCTGAACTGCAGAAGCACATCTTCAAATTGTTTGCGACGAACCATTCGCCGCAGGGGCAGGCGAGCACGCTGCGCGAGCTGCTGTGCTGCCTGCCGATGGTGCTGGCGCCGAAGCAGTTGGGGTATGACAACTTGTTCCGGATTCTGATTGTGCAGTTTATCGATGCGCAGAGTTTCGATCTGAGGTCGATACGGAAGACGTGTGTGCATATCGCGCATCCTGATGGGAAGCGGCTGATTCCGTTCGATACGTACAACATGTTTTATCGCGATGACCTGGAGCAGACGCGGCTGGAACCGCTGCGGGAGCGGGCGATGGCGACGGTGTGACCGCAGTCACAGACGCAGTTGACGGGTTGGGGAGATTCTGTGGCTGGAGGTTCGCTATGCCCCTTCTGATTGATAAGAAAGCGTGCGCGTGTGCTGGAAAATGCACAGGCTATGGAACACGCAGCAACTGCCCACCACTGATTGTGATTGCGGTGCGTGTGAACGAAAGCGAGAAGTGAGTGCATAGCGAGGCCTCCGGAAATCCAGTTTGCCGGTGGCCCGGCTGCTCAAGGAGCTAGACCTTCGGGAAAGGGTCAACTGAGGGGAGCAGTCATCGCGGCCTGTGTGTTCCCGCAGGCCGCAAGGTACCGACAAAGCCATACTCCGCCAGATGGGTCGAAACAGATCCGCTGGCGGAGTTGTGCGTGTGGGCGACCGCTATGTCGGATAGCGACGTTTGTTTGCCGCTTAGAACATTGAGTGCAATGATGCGGCATCCCCATGGGAACAACATTTTGTGTGAGGCATACGTATGAACTACACCCTGCTTGGTGTGCTGATGGTTTTAGGTCCTGCTGTATATGCAGTGATCGGTGTGCTGGTGAGCCGGAAGATTATGCACGGCAAAGTTGTGGAAGGCCACAATGACGTGTGCGTCCCGATCTTTCTGAATGCCGGAGTGCTGTTTGCCGTGCTGCTGGGCTTTATGGTGGTGGCGGTTTGGGAGAGCTACGACGCGGCGGCGAGCAACGCGGCGACTGAAGCCGCAGCGTTGGTTCCGCTGTACCGCTCAACGTTTGCACTACCGAAGGAAGCCGGCGACAAGATGCGCGAGATGTCGCGTGCTTATGCCGAGGCCGTGATTCACGATGAGTGGAAGAAGCAGGCGGTCGGACAGCCGAGTTCGGAGGCGCGGCACGCGGCAGGCATGTTCTTCAAGGCGTTCGGCGATGGAACGATCAGCGCGGAGATCAAGCACGACTATCCATTTATCTGCACCGAGTTGATGAACTCCATCAATGAAGTGACAACCGACCGCAACAAGCGAGGCATCCAGGCGAGCGAAAGCGTGCCGGTGGTGATGTGGGCGGCGATCCTGGGCGGAGCATTCATCATTATCACGATGAGCTTTGTGATCTACATGGAGCGGTCGGTGCCGCACATGATTATGGCGGGAGCGATGGCTGCGCTCATTGGTCTGCTGCTGTATGCGTGCATGTTGCTGGCGCATCCGTTCAAGGGGCCGATCGCGATTCAACCGGAGTCGTTTGAGAAGACGCTGCACGTGTTTGACGACGTGGACCGCGGAAATTAATTCGGCATGTTCGAAGCAGACCAACAAGGAGACGAGAGAGATATGAGTCACGGACATAAAAAAGAAGCGGTGAAGATGAACGTGAGCACGCTCGCGGTGCTGCCGGCGGGAGCGAGCGAAGTGGGCGTGGTGTATGCGAGCGTGGAGGGAGTGAACGACAACTCCTACGATGAGTGCCTGGCCGAGTTGACGCACAAGGCGCATGCGCTGGGCGCGACGGCGCTGGTAGGCATGCAGCTGGTGCAGAGCCAGTTCCAGTGGAACCAGCGCACGAGCTTGATGGCGACAGCGATCAAATAGGGCCGCGGCAGGCAAAGGCCGTGGCGTGTTAGTCTGCGGGGCATGTCGAAACATCACGGCCAGCCCTCCCCACAGACCTCGCACGGCAATGTTCAGCAGAACAACCATCCGCAAAACAGCCACCAGCAAAGCAGCCATCCGCAAAATAGCAATCACCACAACCAGCGGTATCCGCATCCGCAGGGCTGGCATCGCGACCCGTTCCAGCAGCATGGGCCTGTAACGCATGACGCCAAGGGTTTTGATTTGGCGGCAGCGGCGTTGGCGGAGATGCACGAAGCAGGATTCCAGCCGGAGTTTGGGCCGGGAGTGGCGCCGCAGGTGATTCAGATTGCGCAGGATTTTGCGAATCTCGTACCGGCGACAGTGGTTGAAGATCTGCGCGCGATGGGTTGGTCGTCAATTGATAACGACACGTCGAGGGACCTGGACCAGATTGAAGTGGCGGAGCGCGTGGCGGGAGGAATTAAGCTGCGCGTGGCGATTGGCGATGTGGCGGCGGCGGTGGGGATAGGGACTCCGATCGACGATCACGCGAAGGCGCAGACGCAGACGATTTATACGGCGGTGAAGAATTTTCCGATGCTACCGCTGGAGCTTTCGACCGGGCTGACGAGTCTGAACGAAAATGCTGACCGGCTGGCGCTGATGATGACGTTCACAGTGGGGCCTAACGGAGAGATGAGCGACGAACAGGTTTCGCCGGCGCTGGTGCGTAACCGCGCGCAGTTGGCGTACAGCCGCGTGGGGCCGTGGCTGGAGAAGACTGCGGCAGGCGTGGTTGACAACGATGTGATGGCGCTGCGGTCAGATTCCGCACGCGAGCACGATGAGGCGCAGTTGGATTCAGGCACGCTGCCGGCAAGCTGGCTGGCGGACCAATTGAAGCTGCAGGACGAGGCAGCGCAGGCGCTGCATGCGGCGCGAGTGAAAAACGGAGCGCTGGAGTTTCACAAGTCGGAAGCCGACCCGGTGGTAGTGGATGGTCGCGTGATCGATGTGACCGAGGCCGTGCAGAATCGCGCGATGAACTTGATCGAAGACCTGATGGTCGCGGCCAACGGTGTGATGGCGCGGGCGCTGCGCAAGGGTGGCCGCAGCGGTTTGCAGCGCGTGGTGGTGGTGCCGAAGCGCTGGGACAGGATTGTGGAGCTGGCGAAGTCGCGCGGATATGATTTGCCGGCGAACCCGGACTCGCGCGCGTTGAACGATGTGCTGACGGACATACGCGCGAAAGATCCCGATCACTATCCTGATGTTGCGGTGACGGTGATTAAGCTGATGGGGCCGGGTGAGTACCTGCTGATGAAGCCGGATGACGATCCGACCGGGCACTTTGGCCTGGCGGCGCGCGACTATACGCATTCGACTGCGCCGAACCGGAGGTTCCCGGACATGGTGACGCAGCGCGTGCTGCATGCGATGCACGCGGACGAGCCGCCGCCGTACAGCGATACTGACCTGGCTGCGATTGCGCTGCATTGCAATGTCGCGGACACAGCGTTGCGCAAGATTGAGCGCGATATGCAGAAGCGCGTAGCGGCGGTGGCAATGTCTTCGAAGATCGGGCAGACTTTCCCAGCGGTGATTACGGGCTCGAGCGACAAGGGGGTGTATGCGCGTGTGATCCAGCCACCGTTCGAAGGGCGCGTGGTGCAGGGTTTCGATGGGCTGGATGTAGGCGACAAGGTGAATGTGAAGCTGATTCACACGGACCCCGAGCGTGCGTTTATTGATTTTGCGTATGCGGGGAAGAGGCAGTTGCCGGTGACGGGAGCCGCGCATTGAGATCGTGCGACCCCACTCATGCGCGATAGGACTGCGCATGAATGGGGCGCCCCTAAGGGCTAGAACTGGAGTTTGAGGGCGAGCTGGATCTGGCGGCTAGTGTTGGCGGCGGCGGAGATGACGCCGGGTGATCCGAAGGTCGCAGCGGTGGCCTGGTTGGCGGTGGTGCCCTGGGTGGGGCCGGCGGAGTAGACGACCTCGTTGGGCAGTTGCAGGTTGGTGTGGTTGAGCAGGTTGAAGAACTCGGCGCGGAATTGTGCGTGGACGCGCTCGGTGATAACGGTGGATTTGAGTAACGAGAAATCCCAATCGGCAAAGCCGGGGCCAGTGAGGGAATCGCGGCTGACATTGCCGATGTAACCGGCGGCTGGAGCGGAGAAGGCGGCAGGGTTGAAGTATTGTGCTGCACGCTGCGCGGTTGAGCCGCCGGTATAGAGCGGGCCGGTGAAGGCGGGGTTGAGATTGGGGCGAACGGGATTGCGGGAGTCTCCTGAGCCGGTGGGGTTGTAGCCGAGCTGCGGCGAGAAAGGAAAGCCGGTGAGGAGGTTGGCGATGCTGGTGACAGACCAGCCGGAGAGAGTGCGTGTGACGAGCTGAGAGTGGTGTGAGATGAGTTGCTGCAGCGGAATGTCGTAGGTCGCGTTGATGGAGGCGATCTGACGGATGTCGGTAGCTGCGGGGCCGTAGTCGAGATGTGGGAGCGAAGGAACTTCGACGAAGGCGGGTGTGTTGGAAGAGACCGAGGTGTTCCAGGCGGAGCCATCGTCAAGATTTTTAGACCATGTGTAATTGGCGCGGAGCTGGAAGCCGTGGGAAATATCGTGACGCAGGTCGACTACGAGTGCATTGTAGTTACCGGAGCCTCCTGCCCACCACGATGTGGTGTTGGCGACGGCCGCGTTGGCTTTGATGGGAGCGGCGGGGTTGGCTGCGGTTCCTGATGCGGGATAGAAGACCTGGCCATTGACGAAGACGTAAGCGGGCTCGTTCAGGTCGCCGTTGAGGATCTGGTGGTAGCTGCGCGAACCTTCATAACCGATAGCGAGCGAAGTTGCGGGAGCGAGTTGTTGCTCGACACGCAGGTTGTAAGAGAGCAGCGTGGGTGTGGCGATGGCGGTGTCGACGGTAGATGGGCTGACGAGGCCAGCACCACTGGTGGGATTTGCGACGGTGGTGCTGGAGTAGGAGTAGACGGTGTTGTAGGGCGCGGCTTGATCGAGCCGATAGTCGAGCGCATCAAGAAGTGTGTGGTGGAAGCCTGCGCCAGCTGTGATGCTGGTGTGACCATTGCCGAAGACGTTCCAGGCGAGACCGGCGCGCGGCTCGGGAAGAAGTTTGGCGCGATTGTCGAGGATCGCGTTGTTGAGACCGGAGGTGGGGCTAGTGGAGATCTGCGGGCTGCCGTTGGTGAGCTCAGCGGAGTTGAAGGCGTAGACGCTGGCGCGATTCTGCGCCTCGCTCCAGCCGGTGGAAGTTTCGGAGCGGAAGCCGATGCGGGCTTCGAGGCGCGGGGTGAAGTGATAGGTGTCTTCGATGAAGGCATCGGCGAAGAGTGTGCGCCAGCCGAGCTCAGTGGTCTGTGGAGCGTAGGTGAAGGTCTTGATGGCGCCGGTGAGGAAGGTGTTGAGGGAGGCGAAGGAGGCCTGGCCGTACTGGTCCTGCGCGAGGTTGTCGTTGGATTGGAGGCGCTGCAGCCAGACGCCGGCCTGGAGAGTGTTTTTGCCAACGGTGTAGTAGGCGTGATCGTCGAAGGTGAGCAGGTTGCGCGTGATGGCGTTGTTGGAGCCGACGTTGGCTCCGGCAGCGGTGATGGAGCTCGCGCCGTTCGAGGCAGTAGAGCCTGCAATAACTACAGCGTAGGTGGGCACTCCGGGGCGAACGCTGGGAGCTAAAGCTTGTTGTGCCGTGGGAACGTATCCCAGGAAGTAGAAGCTGGAGCGGGAGAAGCCGACACGTGCGACGTTGATGAGGCGAGCAGAGAAGACGTGCTGTTCCTGCAGGCTGAGAACCTGCTCGCGCAAGTTTTCGCTGACGTAGGAGTAGGGGTTGGCAGAGGGTGAGCTGGCGAAGGAATCGTCGATGGTGTAGGTGGATGTGAAGGTGTCGTTCACGCCGGGGTTGGCGTCGAAGCGCGTGGTGCCGAAGTCTTCGCGGATGTGTTGCGGAGCGGTGCCGGTGTAAAGAGCGATGCCGCTGACGGCGCCGTTGATGATGACTTCCGGACCGTTGGCAATGGGCCAGAGGTTGAGCAGCGGTTGCACGCTGGCCACGGCTTTGCCGCGCGAGGTGGCGTCAGGAACGAGCGTAACGATGGACTCACCGAGGTTCTGGCGATAGCCCTCGTAGTTGGCGAAGAGAAATAGTTTGTTGCGGCGAATGGGACCACCGAGGGCTGCGCCGTAGTTATTGCGCTGGAACTCAGGGATACGAGCGGAATCAAAATAATTGCGCGCGTCGAAGAAGCTGTTGCGAGCGAACTCATAGGCCGATCCGTGGAACTGGTTGGTGCCGCCAGTTGTGACGATGGATATCTGCGCGCCATCTCGCTTGCCGTAAGCAGCGGAATAGGTATCGGTGACGACGTTGAACTCGTGGATGCCGTCGATGCCGAGCAGTTGGCCTGATGCGCCTCCAGGCGTGGTGTTGATGAGCGAGGCGCCGGTGTACTCGATGCCGTTGAGGAGGAAGAGATTGTCTTGCGGCCGGCGACCGGAGACGGAAAACATGCTGCCGACGGAAGAGTTCGACGTGCCTACGGAGCCGGAACGCTGGTTGGTGTAGTTGACGATTCCGGGATTGAGCGTAAGGAGCTGGTCGAAGCTGCGGCCGTTCAGCGGGAGCTCTTTGACCTGGCGCGAATTGACGAGTCCTGAAGTCTGTTCGGTGGAGATGTTGACGGCGGCAGGCGTGTCGCTGACGGTGATAGTTTCATCGCTGAAGACGACCAGTTGGAGTGTGAGCTCGACGGTCTGGCCGACGGTGACCGCGACACCGGTGCGTTTGTAAGGAGCAAAGCCGGTGGCGGCAACAAAGACGGAGTAACGGCCGACGGCGATGGCTGGAGCGCTGAAGGCGCCAGCCGTTGAGCTGAGGATGTCACGCTGCGCGCCGGTATCGTCATTGTGGATGAAGACGCGGGCATTGGGGACGACTGCTCCGGAGGGATCGATGACGACGCCGGCGAGCGTGCCGCCGACGACCTGGGCGCGGGCGGCGAGCGTGAAGGCAAAGGCAAGAAGGATGGCAAAGCGAAAACGCATGGAGGTCTCCTGAAAGAGGTACAGGGGCGCGAGCGCATGGCGGCGCGATGTTTTGTTTTTTGTGAGGGGCTGGTTCTTGCGCGGATTAGCGGCAACAACGACAGCGGCGCGTTCGCGAACGGGATTCGAAAAGCAGATTCTCTGTGGGAATGACAACAAGAAAAGCAAGAGCGGGAGGCATGCTTGTCATTGCGCGCCTCCGTGGCGATAGACGAAGAAGACCATGGCGAGGGTGATGAGCGCGATGAAGGCTTCGCCGAGCACGCCGACGGTGATGGGACGCCAGCCCTGGCCGACGAGATCGCGCAGACGAGTGCGCAGGCCGACTCCTGCGAAGGCTGGGAGAAAGACCCACTGCGAAAGATTGCCGAGCGATTTGAGTTGTGGTGGGGTGAAGAAGCCGAGCGTGGCTAGAACGGAGATCGCGACGAAGCCGAGGATGAACTTGGGGAATTTCTGCCACAAGAAGAGCGCTTTACGTTCTACGCGCGCGGCCTGACCTTGTGATGCCCAGTAGATGGCATAGCCGAGAACGACGAAGCCAATGAAGGCGGAGCGCGCGGTTTTGGCGAGCACGGCGAACTGGCCGGCGCGTTCGCCGTAGAGTGTGCCGGTGACGGTGGCTTCAGCGGTATTGTCGACGGCGAGGCCGGTCCAGATGCCGTAGGATTGCTGGCCCATGTGCAGCAAATGGCCGATAGCGGGGAACGTGAACAGGGCAAGTGCGCCGAGGGTGAGGATGGCGGCAATGGCGGTGGAGGTGTCTTCTTCATCGGGATCGATGGCGCCTTGCGCAGCCATAATCGCCGTTACTCCGCATATAGAGCTGCCGATGGCGAGCAGCGAGGTGAGCTTGGGCGGCAGCTTGAAGATGCGGCCGAGGAGCGTCATGACGGTGAGCGAGAGAGCGAGCTCGATGAAGACAAGGACGAGAGACATTCCACCGATGTGAAGAACGTCTCGCAGAACGAATTTTGCGCCGACGAGAACGATGCCGAGTTTGAGCCAAAGCTCGTAGGTAGCGATTCCGGGGCGAAAGATTTCAGGGATGGTTAAGAAGTTGGAGAGGATGAGGCCGAGGATGATGGCCCAGAGAACGTATTCGATGTGCGGAAACGGGATGCGATGCGCGGAGCGCAGCCAGACGGCGAGAGCTTCAAGCGATTTGCCAGCAATGCCGATGGCGAAGAGCAGTAGCGTTCCGGGAAGCAGCGCGAGAATGCGTCGCGGAAGCGAAGCAGGCGCGGACGTGGGTGGCAGCGAGATGGTTGCAGTCGACAAGAAAGATGAGAGCTACCAGGTGATGTGATGGATGACATTGAAGCGGACGAGGGCGGCAAGTGCCAGGGCGATGAGGATGGCGGCAGCATCGGCGTTGAAGGCGAGCTTGGATGTAGTGATGGTGGGGCGCTGGGTGCGGAGTGACATGGAAGGCTCCTAAGCAAAGGTTGAAATAAATTGAGGGGAATTGGGCTCAAAAGCAGAAAACCCACGCTGCCGGAGGGCTGTGCGTGGGTGCTTGAGCGGGAAGCGAAGCTGAGAAGTTCGCTTAGAGCAGACAGACACCGGCGCGACAGCGCATGCAACAACACATGCAACAGGTAGCGGCGGTGATGGAGGTCTGCTTCATCTCTCCTTCAGGGTAGCGGCGGAGAGAATCGGTGTCAAGCGAGCTATTTGGCAGCTGCAAGTGCGAACTTGGCGCGGATATAGCTTATGTTGAGTGGGCCCATGTCCACCTGCATCAACGTGCCGGTGTCGTCAGTGAAGAGATCGGCTTTGCCGACGTGATAGTTCAAGATGTAGTGCGTGACTTTTACGGGTTTGCTGTCGAGCGTGCCGGAAGGTGTATCGGGTGCGAGCTGCAGGATGACGTAGAGCGAAGTATCATTTCCGCGCGCGTTGGCACCGGCGGGGACGAGGAAGAGATAAGTCTTGTCGTCATGCGGGTGGGCAAGGGCAGTGGTGATAAAAACCTGCATAGTGGCAGGGTCGAAATCGGGGACGACGAGGAAGCCCGGCTTGGGCAGTGGGAAATCACGGCTGCCCAGGCTGATTCCGCCCTGAATCTGATTGACGGTGACCAGGTTTCCAGCTTTGTTGGGCTGGAATGAAGTCATTACCTGGTTGGTGGCGTTCTGGGTGTAACCGGAGAGGAAGGTTCCATCTTCTGACACTTTGAAGTCTTCGTAGAACTGGCCTTCGTTGAAGGCGATCGTCGAATTCATGGACGTGCCTCCGGTTTTGCTGTCGGTTTGCATACTTGAGCCGAGCTTGTACTGGAACTTGCCGACGACGTGGTAACCGTTCTTGTCTTTGGTGATGGTGTAGGCAGCGTTGCCTACATTCTTTCCAGCGGAGGTGATGAGGTTGAAGCTGTTCGCCGGCGCGGCTGCGAAGGCAGAAGCAGTGAGGGCTGCAAGGGCGAGCGATACAAGTGCGGCACGGCGGTTCATCGAGACTCCTTAAAGAATAAAACCTGTAAACAGCGGACGAGAGCGATGATACGGCAGCGGCGGTCAGACAGCAAAATCTAGATGTCTAGTAGACTTCGTGGCGGGAGAAAACATGCGAATTGCAATGGCTTGGGTGGTGGCGGTGGTGATGGGTGCAGGGAGCGCATGTGTGCAAGCGCAGGGCGACCCTGCGAAGGCGTTCGATGCAGCGACGGCTGCAGTGCGCAAGCCGGGAACTACGGTGCGCGTGGATTTAATCGGCGACTCGACACAGACGGACAACGCAGGTTATGGGCGCGGGTTCTGCGCAAACTTTACGGCCCAGGTGGATTGCGTGAACATGGCGCGTGGCGGGGCCAGCACGAGAACGTTTCGCAACGATGGAATTTGGGACCGGGCACTGGCAACCAAGCCGGACTACATGGTGATCCAGTTCGGACACAACGATGAGGTAAGCAAATCGCAGCCGATGCCGCGGCAGGTGCCGCTCGCGGATTACGTGACCAACCTGAAGCAATTTGTGAGGGAGGCGCGTGCGGCTGGGATTACGCCGGTGCTTTGTACGCCGCTGACGCGGCGCTATTTTGAGAGCGATGGCAAGGTGCATTCTGATCTTACGGAATACTCCGAGGCGATGCGCGGCGTGGCGGCCGATATGAAGACGCCGTTGATTGAGTTGCAGAACGAGAGCATTGCATACCTGGACAAAGTGGGTGAGGCCGAGGGCAACAAGCTCGCGATCACGAAGAAGGACAACGACGGCAAAACGATCTTCGACAAGACACACCTGGACTGGGCGGGGAGTTATGTTTTCGGGCGTATGGTTGCCGTCGACCTGGGCAAAGCAGTGCCGGCAATGGCGAAATATGTGCTGCCGGTGGCAGCGACGCTACCGCCTGAGGGTGTGAAGGCGATGAAGATTCTCGGGTCTCCAAAAGAGGGTGGCGGCCCGGTGAAGATTGTGCTGGTGGGGGATTCGACCGTTGCAACCGAAGGCGGGTGGGGGCCGGGATTCTGCGCGGTACTGACAAAGAATGTGACGTGTGTGGACCTTGCGCTGAACGGGCGGAGTTCGAAGAGCTTCCGCGATGAAGGTGCGTGGAAGAAGGCGGTGGCAGAGCACGGCGATTATTACCTTATCCAGTTTGGGCACAACGACCAGAAGCCTGATCCCTCGCGGCATACGGATGCGGACACGACTTTCATCGAGCAGCTGAAACAGTATGTGGCGGACGTGCGGGCCATTGGAGGCGTGCCGGTGATTGTGACTTCGCTGAGCCGGAGAACATTTGTGGATGGCAAGGTGAAAGAAGACCTGAAGGACTATGCCGTGGCGGCTCGGAAGGCGGCGGCTGAGGAAGACATAACGTGCATCGATCTCAATGCGCTTTCGACTCGGCTGCTGAATACGATGACGCAGGCACAGGCTGATGAGTTCGACATGACGGGTCACGCTGATGCGAAGGCGGAAAATGCTGGCAAAGCTGCACCGGCGCTCGACCGCACGCATTTGAACGATAAGGGTAAAGCAGTGTTTGGGCTGATGGTGGCGGACAACCTGGTGCGTACACAGGTGGAGTTGGGGCCGGATGTGATTGGCGTGCCGGTAGGCGCGGCGCCTGCTCCTCAGCAGGCTGCTCCGACGGACGGTCACTAGAAATAATTACCGTTGGAGTGCGACTTACGTGCGTTGGCCAACGTAGAGTAATGTTGCTCGCACGAAGGTTGGGCCTTACCGCTGGAGGGCACCATGAAAAACGTGAAGTGGAACATGTTGGGGCATGTCGTTCAGGGGTTGTTGCTGCTGGTGGGATGTGTTGGGATCGCGACGGCGCAGACGTCTTCGACGCAACAGATATATCCACAAATTGTTCGCCTGAGTTATGTGAGCGGCGATGTGCGCCTGGAGCGCGGCGCGGCTGCCGAGAAGGCTACTGGAGCTGAATGGGAAAAAGCTGCAGTCGACGTGCCTATCTATAGCGGGTTCACGCTGGTGACCGGCTCGACTGGGCGAGCCGAGGTGGAGTTTGAAGACGCATCCCATGTGTATCTGGATGAGAACTCGGTGCTGAGCTTTGGGGACCTGAGTGCGAACGCCAGCAGCCGGATCACGGAGCTTAACCTGGTGAGTGGAGTGATGACGATCGATGCGCAAAACCCCAGGCCGGGCGAATTGATCATGGTGCGCACACCGGCCAACGGTTTCTGGCTCAAGTATCCATGGACGAGTTTTCTGCGAGTGAACAGTTATCTGGATGGGATGGAGCTGACACCGATGTCGGGCTCCACGAAGATTACAGCTCCCGGCGGAGTTACCGATACGAATGCCGGACAGAAGATGGTGTTTAAGGGTGGAGAAAAGACACCATCGCTGGTGCCGATTGGGGTGAACGCGTTTGCGGACTGGGATGCGTGGGTGCGTGCGCGCTCCGCGGATTACAGCCAGGCGATGAAAGCGGCGATGAAGGATGCCGGTCTGAACGCGCCAGTACCCGGTCTGACGGAGATTGCAGCGCAGGGAAGCTTTTTCGACTGTGCG
>Ga0206876_1223_pt1 | contig 13335 bp, 11 predicted proteins | sample Alteio_BWOrgCont_10_FD_152619 | JGI IMG/M metagenome (GOLD analysis project Ga0206876, IMG submission 152619) | Enriched cells from forest soil in Barre Woods Harvard Forest LTER site, Petersham, Massachusetts, United States -... | ecosystem: Environmental > Terrestrial > Soil > Temperate forest >...
ATCCGCCGCGATTGTTTTTTTACGCCGTGATTGATTCGGCCGATTCGCCCTGATTTATTCAGCCGATTCTATGGACTCGATATGCATGGTTTTCGACGGCTCGTCGTAAGTGCCCGAAATACGCACCCGCTGCCCGGCGAACTTCTCCGGCTTCCGCTGGTCATCCAGTTGGTACACCGTCTTTGTGTCCGGATCGATCAGGACAAACGACCCGCCCGTCTTGGCGCATTGCAGAGTGCAATCCTTGGCATTCTTCATCCCGTTCTCTCTCATTATTTTGTCGTGTGAGCCGTCAATGGCGCATCGGCTGTCCATAATCTCCCCCACCAGATTCAGCGTGCGCTGTGCGTCCGCCCCTTGAACGCGCTTTGAGTTCGTTATCGCCGGCAGAGTCGCGCCCAGAAGCGTAATTGTCGCGGCCCTCACTGCCTTCCTCAGTCTTGGCATTGTGCCTCCTTCGCGTCCGTAGAGCATTATTGGGCGGCGCGCCAAACCCAATACGCGGAACCGCCTATATCGGCGGCGCATAAAGCTCTACGGATTCGCTTTTTGGAGCGGAGAGCGGGAAGCCCCGAATTGTTCATAGGAAAGGCCTTAGAAAAAAATCCGGCGCGGAATGCACATTTTCCGCGGTACGAAAATCGCCGCGCCTCGGCTCGCAAAACATTGTCGAGCGAAAACGCTCAAGAAATGAGAGTTAATTTTCGCGCCACTCTATTGCGGATTTGGAGACGAAAGTGCCTTACGTTTTAGGCAGCACGGAAGTACAAAAGGTAAGACAAAACGGGGGGCAAAAACCATGTTACGAGTTGGCGATTCCAGTGAAGTAAAAGACGTCAACAATTTTTTCTCGAATGAGGTCGGCATCTTCAACGCCGTTGGACCTGAAGGCAAGGACATGATCGTTATGTGTCCGCCTGGTGAGCCGTGGTTTGTCCGCAAATCGGCCGCTAAGCCTGAAGGCAATGGCCCGGACCAGTCATGGCACGTGACCAAGCTCGCTTCTTGGGCCGTCAGCAGGAAAAGCTGCTGAGCACCTGTTGCTGGGCGGGGAAATCGATCTTCACGGCAAACTTCGATTAACTTCAAAACTGTCTCAAACCGTGACGGGACTTAAATCCGTCTGGCTTAGAGTTTTGAATCCATTCTTCGGGGATGGATCGAGCGGATCGGTTCTGCGCCTGAAGATCGCCGGACCGCGTTCCAATCCTGACTTCGGATTGGAATTGCGGCGGCATGACAAGCCTGCCGGACAAGAAGAATGGCGCTGCGCTGAGCCGGCTAGCTCAGCCAGCCCTGTTCGAAGGTCTGCTTGCTGGCCGAGCTCGCCTCTTCCTCGGAAGCGCGTGCCGGTCTGCTGGCATTGTGAAGAATTTCCTTCAGCTCCCGCCGCGCGCGCCGCATGCGCGTTTTCACCGTACTGACGGAAACTAGCAGGGCTTTTGCCGTCTCCACCACCGAGAGGTTTTCTACTGCTCGGAGCAAGAAGACCTCACGATGTAGCGGCCGCAACATCGCAATCGCCTGCGTCAGCATATTCCGAAGTTCCTTTTGCGAATACGCCGTCTCGGGATCCTGAATATTCGAATGTAGTTCGAAATCCACCGGTGCCGCTTCATCCTCGGGCATCGCGTCTTCCAGTGGCACGTGCACCACGTTGCGCCGCTTTCGCAGGCACATCAGAGCTTCGTTGATGGCGATACGCGAAATCCAGGTCGTAAAGCGCGCGCGCCCCTCAAATTGACCTAGGTTGCGGTGCGCCTTGAGCAAAGCCTCTTGCTGCGCGTCCTCGGCATCCTCCTGGTTGCGCGTGATTCGGAAGGCCAGCCGAAAGGCCCGTTGCTGGCAATTTTGCAGAATCTCTGGGCACATCACAGCTTCGCGTTCCTTCCGAAGACGTGGGGAGACTAGGCGATTCACAATTCACCTCGTATGCGAATCATTTCGCGGCGCTGATTCGGATCGCTCATTTGTATCGGTGGCAATTTCATTTTGAACACGCCGCAATGTAATCGTACGGCGTAGGGGAGTCCATCGGTGCCTATCTGTAGCGCCTTAGATAATTAGATGTAGGGTAGCCCCGCTCACCGTGGCTTGCTACAGGGAATACCGATCGCCCCTATAGCGAAACACTTATTGTCCCGGTGCTGTGCCCCTTCTAGCGTGAATGCGTCGCGTAGCTCTATCGCGCCGGAGTCGCGGGACGAAATCATGGCCATGAAGAAAAACGAAAGATATCGTTGCGTGAATTCCAAATGCTGCTGCGAAATCGAAGTGGTGAGGGATTCGTCGTATGCAACGAGCGTTCGCAATCCACGCTGTGCATGCGGGCAGGACATGAAAAAAATGTACTGACCGCCTTCGCTGGCCTGCGCCGCCCGTTCGTTTTGAAACCCCTTCGTCGAGAGACGTGCGCGCAAATTCGCTTCGCTGCTTTTGACGCCTCGCTCCCCTCGTAATCAACGTGAACTGCGCGGCAGTTCTTTCATGAGCTCTGTTGCACTTTTGAAGTCGGTTGCCATGACGATCGAAGCGGAACAAAACTGCGTGGAAATCAAAAAGCGGCGTTCTCACAATCCGCTGATCTGTCCCCACTCGTTCGACGTGAGCATTCAGCTTTCGACACGGGCGCTCCACACCTGAGCGCTTTACTTTTGCTGAAATCCTGAAGCTGACATCTGAAAATGGGCGAATTCAGACGTGCTCGCCGTTGGGTGAGATTTGCGAAGGAAAGGAAAGCCCTGCTACAGCCTGCGACTTCAGGCCGACTTCAGGCGACCGCCCGGGCCATTCGCTTGATGCGCCAGGTCGTGCTCTCTGCGCTTGAGGATCGCTGAGGCTCGCTGATTTCGCGAACGCTCATCTTCGCTCCGCGCCGGCACGTCACTTGAAAGACATGGCCGTAGGGAGACGTCACCTCAAAGATGCCGTCCTGGTTACGCAGAATTTCGGCAGGATTCACGACTTCGACTGTGCCGTTAACCGTCTCGATCATTGCGCCCCCCCGCTTCGAGATTGTTAGATGCAGAGAGACGCATTAACGGTGAATATTGGCCCCACTACAATACTGAGTTTTCTGTATTTATTCTCGTTGAAAAGAAAAGGTTTGCGCCAGCCCTTCAGGGTGCCCTCCGTAAACAGTGGTAGAAAACAAAAGCGAAGCCAGCCGAAGGCTAGCTGGACCCCCTGGCTGCGTGAGCGGCTTCTTCCTCGGAAACCGCGATATCCTCCCCGCCCGTGCGCTGCAATATTTCCTTGGCATGAGGAATTTCGTCGGGCTTGCCGCAATGAACCGAAACCAGGATCCCGCCTTTGGTGAGGCGGCCTTCATATCTTTTTGCCTCGTATTCAGGAATGCCGGAGCCGATCAGGGCGCCGGTTATGCCGCCTAGAACGCCTCCGACACCCACGCCCGCGAGGGCTCCCATGATCGGTCCTGCCGCGATGAAAGTGCCGAAGCCTGGGAGGGCAAAAGCTCCTATTCCTGCCAGCCATCCCAGAGCTCCGCCGATCAGGACTCCCGAACTCGCTCCCGCTGTCGCTCCTTCCGGCGCTTTGCTGAACTTCTCGGTAACGAGGTCCTTGGGCCCGAGGTTTTCGGGCAGCAGCACAGAGATATCAGAGCTCAGAAAACCGTTTTCGCGCAGCCCGTCAATTGCCGTCTCCAGCGCGAGGCGGCTCGGATAAATTCCCCACACAGATTTCTTGTATTTCCGTGCCATAGCTACGGCTCCTGACTTCCGTAAATCGTCACCCCGGACATCCGTAAGTCGTTACAACGACTAGATCGTTACGACGATCAGATCGTTACCACAATTAGACCCGCGGCCATCCACCCATCAAATACGCGGAAACAGTCACTTCGCCGGGCAAATCCCCTGAAGCTGCATCCTATCCAATCTGAGCCGCATGCCATCACGTCCTCTTTCTTACTGACTATCCCGTAAATAACTAAGGGCACAGACGTATGGCGAAGCCGCCGAACGAGATATATCTTTCCGTATTAGGTGGTTCACTAGGAACGCCTGCAAGCGAGCCACAGGCGCAATTCGCGACCTGACGCAGTTCGCATCTTTTCCCGACCGGAAAGGGGACTCCACTGAAAATCGCTCAAGTCGCACCGCTCTACGAGAGTGTTCCTCCGAAGCTATACGGCGGAACCGAACGCGTGGTTTCCTATCTCACTGAAGAACTGGTGGAGATGGGCCATGAGGTTACCCTCTTCGCCAGCGGTGATTCCACCACGCAGGCGGAGTTAGTCGCCGTCTCCCCCTGTGCGTTGCGCTTGAATCAACACTGCGTCGATCCCCACATCTATCACACCCTGCTCCTCGAGCAGGTATTTCAGCGCCAGGAAGCCTTCGACCTGATCCATTTTCATACCGATTACCTTCATTTCCCAATGACCCGGAGACTGCAACTCAATCACCTGAGTACTCTTCATGGACGACTGGATATACAAGACTTGGTCCCGCTCTATAGCGAGTACGCGGAGATGCCTTTGACGTCGATCTCCAAGGCGCAGCGCAAGCCCTTGTCCTGGGCGAATTGGGTGGCCAATGTGTATCACGGGCTTCCCCGCGACCTTTTCACTCCGCGCGCCGAGCCCGGCAAGTACCTGGTCGTCGTGGGTCGCATCTCGCCCGAAAAACGTGTCGACCGCTCCATTCGCATCGCCTTGCGCGCCGGAATGCCGCTGAAGATCGCCGCCAAAGTTGATAAACCCGATCGAGAATACTTTACTCAGGTGATCGAACCCATGCTTCGCGAGCCGTCCGTGGAATTTCTTGGCGAGATTTGCGAGCCACAGAAAAATGAACTTCTCGGCAACGCCTATGCGATGCTCTTTCCGATCGGTTGGCCGGAACCCTTCGGTTTAGCTATGATTGAGGCCATGGCGTGCGGCACGCCCGTCATAGCTTATCCCTTTGGCTCGGTGCCCGAGGTCGTGGACGAAGGCCAAACCGGATTCATCGTAAGAGACGAAGAGGAGGCCGTGAAGGCCCTCGAGAAAGTCGAAGGCCTCAGCCGAACCGTCTGCCGCCGCGTCTTTGAAGAAAGATTTTCCGCGGACCGTATGGCTCGCGAGTACGTCGCCGCGTATTCTTGCCTGTGTGAACCGGAGAGCACCTCCCGGATGATTTCTTGAACCGAGGGACTGTTTGGACGAAGTCATCCGCATCAAGGAAGAGTTTTACGTCCTCGCCACCACCGCTTTAGCAGACACCCGGCCTCGCGTTCTCAAATACGGGGATACCTGTGGAGTCTTCGACTGGCATGGTGACATCCTCTCCGCTGGATCTCTGGCGCATGGCCTCTATCACAAGGAGACCCGGCATCTTTCCAAGCTGGTGCTGCGATTTGAAAATAGGTCCCTCGAGCTCCTGAGCTCCACGGTCAAAAACAAAAATGCCTTCTTTGCCGTGGATCTCACCAACCTCGATTTCTCCGTGGAGGGTAAGGTCGAACTTCCCCGGGGCAGCCTCCATTTTTTTCGCTCGAAATTTATCTGGGAAGGCGCCTGTTACGAACGCTTGCGCATCATGAATTTCGCTTCCAGCAAGGTCAGCCTTTCTCTTTCCTACGAATACGACGCCGATTTCGTGGATATCTTCGAGGTGCGCGGCTCCAAGCGCGACAATAGGGGCGAACAGCAGGAGCCCGTCGTCGCGCCTTCGAGCGCGCGCTTCATCTATTGCGGGCTCGACAAAGTGATCCGTGAAACCCGCTTGAACTTCTTCCCTCAGCCCGTCCAGATCTCTGGCAAAAGCGCGTTTTTCGAGATGGACGTTCAGCCTCGCGCCGAAGCTTTTATCTATCTTGATGTGTGCTGCGAATCCCGGTGCGATGGCCTCCCGCCGCGCAGCTATAGGCAGGCGCTCAGCCAAACCAAAAATCTCCACGAAAGAATCGATGCGCGTCTCTGCCGCATCACCAGCTCCAATACCCGCTTCGGCGAATGGTTGAGCCGCTCTGCATCCGATCTCGAGATGATGACCCTGGGCAATCCCGAAGGTGCCTACCCATACGCTGGCGTACCCTGGTTTAACACCGTATTTGGCCGCGACGGCCTCGTCACCGCTTTGGAGGTGTTGTGGGCCGAGCCCGCTCTGGCCAGGGGCGTCTTGCAATTTTTGGCCGGCACCCAAGCCGATAGCGTCATACCGGAGCAAGACGCCGAGCCCGGAAAGATTCTTCACGAGTTGCGAAAAGGCGAGATGGCCGCCCTGAAAGAGATCCCTTTTGGCCGCTACTACGGCAGCGTCGATTCCACCCCTCTGTTTGTGATGCTCGCCGCGGCTTACTACCAGCGTACCGGTGATCTTGAATTCATTCGTTCGATTTGGAGCAACGTCGAACGCGCCCTCGATTGGATGGATCGTTACGGAGACGTCGACGGCGACGGCTTTTTGGAATACGCCCGCCATTCTGGCAAGGGACTCGTGCAGCAGGGCTGGAAGGATTCACACGACTCCGTCTTCTACGAAGACGGGAAGCTTGCGGAAGGTCCGATTGCGCTCTGTGAAGTTCAGGGCTATGCCTATGCGGCAAAAAAAGGCGCGGCCGAATTGGCCCGCAAACAAGGCTTCCTTGAATTGGCGGACCATTTATTGCAGCAGGCGACCGCCCTCCAACATCGCTTTGAGCAAGCCTTCTGGGTCGAAGAGCTGGGAACCTACGCTTTCGCCTTGGATGGAAAAAAACGCCAGTGCCGCGTGTCCGTTTCCAATACTGGGCATTGCCTTTTCACTCACATTGCTTGTCCCGAGCGCGCCGGCCGTGTCGCGGAAGGCTTGATGGACGAAAACCTTTTCTCCGGATGGGGTATCCGCACCGTTGGCACGCGCGAGGCCCGTTACAACCCGATGTCCTACCACAACGGGTCCGTATGGCCTCATGACAACGCCCTGATCGCATATGGCCTGGCTCAATACGGGTATACGGTCCACGCTCTGCGCCTCCTCGAAACCATGTTCGAAGCCAGCCTGCATTTTGAATTTCAAAGGCTTCCGGAACTCTTTTGCGGCTTTCGTCGCCGCACCGGAGATGGGCCCACTCTTTACCCGGTAGCCTGCTCGCCGCAATCCTGGGCCGCCGGGTCTGTGTTCATGATTCTGCAGGCGAGCTTAGGCATGACGGTATGCGGCGCGCCTCCACACGTACACTTTCGAGACTCCTATCTGCCGCCCGCGGTCGATTACGTTTTCGTGGAAAATCTTAAAGTTGGAAAGTCCAAAGTCAGCCTGATGATCCGCCGGCAGGCCCACGGCATCGGTATTGAAGTCATTCGCAGGGAGGGGGATGTGGAGGTTGCCGTCCTGAAGTGAAGCCGTCCCGAAGTTAAGCAAACGAAGTTAAACAAACGAAGTTAAACAAACAAAATGAAACAAACGAAGATCAAACCATCGCCGCTAGTCGCAAGCCTGCGCGATGCGCGCTTTCCGTGGTACCGCCGCCCGGATCACGATTCCGCTCGCCGCCGATTCCATTTCGAATATTCCCCCGGCTTCTTGAATGCGTTGCTGTAGAGTCGCTACACCGAATCCCAATAGTTTTTGCGCACTGGCCCTCGCCGCGGCTCTCTTAGGCAGCGGCTCTATCACGCCGGGCCCTCTGACCTCTGCAAAGATGCTCGTTGGACTCGCCCCGATCTTTACCTCTGCGTTCCCATCCCCGCATCGCCGCCCACTTTGCCGCCCGCATTCCAGATCGATGCTCGCCAGCGCCTCTTGCACCACGCGAAAGAGCGCGATCTCCAGATCGCGGTCCAGCCGCCCAAGGTTCGGTTCGATATCCAGTTCAATCCTGGTCCGGGTGCGTTCCATGACGCCATCCACATGTAGGCGGACCGCTGATTCAAGCCCCAGGTCGTCGAGCAGCGGCGGGTACAGCAGATACGAAATCGCGCGAAGTTCCTTCGAGCAGCGCTTCACCAGCTCTCGGCATTCATCCACGATCGGATTTTCCCTACCCGTGTTGCCGAGCGAGCATCTCTGCAGGCCGTCCAGCTTCATCTGCAAGGCCACCAGGTACTGCCCCGCGTTATCGTGGAGGCCGTGCGCGATTTTCCTCTTCTCCTGATCATGGCTGCGCACACACACTCCCAGCAAAGCGCCCTGTTCCTTGCCCCTTGCCTCCGCTGCGCGCCAGTCTTCCACGTCCGTGCAGCAAATCAGCAGGTGAATGGGACCGTTCGATGGCCGGTTCAATTGACTGCTCACGCGCGACGCGCGGCACAGGTGACGCCGATAGCTTCCGTCAGCGCCGCGCCTCAGCCTCGCCTCGAATTCCCAGCCCTCGCCCCCTGCCGAATTCTGCAGGAGTTTCATAAAATCGCTTAGGTCTTCCGGATGAAATGCGCGGCTCCAGCCGAAATCGGAGCTCTCCTCTTCGGAAAGTCCCGTGTAATTTCCCCAGTATGGGTTGAAGCATTCGCCATACCCATTCGGCGTGACCACCCAGATCGGCTGCGAAATGCACTCGCCTAAATTCGGGAATTTCGGATGATCCAGGTGAGTTTCGCCATCGCATTCTGAAGACTCTGCCCGGTTCGGCGGAATCACGCACTCCAATGGGTTTAGCGGCGTTCCCATGTCCCTGCGGTCCTGAGGTGTACTGCTTCGCGTTCCTTCAAAGCCTGCTGTCTCTAGATGGCTCGAATCCCCAGTTAACGGTAAAAACCAGTATTGCTTCAATACATGGGTTTGTGTATTTCCAAGTATGCATAGGTCTTTAGCCGAAACCCGAGCCCTCGGTTTTCTACAGGAATACAAGGAATCGCCCGCCCATCTTGATGCTTAGCCCGGATGGCCCGCCCCATGGCCCCCTGTCTACACTCCGCCTCGACTGATCGCCCGGAGCAAAGGAGCTCGTATGAAATCTTCATCCTTGCAGGATCTATTTGTGATTGAGCTGAGTGATCTTTATGACGCCGAACACCAATTGATCAAGGCGTTGCCCAAAATGGCCAAGGCTTCCTCGTCCGAAAGTTTGCGGGGCGCGTTCGAGGAGCATTTGGAGCAGACCAAGGAACACGCCGCCAGAATCGAGCGTATTTTTGCCGATCTCGATATGCCCGCCAAACGGGAAAAGTGCAAGGGCATGCAGGGAATCGTTTCCGGGGGCAACGATCTGATCAAAAAGAAGCTGAGTCCCGACGTTCAGGATGCCGGCATCATCGCGGCCGCCCAGCGCGTCGAACACTACGAAATTGCCTCTTACGGCTGCGCCAGGACCTATGCCGAACTTCTCCAGAACCGCCAGGCTGTTGACCTCCTCGAGCAGACCCTTCAGGAAGAAAAAGACGCCGATGAGAAACTGACCGAACTGGCACAGCAGATTAACGTGGAAGCCCAGACTGCCGAGCCAGGGTTGGAGGCCGAAGAGGAGCACAAGCGCAGAGCCAAAGCTGCCTCCTGATTACGAACACTCATCGACGAGGCTTCGGCGGGGCTAAGAGTTGTCTTCACCGCAACGAAACGCTGTCATTCCGAGGAGTGCATAACCTGTAGCTCAGGTCGCGGCCGTCGCCGCGCGTAAGCACATAAACAAAGAGGTGCGGCCGAGACCTGAGGCTTTTGCCGCTGCTCTTGACCTCCCAGGCGTAGCTGTCATTCCGAGGAGCGGGTGCGCCTTTCGCGCTCCGAGGAATCTGCTTTTCTCTCCGCCGCTGTCACGCCTCGTGCATAGCCTGTAGCTCAGGTCGCGGCCGTCGCCGCGCGTAAGCACATAAACAAAGAGGTGCGGCCGAGACCTGAGGCTTTTGCCGCTGCTCTTCATCTCCCAGGCGTAGCTGTCATTCCGAGGAGCGAGTGCGCCTTTTGCGCTCCGAGGAATCTGCTTTTCTCTCCGCCGCTTTCACGTCTCGTCTCGGAAGCGAAAGTTGAGGTGGAATTGAATGCGATAGGTGGCGCACGGATGCGGCATGGATCAGGACATCCGCATTCCCAGTTGATCCCCCAAGGACCGAAACGTTTGCGTCCACTCCGGCCCCTCACACCCGGCTGCGTGAGGCTTATTTCCATTCGCTGAGTTCAGCAGCACGGAATGGTAGAGGTTTTGAATCTCCCACAGGCGAACCTCGAAGGGAAAAGACCGCGCCAATTTGATTGCGGCTTCCAGCGACGTCAGTTTCTCCGCGTCGCAAGGCTGCGATTCCCATTCTTCCGCCATGCTCTCCAGTTTCCTGCGCAGCGCAAATTCCAGCGTGGCCCCATCCAGGTCGACGTGCACGGCCCTCGCTTCCTCCATCAGCGCCCGCACGAGATCCACATTCAGGCTCTCCCCCTCGATGGCCCGCCGCAACTCCGCATTCAATGTCACTTCCGCCGCGGCTTGGAAGTGCCGGACCAGCGGAATCCCGTGCGCCGCGATGAAGCGCATCAGCGGCGCCCGGCTGTCATAGAGCTGCCGGTAACTTGACTCCGCTTCCTCCAGAGCCGAATTCAGAATGATCTGCAGTATCTTTCTTTGCTCATCCCGGAAGAGCAGCTTCAAGCTGTAGCTCACCGAACCAAACGCCGCGTCCACCGCTCTCACCAGGTCCGTGAAATCGCCGCTTTCGAAAGCCTTGCTGAGCTTCTCGGCCATCTCCTTGTAGGCTTGCTCGTTCGTGAATTCTTTGACGCCCCCCGTCACGTAGTGATCTCCCAGGTGCACCGCTCCGAAAGTGACGCGGGAAGACTCCTGCGTGATGTCCGACGTGATTCGGATGCGCCCAAAAGACACGCGGGACTTTCCGGAAGACAGCATCGTGTGATCTTCCTGATTGATCTCGTAACAATAAGTCTGGCTTTGCGGCGGATAGGATTCGAAAAGAGAGCTGATCGCATAATGCGCGCCCACTTTATTCAGGTCGATCACGGCCGGACGGACGTAGCTCTCGTAAATTTTCCTGCCATCGCCCTGCCCGGGAATGTTGCTGTGAGCCAGCGCCAGCTTATTCAGAAATTCCTCTTCGATTTTTGCGTCGTTAAATAAGGACTGCGCTAATTGCACCGCCCTTCCCGAATATTGAATCGACTGCACCGTTTCCAGCCCGGAAAGTTCGTCGAAAAACCACCCGCAGCTCGTGTACATCAGCATCAGGTGCCGCTGCAACTCCATCAGCTTCAGCGCTTCTACCAGCTCGCTATCTTTCAACTCGCGGCTGGCCTGCTCGTGCAGGAATCGGTCCACGGTCTCCCGCGATCGGTTCAAGATCACCGGGATGTACTGATCCCGGGCGCGCCACGCGTCCGCGAATAACGCGCCCCCGGCTTGTTCAAATTTCGGCGCCAGCGTATCTCGCAGCCAGTCGAACGCCTGCCGCAAAGGAGTGCGCCATTCCTGATTCCATCCGGCCCGGCCCGAGTTGCAGCCGCAATTCGAACGCCAGCGCTCCACCCCGTGCACGCAGCTCCACGAAGTGTTCTCCTCGATTTCCACTTCGTGCGTGGGCGGATGCTTCTCCAGAAAATCGGCATACACCGTGAGTTGCGCCAGCTTTTGCGTTTCGATGTAGCGCAGCGCATAGCTCAACGCCATATCCCCGTGCGCGCGGTGATGCCCGTAAGTCTCCCCGTCCGTGGCGATGTTCGTGAGCTGCGGCCACTTTCGCTCGTCGGAAAATCCCCCGATGAGTCGCTGGGCAAAGTCTTCGCCGCGCATCAGAATATTCTCAAACGCCACCGCGTGGGAGATCGGTCCGTCAAAGAAGAACAAAACGATGCTTTGCCCCGATGGAAGTTTGCAAAGGTAGGCCCGCGAGGGATCGATTCGCCCGCCGCTGATATCTTTCCATTCCTTTTTCCCGGGAGGCCGCACCCGTTTGGCCGCGTGCGGAGGCAACACCGTAAACCGGATCTTGTGCCGGGCCATCGTCTCCAGCGTTTCTATATCCACGGCCGCCTCCGGGAGCCACATCCCTTCCGGATAACGCCCGAAGCGATATTCGAAATCGCGAATTCCCCAAAGGATCTGCGTCTCCTTATCCCGCTGATTGGCCAGCGGCATAATCACGTGGTTGTATCCCTGCGCCATCGCCGCGCCATGCCCGTTAAAGCGCTCGCAGGTCTCCCGGTCGGCCGCTTGGATGGCTTTATAGACCCGCGGAACCTTTGCTTCCAGCCAGGAGATCAGCGTGGGTCCGAAATCGAAGCTGATCTTCGAGTAGTTGTTTACGATGTCGACAATCTTTTTCTCCCCGTCCAGAATCCGCGCCGCCGCGTTCGGCGCATAGCATTCCGCAGTCACCCGTTCGTTCCAGTCGTGGTAAGGATAGGCCGAGTCTTGAATCTCGATGGCCTCCAGCCAGGGATTCTCTCGCGGCGGCTGGTAGAAGTGCGCGTGTATGCAAACGTAGCGATCGTTCACGTTTTTCCTCGGGTGCCTGAGTCGTAGAGTGCGACGCTAAGAGGCTCAATGAGAGTACGATGATCCGGCCCGCATGGAAGGTACTCCGGCAATGCCGGCCCCGTCCCGCCCCAGCACTGATCCCGGGAATTCAGCACTTTCTGCCATCCGGCTCCCCCTGACGACTGGCCCTCTGAGATTGTCACGCGCGCCTCCTCCTTCCCAAAATTGAATACCGCCACAATTTCATCATTGCCATTCCAGCGGCGCAAGGAAAGCGCCTTCTCATTTTCAAAAGGCGTTGCCTCGATGCACGTCATATTCCATCGCGCCCCAAACCCGTAGCCTCCCCGCGCGCGCGGTTGCACCGTCCGAATATTCTGATCGCATTCCGCGATCAGGTGAACTTGCCGATTCAGCCGGGCCGCCTCAGCTTGCACCGCCGCGTTGAGTTCACCCAGAAATGGCTGCGCGGAAGTATCGACGATGGCATGCACGGCGTCCAAGCGCAACACGTCCACGTGAAAATCCCGGATCCAATGCAGCGCATTCTCCGTGAACCCCCTCCGGCTGGGAACGCGAAGCCGGATCGGGTCTCATCTTTTCGCCATTTCCGCCCAGGTCATATAGGTATCGAGCGCCGGCCGCGTCCTCCACAAGCAGGCGAAAATACCCTTTCGGCAGGCGTTCCATCGAAAGTGACCGGCATGGTGAACTCAGAACGTGGAGCTTGACTGCATCGGCGTAGGGGGCCCAGACGAGGAAGAGACAATCCCCGGTGCTCAGCAGGGTCGCAGAATGTCCCGCATTCTTTCTTCCATCACTCCTTCACATCGATACTATTTCTCTCCGAAACCGCCCTGAGCTTTTATCAGGTGATCTCCATATCTCGCGACTCAACAATTCGTGATTTCGGCTGAAAATCCTTCCGACGCACCTCGATCCGTGGCCCAGCGAGCCTGGTGCTTTTGCAGGAACCTGGGTTTTTCGTAGCGCCACCTT
>Ga0206876_1127_pt2 | contig 13307 bp, 12 predicted proteins | sample Alteio_BWOrgCont_10_FD_152619 | JGI IMG/M metagenome (GOLD analysis project Ga0206876, IMG submission 152619) | Enriched cells from forest soil in Barre Woods Harvard Forest LTER site, Petersham, Massachusetts, United States -... | ecosystem: Environmental > Terrestrial > Soil > Temperate forest >...
GGGCCACAGTGCGTATGAGCGCCTTGGCTCATGTTGTTCGCACCGAACCAGCGGAAAAGCCGGGCTGGTATGGCGTTGCCGCCGCCTTCGAAGACATCAGCTATCGGCGTGACGAAAACATGCTGGAATGATTTTCGGCCGTCTGACGCCCCGTCGTTTTCGGCGGAAATTCGTCTTAGTTTCGTCACGTGCCCGCGCCGAAGCGCTTGCCGGCTTCGTTCCCACGCGCCTGCTACGATTGCATGCATGCTGACGCATAAACCCCTTCGTGCTGTGCTGTTTGACTGGGACGGCACACTGCTTGATTCCTATCAAGCCGACGCCAACGCTTACGTGCAGATGTTTCAGGCTTTGGGCATTGCGTGGAACTTGACCGATCTGGCGCGGCACTACTCGCCTGACTGGCATCGTGTCTATCGGGCCGCAAAACTACCCCCCGAGCACTGGACGGAAGCCGACCGGCTTTGGCGTAGCTTCTACCGCTTGGAACGGCCTGTGCTCCAGGCCGGCGCTCGTCATGTGGTGCAGGAGCTGGCCACGCGATTTCGGCTGGGCCTTGTCAGCAGCGGCAGCAGCTTGCGTGTGCGCAAGCAGATTCGCGCATTTGGGCTGGACCGATTCTTCGCGGTGAGCATCTTCGGCGATGAAGTGCCCTATCGCAAACCACATCCTCTCCAGCTTCAGCTTGCTATTCGAAGACTTGAAATCGAGCCAGGTGCCTGCGTCTATGTCGGCGACGCCCCGGAAGACGTGAACATGGCGCGGCGTGCCGGTGTGGCTGTTATCGGCGTTCTCCAGCATTCCCCGGTTGCCGAGAGGCTGCGTGAATCACGGCCGAACGCCCTGATCAAAACCATAACTGCGCTCCCCGGGCTTCTTTCGCGCAGCTAACGCCCCGAGCTCTCCGCGGGCTGGCTTTGTGCCGTTGGCAACTTATCGGGCGGAAGCGGTGTGTATTCCTCCCAGCGGATGATCAGGCGGACGGGAACAGCGGAACCTCGGTTATCAAACGAACCGTCGGAACGCGAATAGGCCGGCAGCCAATACTTGTTGGCAACGGCTTGGCGATAAGTTTCGAAGATGGTGAATGGTAGTTGTGAAGCCTGTGCGTCGCCTGTCTCGGTCACCCATTTGCCGTATGTTTTGACGATCGCCAGGTCGTGGTCGTCAACCCAGATCAGCCCGTTGAAGTAAGCGCGAGCGCGTTCGAGCTGCCGTGGCTTCACCTGAAATACATACGTACTCAACTCGTCTAGCGGCTGCTTCCCTTGATAGGTGATCTCATACTTGGGCAGATTCGAACTGACCAAGGGGAACGTCGGAATCTTCGAGAGCGCTTCGATGTCGTCGCGCGCCAGATTCAGGAACTTGAGAGTCGACTGCGGCTCGCCGCTGGGCCTCGGCTGCCGAGCGCCCTCGGAAGTTACGACCGAAGATCCGCTGATCTCTGCCTGCCCGGAGACCCTGCCATCCGTTCCGATCTCCTCCAGCCGCACGGTCTTGCGATAACCATAGGTTGCGAAGAGACGAGCAAGCTCATCCTCCTGTGCTGAAAATCGCCGGATGATTTCGTCCACAGCGATCGGCGGCTGGTCCGTCGGCGCAGCCGGCCGGGTGGGAATCCGCACAATCTCAGGCTGCTTGGGCGGTGTTTGTGGCCCCGTGGGCGCCTGCGCCGCCAGCGGTGCGGGGAAACCTGCGGCACAAACGATAATCATCGTTGCCGCGAATACGGAAATGCCGCGATTCAGGCTCATGGTCTCTTACGATGCGGCCAGCGTATGCGATGCTGCATTCGGGCTCTTCAGGATATTTAACATTTGTAGTATAAACGCTCGCCGCTGTTCGTAACACTCGTGCCTTCGGGCTGATCATCTCTCTGACGGTCTCTGATAGAATCACGTCCTGTGGGCTCGGAGACGTAACCGCGGCACAGGTTCGGGGAAGGTGGCGAAGCGATTCTTTATCTCGGGCCGGGTGCAGGGCGTCGGCTATCGCTATTTTGCCCTCAATACCGCCGAGCAGCTGGGCATCGCCGGATATGCCAAGAACTTGCCTGATGGCCGCGTCGAGGTGTATGCGGTCGGAACGGCAGAGCAGCTTCGCGCGTTCGCTCAGCAGTTGCGGCGTGGCCCGCAGTTTGCCGCGGTGACCGATGTCGATGAGATCGATGCCGAATTCTTGCCTGCTTCTAGCTCCGGGTTCTCCGTGAATTGAACATCGGTAAAAATAGCGCACTCTTAAGGACAATGCATGAATGATCTGAAGAAGCTGATCCGTGAAATCCCGGACTACCCCAAACCGGGGATCCTCTTTTATGACCTGACTACGCTGCTCAAAGACAAGATCGGTTTCCGATCGCTGGTGGATCAGCTCTGCGATCATTATGCAGACCGCAAGGTGGATGTCGTGGTGGGCGTAGAAGCACGCGGTTTTATATTTGCTCCTGCGCTCGCATATCGGCTGGGCGCTGGCTTCGTCCCCGTCCGAAAACCCAAAAAATTGCCCGGCAAAACCGCGCAAGTTTCCTACCAACTTGAATATGGCACCGATACGCTGGAGATCCACGAAGACGCTATTCGGCCCGGCCAGACCGTGATCGTTAGTGACGATCTGCTCGCAACGGGGGGAACAGCGGCCGCCACTGTGGAACTAGTGAAGAAACTGGGCGGAAAAGTGAATGGGGCGGTCTTTGCCGTCGAACTGACCTTCCTGAAAGGCCGCGCCAAACTGCCCGGCCTCGACGTTTTTTCACTTATCCAATACGACGCCTAAACCAATCTGTCGACAGATCACCATCAACCATTCTTAGCGGCGCGCTGGCGTACCACCTCAAACAAGGCCACTCCCGCCGCCACCGAAACGTTCAACGAGCGTATTGGCCCAACCGCTGGAATGGAAACCACAAAGTCGCAGCGGTCCCGCACGAGTTGGTGCAGTCCTTTGCCCTCGCCTCCCAACACCAGCGCGATAGGTACGCCCAAATCAATATCCGTATGGCGTTTGTCCGCATGCTCGTCTAGTCCCACTAGCCAATAGCCTGCTTCCTTGATCTCCTCCATCGCGCGAGCCAAATTTGTCACACGTGCGACATGCATGTGCGCCGTGGCCCCCGCTGACGCGCGAGCTACGGCCTCCGTCAGCCCCACTGCGCGCCGCTCCGGAATCACCACTCCACCGGCGCCTGCCGCGAGCGCAGTTCGAACAATGGCCCCCAGATTCTGCGGGTCTTCGATGCCGTCGAGCAGCACCAGGAGCCCGGATGCGCGGGGAGAACCTTTACCAGCAAGGAGTTCGTCAAGAGACACCGCTGCATGCGCGGCCGTCAATGCCACGACACCCTGATGGTTGCGGGTTCCGGCGGCCCGATCGACCTGCGTGCGTTCCTCGAAGCGCAAGGGCACGGCATTGCGCCGGGCCAAGCGGACAATTTCCTCCAGTCGATCGCCGTGCAGTCCGCGGGCGATCAGGATGGATTGGAGTGGGCGCCCCGCGGCGAGGGCTTCGCGAACAGCGTGGATACCGGTCAGCTTTTCCATGAAGAGTTTTTAGTTTTATGGCGCCAGTTCAGGCCACGGCGGAGAGACCTTCTCTGAACGCGGGATAACTCGAGCCTAGCTCTCCAGCGTCGCGATCGCCTGAGCGGCAATGGCTTCGCCGCGGCCCACCGCGCCCACGCCCTCATTCGTTTTTGCCTTGAGGTTAATGCGCGTGGCCTCGATGCCCAGCGCCTTGGCCAGCGCGTTGCGCATGGCCGAAAAATGCGGGCCCAGCTTCGGCCGCTCTGTAATCACGATGGCGTCCACGTGTGTGATGCGTAAGTGTCGTTCGGCCAGAAGCCCGCGTACGTGCTCCAGAAACAGAAGGCTATGGACATTTTTCCACTTTGGATCCGTATCCGGAAAGTGCGTGCCGATGTCCCCAAGGCTCGCGGCCCCTAAAATGGCGTCGCAGATTGCGTGCGCCAGCGCGTCTCCGTCGGAATGTCCCACAGATCCTTTTTCAAATGGGACTTCGATGCCACCGAGCACGAGCTTTCGACCCGTGGCCAATCGATGCAGATCGTAACCGATCCCCGATTGGCTCATCGCCCAGCCTCGGCTGCCATTCGTTCCCGGCTCAAATAGAATTCCGCAATCTCCAAATCCCCAGGCCGCGTGATCTTCAGATTGCGTTCCGACCCTAGCACGACGTGGACGCTGTGCCCCAGGCGCTCCACCAGGGCCGCTTCGTCCGACGCCGTAAATCCATCCGTAGCGGCCCGCGCAAAGGCTTCGCGAAGAAGCCCGATTTCGAATACCTGTGGGGTTTGCGCCAAAACAACCCTCTCTCGCGGAATCGTTGCCGTGATGAGTGCGACGTCTTCCGGCAAGCTCGCGCGCTTCACTTCTTTGACCGTATCCATGGCCGGAATACCCAGAATCGCCGCGCCACGCCGCTGCGCTTCCGCGATTACGCGCTCCACCTGATCCCGCGTTACCAAGGGACGAACGGCATCGTGAACCAGAATCAGTCCCGTATTTTGGGCAACCGCGGCGAGCGCTTTGTCCACCGATTCCTGCCGTGTATCGCCGCCTTCCAGCACCCGAACGGGTCTCGAGAGACGCTCGGCGGCAATCCGCGCCTTCAACGCCTCGATTTCGTCGCCCCTCGTGGCAATCAGGAATTCGCCAATCAGCGGGCAGGCCGCCAACCGCCGCAGCGTAAAAATAACCACGGGCATTCCGTCGAGCAAGCGAAACTGCTTCGGAGCATCGGCACCCATGCGGGTACCCATCCCTGCTGCTGGCAATATGGCGACGATCGAGGGCATATTTTGGACGCGCGCTGCTCTGCTAGAAACGACGCGCAGAAAGGGTCAAAAGTTTAACACCGGTCGGTCCATCTCGCTTGCGGATCTCCGCTGTAAGGAACCTGCGCCCAGTCGAGCCGCTCAGGATTGGCTGGGGTCCGGTACCACCGATCGTGGCAGCCGTTCAGCAGTCGATGGCGCCTCGGCGGAACGTCCAGCGGCCTCGACAGGCTGAGTCACGTGATTTCTCGAAGGCTCGCGATCGTCATAACGGCCAAATATCATCTTCCCGGCAGTGGTCTGATGAACTGACGTGACGATGATATCCACCGTCTTGTTGATGGCCCGCCTCCCGCCATCGATAACCACCATGGTGCCATCGTCAAGGTAGGCCACTCCCTGGTTGTACTCCTTGCCTTCGCGGAGAATAAAGACGCGCATGGCCTCGCCCGGCAGCACAACCGGCTTCAACGCGTTTGCCAATTGGTTGACGTTCAACACGTCAAGACCTTGCAGCGTGGCCACTTTGTTCAAATTGTAGTCATTCGTTACAATCTTAGCGTCGTAACGCTTGGCCAGTTCGATCAACTTCAAGTCCACTTCCGCAATCTGCGGGAAATCGTCTTCCGAAACTTCTACTTCCAGGTGGGGCATCTTCTGCATTCTCTGCAACACTTCCAAACCGCGCCGGCCTCGTTGCCGTTTCATACCGTCCGCCGAATCAGCCACCAATTGCAATTCCCGAAGCACAAACTGTGGCACCACCAGAACGCCCTCGAGGAAGTAAGCTTCACAAATGTCCGCAACGCGGCCATCGATAATTACGCTCGTATCCAAGAGCTTCGGCTGCCGACGATTGCCCTTTTCATTGCCAAAAAGCCCGCCCAGAGCCTGCAAATTCAGCATGTCGCCCTTGCGAGCGCCGAGGACCAGGCCGATATAGGTCATCACCAGCAGAACGCCAATGTCCAGAAACGAACGTGAATCCTCCGGTATGGTTGTGCGGTCCAAGACCAAACCCATTAGGTAGGCGCCCACAATTCCCAGGATGGAGCCCACCGCCGCGCCGATCAGCCGCCGCAAACTCGCCCGCTGCAAGCGTATTTCAAATAGGAAAACAGAGATAGAAAATAGAAGACCTACTATAGCGGCGACCGCCCGGCTGAGTCCGAACGGATGAAAATGATAGCCCGCGGCGACGCAGGCACTGGAAAACACCAGCCGCACGACCAACTGGTCCCACCAACTGCCAAAACGCACGTCTCTCCGATATCCGAATTCAGCGTTTGTTTTGGCGCGATTGAATTCGGAACCAGGTGGATCCGAAGTTTGCCCGGGACGGGCATAAGAACGAGCCATAAGAAAACCTCATAAATTGGTTTGGGACGATAGATGCTAAGCGTAAGGTCGGCATGATTTGTATGAACGCCTTCCGGGGACTATGCGCAATAAAAAAGAAGAATGAGACCCGGAACGAACGCGGGAGCGGCTTCCTTAAGCCGCAGCGGAAGCATTGTAGCATGCCGGTCAAGCTTCGGAGGATATTGCAGGAAAAGGATTTGCGGCTGAACTCGATTTTTTCGGCGTTGTCAGGGCAGGTAAAACCGCGGCACCCGTGTGCCTAGAGCGCAGCACAATTCGGATGTCACCGTACCGAGTTGCGCCGCCACTTCGGAAACGTACTGCGCGACGTTCCCATCGGCTCCGTAAAACGTTGCAACATCTCCCACCCTTACATCAGGAACGTCCGTCACGTCAGCAGTGGTAAGGTCCATCGATACCGTGCCTACCAACGGCGCAAACCGGCCGCGAATAATTATGCGTCCTTTGTTTGTAAGCGCGCGCGGAAGGCCATCGGCATAGCCCGCCGAGATTACCGCCACCCGCGAGGGGCGTTGCGCCACCCATCGCCCGTTATATCCGACCGCCTGGCCCGGCGCGATGTCGCGCACCGAAATGAGTCGCGCCCGCAATGCCAGCGCGGGTTGCAACGGAAGTTTCGCATTCGTCTGGACGGTGAGTTCAGGCGGTTCATACGACTGGTGATAGCCATAGAGCACCAGGCCAGGACGAACCATGTTCCCCCACGTTTCAGGCCGCGAGGCGACGGCCGCGCTATTCGCTAGGTGAACGAGCGGAGCCGAAACTCCAAGACGACGAAGATCCTCCTGGATGTCCTCAAACGCCTTCTGCTGCTGTTCCACCCGGTCGTCGGTGAAAACTTCCGAGGAAGCAAAATGCGTGAAAATGCCCTCGCATTCCAGGTGCGGGGAATCTGCCAGCGTTCGAGCGAAGCAGGGCACGTCGCCTGGAGAAAGTCCCAGGCGGTTCATGCCCGTTTGGAACTTCGCGTGGAATTTGATTCGCCGCCGTGCTCGCGCTGCGGCACGTTCGAGGAATCGCAACTGCTCGCATCGGGTGATGGCCGGCGTCAGGTCATATTCCAGGAGACGTTTCTCTTCGCCGGGCCAGAATCCGGTGAGCACGAGAATCGGCTTGCGTATCTTCCCCTCGCGCAGTTCGATCCCTTCGGCGGTGCAGGTCACGCCAAACCAGTCCGCACCCGCGCGGGCGAGAGCACGTGCCACCGGCACAGCGCCGTGGCCGTACGCGTTTGCCTTCACAACCGCAAGAATCTTTCGTAGTGCCCGGCGCGAACCTGAGCGCCCCTCGCCAGGGTTCACCTGCCGACGAATGGCCTTCATATTGTGCGCAAGGGCGCTTAACCGGATCTCTGCCCAGACGGGACGGCCATCAAATCGGATTCCTCGTTGCATAGCGGAAATATCGAGAGTAAACCAAAAATGTGCGAGGGGCAAAATGGTCGGCTACGGAGCCGCCCTCTTTAGTTAACATGCACTTCAGACCGGCCGCCTATTTGGGGGTGCTGATGGTCATCCTTCTAACACAACGAAAAATGCCTCTCGCGCGTCATAGATTCGTGTTAGTTTGACTCCACACAACGCCAGACATGGCCTTCTGATTGAAGTGGAATAGAACAATTCGCGCGCTGGTGACCGCCTCGGCCTTATTGGCGGTCCTGCTGTTTGCCACGGCAGTCGGCGAGGCGTGCGAGGCTTGGCAGCATCACGAGTGCAGTGCCAACCCGGACTGTCCGATTTGTCACCTGGATCAACAGGTCGCCGGATCCGCAGCGCACGGACAATGCGTTTCGGCGCCTCAGCGCTTGGGTGTGGCACCCAGTCCGCCAGAACCTTCCTTCGTTCCTAGTTTGCGCACGCCGCTGTTTACCACGCGCGCTCCTCCATCCTCTTTGTAGGCCTGCCCTTGGCGCGGCGGTTCCATACCGCGCGGAAGCGATCATTGCCCAGGGGCCCCATTTTAGATTTTCGCGTCGAGATTGCTCGTCTCGTTACAACTTCCGGAACGCGGGCCTCCGTCTGTTGGAGAAGGAACTGAAAATGACGATGGAACTTGAACGCAACCGCATTGCCATGCGGGTGATCTTCGCAACAACGCTGGCTCTGATAGGCGGCGCCGGCGCGGCGGCGCAAGCTCCGCCCGCCGCAAGTTCGGGCGCTCCGCAGACTCAGGCTCCATCACCTGCTCAAACGACGGCAACGCCTGAAGCCCATCTGTCGCTGGATCGCGCCATCGAGCTGGCGCTGCAGCACAACCACTCGCTGCTGGCGGCGCGCGCCACCATCGATGAAAGCCGAGCTGCGGAGATCACGGCGAACCTGCGCCCCAATCCGGTACTGAGCTGGGACGCTCAATTCCTGCCTTTTTTCTCTCCCAGCTCGTTTTCCGCCAACTACATTGAGAACAACGCGCAATTCGATGTCGGCCTGAGCTATCTGATCGAACGCGGCAAGAAACGGCAGCACCGGCTCGAGGCTGCCCGCGATCAGACGGCGGTAACCGTCGCAACCACATCGGACAATGAACGCACCATCACGGCTGACGCTGCGCAGCAGTTCATTGCCGCGCTGCTGGCGAATGCCAATCTCCAACTCGCGCAGCAGGACCTCACAAGTTTTCAGCAGACCGTGGATATCAGCCAGGCACGCTTTCAATCCGGCGCGATGAGCGAAGGCGACCTGATCAAGATCAAGTTGCAGTTGCTTCAGTTTCAAATGGACCTCAGTTCGGCTCAGCTGGCCAAGGTGCAGGCGCTTGCCGCCCTGCGGGCGCTGGTAGGCTTTGAATCCATCCCGGAAAACTACGATGTGGATGGCGAGCTGACGTACCAACCTGTGCGGCTGAACGTCGACGATCTGAAGCTCCTGGCTATGAGCAACCGTCCGGATTATCGCGCTGCCCGACTGGGCGTTACTGCCGCGCAAAGCCAGGTCACGTTGGCGCAGGCTATCGGCAAGCACGACTTGACCGTCGCCGCCGATTACAGCCACCTCGGCGGAGTGAATACGGGTTCGGCCTTCTTCAATATTGAGCTGCCGATCTTCGATCGAAATCAGGGCGAGATCGCCCGTACCCGCTTCGCCGTGACGCAGGCCCAGGAAAACCAAGCCGCCTCCTCGGAGGGCGTGCTGACCGATGTCATCAACGCTTACCAAAACTTTCGCACCAACGATGAAGTCGTGAACCTCTACAACTCCGGCTATCTGCAACAGGCCCAGGAGTCTCGCGATATCAGCGAGTACGCATATCAGCGCGGTTCCGCCAGTTTGCTCGATTATCTCGACGCAGAACGCAGCTATCGCTCCGCCGAGCTCGCCTATCGGCAGGCGTTGGCTTCCTACATGCTCGCTATCGAGCAAGTGCGCCAGGCCGTGGGCACCAGGAGCTTGCCATGAGAATGCAGCAGGAAGTCGAAAGCGCGTTTTTCTCAATGAGAGCAGGCGCCGCGTCTTGCGCGGTGGTGCTGGCCGCCGGGCTGGTGCTGGCCGGCTGCGGCGGCGCGGGCGGACAGACAGCCAAGATGACCTCGTTCTCCGCTACCGAGAGTGCGGCCAACAAGGCGGAATTATTCTCGCTGCCGGCCGAGCAGATGTCGCACATTCAAGTCGTGACCGTAGCTCAGGTGTCGCTGGCACGGACGCTGCGACTCACGGGTGCAGTGGACTACAACGGCTTCAAGACCACGCCGGTCATCACCCAGGCCGGCGGGCCGGTGAGCCGAATCGTGGTTGCGCCCGGCGAGCACGTGACCGCCGGCCAACCGATGCTTTACGTTGCCAGCCCAGACTACTCGCAACTCCGGTCGGCATACATCAAAGCCCGCGACGCGTCTCAGCTGGCCGAGAAGTTCTACCAACGCGCGCAAGATCTCTACACCCACAAGGCCATTGCCCAAGCCGACCTCGAACAGGCCGAATCAAACCGCAATCAGGCACAGGCGGATTTCACATCCAGCGCCGACGCGATTCGTATCCTCGGTATTCCAGACCCGGAATCGATCGTCAGTCAGCCGCCGTCGCCGGAACTGCCGCTGCTGGCGCCGGTCGCCGGCGAAGTAGTGGAGCGACTCTGCTCTCCGGGGCAATTGCTGCAGTCAGGCGCGACGCAGTGCTTCACGCTTTCAGACATGAGCACGGTGTGGATCCTCGCTAATGTCTACCAGAATGATCTCGCGTTCGTTCACGTCGGCGACGACGTGACGATCGACAATGAGGCCTACCCCGGAGTCATTCGCGGAAAAATTCAGTATCTGGCGCCGGCGCTTGATCCCACCACCCGAACGCTGCAGGCACGCATCGAATCCGCCAATCCTGGCGAGCGGCTGAAGCGCCAGATGTACGTGACGGTGGAGGTTCGCGCTGGAGTGATTGCCAAGGCGCTGGTGGTGCCCGATTCGGCCATTCTGCGCGACGCGCAGAACATGCCCTACGTGTACATCCAGACGGGCGCCAACCAATTCGCGCGGAGGGCTGTGACGCTTGGCGACAATCAGGGCGGGAAGACGCAGATTCTCACGGGAGTGCAAGCCGGCGACCACGTGGTCGGTGACGGCAGCCTCTTCCTGCAATTTCAGAACTCGCTCCAGGGCTGAGGTGATAACGACGCCACAATGATTCACCACGTTGTCCAATTCGCGCTGCGCCAGCGTTTTCTTGTGCTGATGATGGCCGCGCTGGTCGTTGTGGCCGGTGCCCTGTCATTCCAGCGTATGCCCGTGGACGCCTACCCGGACCTCTCGCCGCCCAGGGTCGAGGTCATCACGCAATGGCCGGGGCACGCGGCCGAGGAGGTGGAGCGGCTGGTGTCGCTGCCCATCGAGCTTGAGATGAACGGCGTGCCGCACATGGAGGTCATGCGCTCGATCTCACTGTACGGGCTATCCGACATTATCCTCACCTTTCAGGAAAGCACCGATGACTACTTCGCCCGGCAGGTCGTATTCGAACGCTTGGCCGATGCGATGCTGCCACAAGGCGTTATGCCGGGTCTGTCGCCGCTCTCCAGTCCGTCGGGGCTGGTGTACCGCTACGTGATCGAGAGCCCGGACCGCAGCCCACAGGAATTGAAGACCTATGAAGACTGGGTGATCGCGCGCGCTTACCGGTCCGTGCCCGGCGTGGCCGATGACTCCGGCTTCGGCGGCACGGTGATGCAATACCAGGTGTTGCTCGATCCGGCCAAGATTTACAACTACCACATTCCGGTCGTGCAGGTGCTGAATGCGCTGGCGGCGAATAACGCCAACGCAGGCGGCGGATTCTATTCGCAGGGCGCGCAGTTCTTTTACGTCCGCGGCCTGGGGCTGGTGACCAAGACGGAGGATATCGGCGACATCATTGTGGGAAATAACAACGGCGTGCCCGTGCGCGTCCGCGACGTCGGCGAAGTGACCATCGGCAGTGCACCGCGCCTGGGAGAATTCGGCTTCCAGAATAGTGACGACTCGGTAGAAGGCGTAATTTTGATGCTGCGCGGCGAGCAGACGCAAAACGTGCTCGAGGGCGTCGAGAAGAAAACCGAGGAGTTGAACCACGGCATGCTGCCAAGAGATGTGAAGGTCCGGCCGTACTACGACCGCAGCGACCTGGTGCGCGTGACGATCGATACCGTCGAGGGCAATCTGGAACGCGGGATGGTGCTGGTGCTCATCGTGCTCCTCTTTTTTCTCGTGAGCATGCGCGCCGCGGTTATCGTGGCGCTGACCATCCCGCTGAGCCTGCTATTTGCCTTCATTTTTCTTCATCTCCAGGGAATACCAGCAAACTTGCTTTCGATCGGCGCCATCGATTTCGGCATCATTATCGACGGCACCGTGGTGATGATAGAAAACATCTATCGCGAGCTCGCCGAGCGGCAGGGGCAAGAATACAAGTTGAACGAAGTAATTCTCGCGGCGGCCCGCGATGTCGACCGCCCCATCTTCTACTCGGTCGCCGTTATCATCGCCGGTTATTTGCCCATCTACGCGCTCACGGGTCCGGCCGGCCGCCTCTTTCACCCGATGGCCGACACCATGTCTTACGCCCTGGTTGGCGCGCTGATTTTCACGCTCACGTTCGTGCCCGTAATGGCCTCTTACTGGTTCACTCGTGGTGTGAAAGAGCGTGTGAATCGCCCCTACGAGTGGATCAAGCGGACGTATGGCCGCCAGCTTGATTGGTGCCTGGACCACCCGAAAACCACGTTGCTGGTCGCGGCCCTGATTTTCGGAAGCACATTGCTTCTCGTGCCCTTTATTGGCGGCGAATTCATGCCCCACCTGGATGAAGGCGCGCTGTGGGTTCGAGCCACCATGCCGTACACCATCTCGTTTGAAGAAGCGAGCAAATTCGCGCCACAGATCCGCCGCATTCTCATGTCCTATCCTCAAGTGACGGAAGTGGGCTCAGAGCTGGGCCGGCCGGACGATGGCACCGATCCTACCGGTTTCTTCAATTGCGAGTTCTACGTCGGCCTGAAGCCTTATAAAGATAAGGCGTGGCAACAGACTTCGCTTCGCACCAAGCAGCAGCTCATCCAGGACCTCAATAAGAAACTGGAATCGTATCCTGGAGTGATTTTCAATTTCACGCAGCCTGCTGAAGACGCCGTGGACGAAGCGCTCACTGGCCTGAAGAGCGCGCTTGCGGTGAAAGTGTACGGCCCGGACCTGCAAGTGCTCGAGGACAAAGCGGTCGAGATCAAGCGCACCCTCGCGCAGGTGCCCGGCTTTACCGAGTTGACCGTGGTGCGTGAGCTGGGTCAGCCGAGCCTGCTCATCGACGTGGACCGCAAAAAGACCGCGCGCTACGGCATCAACGTATCCGACGTCGAAAACGTGGTGCAAGCGGCGGTCGGCGGTCAGGCCGCGACTCAAGTGATCCAAGGAGAGCAGTTGTTCGACCTCGTTGTGCGCATGAAGCCGGAATACCGGTCCAATGCCAAAGAAATCGGCAACTTGCTCGTCCCAACGCCCAGCGGGCAGCAGGTGCCCATGTCCGAGCTGGCCAACGTCCACCAGGGCAACGGCGCATCGTTCATCTACCGCGAGAATAATTCCCGCTACATTGGTGTGCAGTACAGCATTGAGGGTCGCGACTTGGCTCGAGCCGTGAACGAGGCGCGCGGACGCGTCGAAGCCTCCATCGTGCTG
>Ga0206876_1180_pt1 | contig 13274 bp, 14 predicted proteins | sample Alteio_BWOrgCont_10_FD_152619 | JGI IMG/M metagenome (GOLD analysis project Ga0206876, IMG submission 152619) | Enriched cells from forest soil in Barre Woods Harvard Forest LTER site, Petersham, Massachusetts, United States -... | ecosystem: Environmental > Terrestrial > Soil > Temperate forest >...
TGTTTCCGTCGAGCAATCGTACTTGGCCAAACGTCGTCCCGACCGCCAGCATTGCCCCGTCCGGCCGCCAAGCGAGGCACTGCGCCTGTTCTGAGCCAAGCGAGAGCCGCCCAACGTTCTTCCAACCCATGCCGTCAGCCATCCAAAGTGACACCGCGCCGTTGTTCCCGATCATGGCGACCGCATCAGGGCCTGTAGGCCTCCAAACGACTTTCTCACCGCCGTCGTCGTCGAATGGGATTTGGACTAAGTGGCTTGGGCGCTTCGCCCATTCCCAAAGTGCGATGTGTCCGTCGCGGCCAACTGAGGCGATCCGGTCTCCCTGGGGCGAGAATGATACGCTGGTGACGCCTCCCGGATGAGTTTGAAGACTCCGTAGGACGGTCCCCTTCCGGTCCAAAACCTGTACTACTCCGTCGAGACTCGCGACCGCGATCCAACTCCCGTGAACCGCTAGGCCCATCGCCGCCATGTTAGATACGTGGCAGATCCTTAGCAGGCGACGTGAATCTCCATTCCACAGTCGCAAGGTTCCGTCGTTGCCGCAAGTCGCCAGGCGAGCAGTCGGCCCCGCGCCTGACTCCCCGTTCGCGGGAAGAAACGCGACATCGTTCGCCTCCGTCGGATGCGCCGACTGTACGACCGCCTCGAACCGCGCCTGCCCGGGGTCCGACATCGTGGCGCGAACCGTTCCCGCAACGCAACAAACCGCAAAAAGGTGCTTCATAATCCAACCGTCATTCATCATAAGCGCAAGATAAACGATAGTTGACTAAGAGTCGAGGATGATAATTATCTGTTACATCGCTGCCGTAACCCTCTGGAGTCGGCCCCTTGACGTAGCCGCGGACGTAAGGAGTCTCGCCGCCGATGCGATCAGAGCAGATCCTTATGTACTCGGTAAACCTCGCGTCTACCTGAAAGGAAAACCGGCCAAGTTTGTGGCGTTTCGCCTCGCCCCGGATCCCCCTGATGTCGTCTTCGGGAAGGCAACGCCGCTCGGTCTGTCGGTAGAGATCGAGTGCAGGGTTCAGGTCTTGCGGCGCGACTTAGCGAAGATCTTCCCGAAGGCAACGTTTCCCCGCTTAGTCAAGATCGACGAAATGGCAGTTGAACTCGCGAAGAGTGGCTCCACGGATACGTCGAAAGTCGAGGCGGAGGTCCAATTGCTTGCCAACGATATTTCCACCGCCACCGCGCCGAAGCCAGGCTTTCAAGCAGTCCGAGTGCAAGGGGGCGGCTCCGTCCAATACGACGTTCTGATCGTCTTCAAGCCCGCCGGTGGGAAGCTGGAAATGATGCATTACCTGACCTACCTGCTCTGCAAGCGCCACAGCCTCGATATGACGAACGAGTGGCTTGCGTGTCCTCCCGGCCACCAGCCACTCGGCGGCCTTTACCACTATCGCGTGTCCTGGCTGGACGGAAGTTGGGACAACGGCAACACGACGTTCGAAAAGGATGGACCCCACCCATTCTCGCCCTCCCACAAAGCCGGAGGCAAATAGGTTGGCGGGGAGCGGGGGGTTAAAGGCGTTCCGCGCGCTGATGACCGACGTGAAGAACTTTGGCGGCCTCGCGACAAAGGGTGCCGTGGCCGCGCCTCTAGTCGACAATTTCGTTAAGATTGGGCCACCGCCGAGCCTGTTCGTCTCCTTTGGGGCTTCTCTTACTCAGCTCATCACCTTAATCTTCATTTTTCACTTCTGGTACGAGACGCGCCGCGAGGTCCTCGACCGTCGAATGAGGATCAGCTTGGTTGCCTTCGTGTCGCTTCTCGTCGTCAGCCTGTTTCTCATCAACTTTTTCACCGTTCCGGTGCCGAACAAAGAACGCGTCGTGATCGGCTATTCGATGCTGCCAACGGTCGCCTCCGTGGTCTCCTCGACCGACACTCCCGACAAACTCTTAGAGGGTGCTGGCTGGGACGCCAAGCAGGTCTACACCAAGACCTCCGTAGTCTTGATGGAGACGCTGCTCCCGATGCTCTGGTTCGCCACCTTCTCCGCTCTGTCACTATTCCTTGGCATCTTCGCCATGGTCCAACGCAGCGACGGCCCAAAGGAGCCCGACTTGAAACCTCAGCAAGCTCAGCAGCAGCATGCACGCTGCGAGCCGAAGGATGAATCCTCAGGCAAAAACAAAAAACCAGAATTTGCCGACGACGAGTTCAACGAACCCGAATCCTTCTGAAAACCTGCCGGTTCAGATTCCATGCTTTAGTTCACATCTGTTCCTCGATTGAGGTGGCTCGACTCGAGCCCCAGAGCTTAGTATTCATTGATGGAAATAAGGGTGATCACCGTTCCAAAGCTCTCAATGTGCCGAGAGCCCTCGAATAACTCGAGACGGTGAAGATCCTTGAGTTCGGGAAACCAGACACTTGGTTCAATGGTTGCCATCGACTCTGTGTCCTCAAGCGTGGCAAGCCAGGCTCGTGTATCTTGATCAAGCCTTGTTCCCCTGGGGACGAAGTAGCGGCGAGCTGAGTCGCTGGTCCTACACCAACTGACTACCTCTCCATCTGAAACCACGAGGACAGCTTGCTCCTTTGTTTCTTCCACGGCACGGATGGCTGTTGCGACGATAGAAGTTCGAAAGAGATGAGCCAGTTTGTCGATTAGCTGGAAACCGAGCGGAAAACGCTGACAGTAAGGCCGAAACATAAACTTCGGCATTAGAAGTTCAGCACTGAAAGCGTTCGCCTCGTTCTCAACGGCGCTACCGCGATAGCCATGCACATCCCCTGTGGAACAAACCCATTCCTGTGATAAGCCGGGATGGAGCTTCCAATGACCCAGTTCGTGCCCGATCGAGAAGTTTCTGCGGCCGGGTACACCCACGTCGTTCCGGACTCGGATAATCCCCCGTTTGCCGGCCCGTATGAGCCACGCTTCCGCTCCCTTGAGATTCGACTCACGTATCTCGATGCCCTGGGCAAAGGCGATTGCTTCGAGATCTATCTCTTCCGGTCGTTTGATCCCGTATTCGTTCAGAAGCGCATTCGCAGCAGTTCTAGCACGATCGACGTCGGCTTTAATGGCTGCCTTCATCAGCCTGTTGCTCCAGTGTCTTGAGGTCCTCCAGATACGCCTCAAGGTCTTCGTCCGGTTGGTTGGAATAATCTCGCATTGCGTAGGCGAATCCACGGCCCTCAAGTCGTTGGCGGACACCGACTATCTCTGCTTCAATGATGGCGCGTGTACGCCCGAACAGCACCTCCGAGCCCACCCTGCTTTTTTTTGAATTTAGTTGAGCCCGAGCAGCCTTAAGGACGGCTTGTTTGTCGCCGGCCTCGACCCTTGCAATTAGTTTCTTCTTCGCAGCGGCAAAATCGAATCTTCTTAGGTCTATCTCACGGTCTAGCTCCGACTCACTTAGATCTAAGTCGTCATTGATCGTGTTGGACAAGAACTCGAAGAGATTGGAGGCAGCTTCTCTTGCGGAAACGTCTTGGCCCTTGGTCTTATCGTTCATTACTTGGTCACCTTGCTCTGCTTTTGAACGGAGGCCAGCTTGCGTTGGAGTCTTTTCTTCGGGGCGTATACCACTTGAACATCGACATTCATCTCTTCGGCTATCTCCTGAGGTTTTGAGAACCCGTCGCGAAAGAGCCAAAGTATCTTCTCGCACTCGGCATCGTCGGAGACTTGGTTCAGCAGTTCCAGAAAGAAGTCGTCGGCCTCAAGGTCGGATTGGATAGTCGGTTGCTTTGCGATTGCCGTTGACTCTTCCTGGTCTTCGTTTGGAAGCTCCTCCGTTCGGCTGTTGTCGCCCCTTTTGTTCGCCGCATAGATTTCGCTTCGGATCGCCTTTGCGAGAAACCGCAGGGCATTAGGCTCGGAGCTCTCGTTCCACGTTCTTGTTCCGCTGAACACGTCGCATACGGCATCCATTACCGCGTCCCATGCCTTTTGGTTGGTCTCTTCTGGAGTGTCGTTAGATTGTGGCCTCGACTCAACCAGTCGCCTTCGAGCGAAGCTCCAAAGATTCTTGAGAGCTCTGTCGCTTAACTGACCTTCGAACTTAGCTCGCAGCTCTGTATCCATGTGCCGTACTTGCTGATCCCTTCAGAAGAAGAGAGCTAGCGAAATTCAGAAATTCTCCAAATTGGTGGCAAAAACCTGTCGTCTTGTTAGCTACTTCCTTTGAGGGCTCCTTGGTGGAGCAGCAAAAACAGTATGGCGAAGAGAAATCAGCACGTAGTACCTCACCCGAACGGGTGGGCCGGCAAAGGCGCGAGCGCCCAAAGGGCGAGCGGCATCTTCACAACTCATCAAGAGGCGATTTCCAGAGCAAGAGGCATCGCCGGGAATCAAGGTCCCGAACTCCTTATTCACTGTCGTAACGGGCAGATTCGCATACGCGACTCACATGGTCACGACACTCACCCTCCCGAAGGTTAACAAGATGGAAACCCAACAGAACAATCAAGAGGCTTCTGAGCCTAACAATCATGAATTCGCGGACCATGGTCGCAAGCGCTTTATCGTCCTCGTCGATGACGACCGCTTCGACCTTGACAACCCTATCGTTACCGGGCGCGAGTTGATGAAACTCGTGCATAAGCGGCCTTGCCGCTACGCGCTCGTTCAGGTTTTTCCATATGCAGACGACCAATTCGTCGAACCTGACGAGAAAGTGGACCTTACAAGGCCTGAGACGGATCGGTTCGTTACCGTTCAAAAGGAAACGGTCGTGATTACCGTAGGGGGTGAACCCTTCGAAGTTAAAGCAGGCCACCATTCCGTGGCACAGATTCTTGGCCTCGTCGGCGAGAACGCTGATGCGTACGACCTTCTGGAAGAAAAGGATGGTCCGCCGATGCCGATACCGCCGTCTCAGCCTATCCATATCGAAGGTTGCGAGGTCTTTCACACGCAGGTCAAATCCGGGGGCTCTTCGTAGCGCCGATGAACTACCCTCTGGAGCAAGTCGAGGAGCTGAAGACGTATTGCTCAAAGCTCCTCTACTTCGAGGAAGCCGGATACCCTTATTTCCGTATGGTGGGGCTCCGGCTTCCTCCGGGTTGCTCGCCGGCGGAGATCGAAGCTCTCTTCTGCCCCGTCGATCGAGGGGATGGCTATCCCTCTCGCTTGTTCTTTCCTGAGCAGGTGTCGACTCCATACCAAAGAAACTGGCACGTGAACGTTCGCCTCGGTGAACGGAATTGGGTCGCCTACTCTTGGAAGGTCGCTCTGGCAAACCGCTCGCTAGCCGATGGTTTGCTTGAACTGCTCATATCGTTGACGAGGCCATAATGATCGAGATCCGACTAAACCGGGGGCTGTATGAAGCGATGCTCACTAGTCTGAGGCGGCCCCATTCCTTCGCTTATGAACGAGTTGGATTCGCGGTCGCAAGACGGGTGGAGGCGTCCACGGGATCTTCCCTGATAATTGTTTCGGAGTTCATTCCAGTCGCCGATGAACACTACATCGACGACCCAAACGTAGGTGCTCGCATCGGAACCGAGGCTCTGACGATTGCCTCACGCCGCATCTACCACGGACGATCGCGTGCCGAAGGGATCTTCCATGTTCACGAACATGGTCACACTGGAGAGCCTATCTTGAGCCGGACTGACGCCCGTGAACTTCCCTCGCTAATTCCCGGGTTCAAATCGGTTGGACCTACTGGTCCCCATGGTTTGATTATCTGGAGCCTCGACAACGCATCCGCATGGGTTTGGTTGCCAGCCGAGGGAAAGCCCCTTCAAGTCGACAAGATATCCATCATTGGAGCACCTATTTCGATAGTTCAAAGGAGGTCATCGTGAGCATGGAAAGAACATCCCGTCAATCGTTCCTCGGCCCCGAGTCGGATTCCAAGATTGCGTCCGTTACCGTAGGCGTGGTCGGATTAGGCGGCGGGGGTTCCCATATCGTTCAGCAACTTGCGCACATAGGTTTTCGGAACTTCGTAATCTATGACGACGATGTCGTTGAAGATTCGAACCTGAACCGGCTAGTGGGAGGCACTTCAACAGATGCCTTGTCCGAGTTGCCGAAGCTCTTTGTGGCTAAACGCGTCATATTTCATCTCGTTCCTGATGCAATAATTCGAGCCTTTCCGTTGAAATGGCAGGAGTGTCCTCAGCCACTTCGCGAATGTCACATTGTGTTTGGATGTGTCGATTCCTACCAAGGTCGGGCGGAGCTTGAAGTGAGTTGTCGTCGTTATTTGGCTCACTACGTGGACGTAGGCATGGATGTGCACGGCTCTGATCCGCCAGTCGTCGGAGGTCAAGTGGTCCAGTCGTCGCCAGGCGGCGCATGCATGAGATGTATGGGATTCTTAACATCCGATCGACTCGCCAAAGAGGCAGCCCGCTATGGGGACGTCGGAGCGCGACCCCAAGTAGTTTGGCCAAATGGCGTTCTAGCCTCGACAGCGGTCGGTCTTGGCGTGGACCTGGTTTGCGATTGGACGAACATTCGCCGCCCTGCTGAATACCTTGTTTACGACGGGAATAAGGGAACGATAACCCGAAGCATCACGCTTCGGAACCTGAACTTGGAGGTATGTCCTCATTTTTTGACCTCCGACGTTGGCGAGCCAATCGAACTAGAACTCTGAGAGCCGGTTGTGCTGAAGCGTGAGGTTACATCCTATCTCGGAAACTCTGCGATTGGAATTATCGAGTCGTCAATGAACTCGAAACCAGGACAAACCCTTCACCTTCCCACCCGATCGTAAGGATCGAGTCAAGCCAAACTCTGCAATGTCAGGCGGAGATTCTTGAGCCAGCTGCGTCCTTCGGCCATAGGCCCTCAACGCAGGCATTTAGCTCGGCATACGAGGAACAAACTTCCGCAAAATCTCGTTTGTCACCCCACCAGTGACGGTCATTGTGATGAATGTGGAATTTCGACCAATCATCATCCCAGTCTTCATCGTGGTTGGTGCCGTGAAGATTAAACTCCTCCGGGCATTTATATACGTACGTGCCCGGAAGAGGTACAAATCGAAATAGGGAAACCCGTTCCACATAGGGTGCCAACTCTTCTAGAAGGCTTCTGGTTTCCCTCGTTGTTGAGTGGTTTTCGCCAGGGAAACCGTGAATTACGAATAGCTTTACCTTGATACCAAGGCTATGAGTATCCCTCACCGCCTTGCGGATCATATCCGGCGATATATTCTTCTTCATTGCCTGCAGAATCGTTGGACTGCCAGATTCCATCCCGTATTTAATCTCGATGCATCCGCTACGTTGCATCTTTTCGAGTAACTCCGGGCGGACCGTGTCTACTCTAGACAAAGCTGACCAGCGCATATTCATTCCCGAAATGGCATCACAAATTTCACTCACCTTCTTACGATCGACTACAAAGTTATCATCGACGATAGCAAACCCGTCGACCTGATATCGATCGCGGAGGTCCTCAAGTTCCCGTACGGCGCTATCTCCAGATCGGTATTGGGGTCTTGTTTGAGCTACCGCACAAAATCGACAAGGAAAGGGACAACCTCGTGAAAACATGACGTGGGCCATTCGCAGATCGGTATTCGACAGTCGATCGCTCATTACCACATCATTCAGAGGTAATAGATGGCGTGCAGGAAGCGGCAAGTCGCTAATGTTTGCCATGGGTCTGCGAGCATTGGTCTTCCTCAGAACACCGTCTTCCTCGAAGACGATTCCATCAATGTCTCGTCGGTTACGGTCGAAATCAAGCAGCTCCAAGATTGTTTGTTCTCCCTCACCATAGGTAACGACATTGGGTCTGAGATATTCGAACGTATGTTCAGGATAAAGGTTTGCGTGGACACCACCGACAACTACCGCGGTATCGTCGCGTACAGAACTAGTTTCTCTCGCAGCCTTAACGAGTCCGAGTGTTGCCGAAGATGGGACGCTCAGTCCAACAAAATCACAGTCCTCCAGGTCGAGCTTCGTATGTCCCGACCAAATGCGATCGATACGGACCGAATGCCCTTCTGCCTCAAGGACCGCCGCGAGGTAGAGAACACCGAACGGCGGGAACTCCTTGCGCTTTTCTTTGAACCGCGCGATATCATACACCTCTGGGTAGATCAGCGCGATATTCATATGCACATTATTCTACATGTTTCGAATCAGCTGTAGCATCTTCAGCAAAGACTTGTACAAGATATTGCTAGGGCGACTGATCATTTCGTTTGAGTCATGCGATCTTTAGCTTTGGGAAGATCGAATGGAATTAGGTGTCGAATATGTTGGGGCCGATAGTTCAATTACCTCGCATTCTTATTATTGGGCGGCAGGGCACAGGTAAGTCCACGCTGGGAAATTATCTCGCCGCTCAGAACGAATCATGGAGGAGTGTGGCCGTGTCGGATGTGATCATTGAATGGTTTGCTGGCCGTCTTGGAGCGACTGAAGAGGCAATCAAAGCCTCGAAAAAACATTACCGACCAGCACTTATCCGTTTGACAGAGGAGCTCACAACCACCAATCCTGGATTTTTTGTCAGGAATGCCTTGCAGCGCGCCAACGTTGTCAACGGGGTTCGGAGAAATGAGGAGTTTGAAGTTGTCCGGTTATGGTTTGATCTGACAGTCCATATTTTCAGGTGCCCTACACTTGAAGATGGTCCCGATAACTACAACATTTCGAGAGAAATGGCTGAATCCTGCCATTTCCAGGTCAGAAATGATGGCGACGACTTGCGATTCCTCGAACGAATTGCCCAGTCTATTAGCCAACGTCTTCGCTAAGAGCTGCGTCTTTTGGGCTCGCTGCTCCTCGAGGCGACTTAGTCGTGCTATCCTTGAATTGCCTTAGGATGAGGCACAAAACTATCAAATAAGTAATTGGAGGCTTCCACGGATGGATAAGCCGGCGCCCGCGAGGATTGATCTCGCACACATTCGACATTATCACTTTGCACGCCATGGTGTGCTCCACGGTCATAAAGCCTTATCGGTGCGCGAAGCCGCCGAGAGATCTGTTGGTATTCATGCGGCGAGATTGAAAAGCCCATATACGGCGCTCCATGCTCGTTGCGATAGCTTTGCCAATCAACACTTGCATGAAGCATTGTTCGTAAACCGTTCAGTCATAAAACTGAGATGTATGCGTCGGACACTCCACATTGTGCCGCTGCACTTGGCACCGGTTGTACATGTTGCTACGCGGAATCAGCGCTTGACTCCCTGCCGCACGGCCATTGAGCGTCTTGGTCTTACAAAGCGACAATTAGTCCGAACACGAGTCGAGATCCTCGAGCAAGCGGCTCACGAGCCGATTACCAAAAAGGTTACGGAAAAGCTCAAACGCGATCTGTTTGGTTCGCGTTCCGACCAAGCATGGGCGACTGAAGTCTTAAGATGGACTATAAAGTCATTGTGGGAGGAGGGCTCATTGAGTTATTACAATCAAACCTCTGAATGGGGGCGAGAAGACCGCGCGTTCACACTTACAGCCCGCGCATATCCGGGCCTTAAACTTGATGAGATAGGCCAAATCGAAGCAGAACGCGAACTCCTCTGGCATCACATCCGCCAATATGGTCCGGTGAGCGTTAACGACATGACCTGGTGGTCCGGGCTTAGTGTGGGCCGCATAGTTCGGGCTGTTCATTCGATGGGTGACCTGGTCCGCAAAGTTGCAGTCGATGGCTTGCCGGAGGACCTTTATATGGCAACTCCCGATCTTGAGCAATTGTCGTCTTACCGCTTGCCCGACAGTGACTGGGTGGCACTTCTTGCTTACGAAGACTCCGCTTTAAAGGGCTATAACCAAACGAGGTCGAGATACGTGGACGGCAAGCACTACGACCGTTTATTCAATTCAATCGGGGAAGTGCGAGCGAGCATCGTTCTCAATGGTCTTGCGGTTGGTGTGTGGAGTTATAGTCGAGATCGGACAGCAGTGGAATGGACTTTGTTCGAGAGCATTCCTAAGCGCCTAAAGCAGCTAATCGAAAGGGAAATACGTGCGTACGAGATCCGACGGCTATGTGTAGGATCCAATTAGGAGATCGTAAACCAGCCTTAGCCATGGTAACGGCAAATTACAAGCCAAGGGAAGGACGTTCGAGGCGAGGTTGTGGTCGAGTAGCCTTGTAGGTGTCCTCGTCCGCAAGCTCCGTAACTAGAAACTCAATCCACGCCGGAGTATAGACGAAGGCATTTGCGAGACCATCCCAAACACAATACCGATCATCCGTCCTGGCGTTCGGTCCAGCCTGAGAAGGACGGACGCCATAACGTTTCCAGCAAGTGGCATGATCGTTCATGGTGAATGGCTTCTTTAACGTAGCTGCCACCTTAAACGCAACCGCCTTTGGTTTCATGAGATCGCTCCTTTCAACACCAACTTGCTTCGGCTTAATGAGAGCAACGATACGCTCATATTCGGCCATCTCCACGGGTTTGTTCGGGTCGTAGTGCACCCATTGCACGGCCAAGTCGGCCGAACGCTCATGATTTCCGATGCGTGGTAACAGGAAAACTTGAAAGCTATACTCGTTGCTCGCAAGAATGTCTGATCCAAGTGCCGAGCGATACGTGTCGATAAATGCGGACACAGCCTTCCAACCAGAACTACGAGGCGGTCGCTCATCGAGGACGCGGGAACGCCCAAATTGGAGGGAGAATGGCAACATGTGGTCGAGCTTGTATTTCGAGCCGAACTCACGTTCCAACAACTGGTCAAAACCAATAACCATCGCTTGGCACTCCCCAAATATTTTCGCGTCAAGTGCCGGCATCGATCGGTGCTCAATTCTATTGCGAAGCAGAGCGAAGAATTCGAGATTCTTCCGGATCGGAGGATTGTCGTCTTCAAAGTAGAAACGCAGACATTCTCGTAGTTCCCAATGCCTGGGCTCGTTGTCATCCTCTCTTACGTATCGCCCCTTCGCCTTGTGCCAGGGCTTTCGTCCCCGCGCGTATGCCACGGCATGGAGAAGAGAGGTCCATGCGATAATCATAAGCACAATAAATCCGCCCGACCGAAACGCAATGGCGGGCTTATTGTAAACCTCCACGGCTAAGAGGGCGCTGTCCCTCGCTTTGGTAAGCGCTTCACAAGTCTTCGAGCGCAACCAGAAACTCCGTTAGACTAGGAATGACTCAAAGTATACGAAGCGACACTCAAAGTATCAAGTGGGTTTCTAATGCAATGCTCTGATTGCACCCGAAGGTTGCAGAGGGTCTATTGGGTCGAAGCCATCGAGACCAATTGCAACTACAAACAAGCCAAAGACTATCAAGCACCTTATCGTCCGGGGATCACTTTATCCGTACCTGGCATGGCCTTCTCCAGAATAACCTTATTCCGGTCCCGGTGGAAACCAACAAGCTGGAGAATTAAAGCTGATATGGCCCCGGGTCGCAAACTCTTCAATCAAAAAAATAGGGCCTATGCGATTGATAAACAATCGCATAGGCTGACAAATGTATTCACTAGATTCTAACTAGTTCCGGTAGGTTTATCTTGCGCAACGCCAGACTTTAAATCAATTAAAGGATCGCGTACCTGCGAACAATGATGCCTAACAGGAAGCTTAACACCTAGCTTAGTCTCCACTCGTTGCCAAAATCTCTTTCCGTCATCTGTATCCAGTCTCTTAAGCACAATCTTTCCCATCTTCTTACTCAATCTCCTCAATAATTGTAGCAGCGTTTTCCCAGAATAGCGATAACAAATACGTCATTACTGCCTTCTCTCTTTCAAACAATCCATAGTTCATTGGCGCATATCGTAAACGCCTCAACTTCATTCCCTGATCGACCATATTATTTCCAACGAGAGATTCCTCGAATAGTTCAAATTCAGAATCTTTCACATAATCTAGCGATACACCATCACCGTCTTTACGTTTTATTTCGTCTCCAAGGGCAGTACGCAAACTAAAAAAATCACTGTACCTTCGAGGTGAAATCCCAACGAATGGGTCAAACTTAACTTTGTTAGCCTCGTCAATATATGAGGGAACCTCTCCTGTTACCAGGGAAAGGCCCTCACTTCTTAGCGCTAAGCAATGGATAGAGTCTGCATGCAGACCTAAAGCCTTACTCTTTCTATACGGCTCTAAATAGACCGTGCGCATTATGCCCGACGCGATAATATGTCGCGCACAATTATGGCAAGGGAAGGTCGTAACGAAGAGCTGGCATCCCAACGTCGTTATTCCGTTTCTGGCACAAGCTGTTAGCGTATCCATTTCAGCGTGGACAGAACGGCCATATTCAACGATGTCCTTCAATTTGCTTTTCCTCACCGCAGTAAGGATGTCGCTTCGATTCAAACGTATTGTAGGTTCAATGCTATCAGACTCTACCTCCGGCTTATAACCAATTATTGAATCTACTACGTTCTCAATTAGGTCATCTCTGCACTTCTGTCCAGAATCATATCCAAGTGACATATCTGAGACATCAGGCAAGCTACCGGCACGATAAACTCCGCCACCAGCCTTCGGAACATCGTTACGACCGGACGCCAATAGGTCACCATCAGCCGAAAAAAGCGCGGCCCCTACTTGCCTAGCAAGATCTCCAGATTGTTCTGCAGCTTTAAATGCCGACACCATACCGTATTCATCCAGTTTCGGCGTAATATTGATTGCACCGAAAAGCAGCTCGAAAATTCGATCCAATTCCTGCTTAGCAACCTCGCTCCTTCGCGCCGTTGTATGACTTATAAACGCATCGCAAAGCTCAAATAGGTCACGAGTCTTCTGGCCATGGACCAATCCCTCATCCTCGTCCAGATCAATCAGTCTTTCAGCCCTATCCGATGATCTGCACTTTTTTCTAAGGAAAGAGAATCGGTCTTTATAACTACAATGCGCACCAATAAGAAAGAAGCTAGGGCCATAAACGCGTCGAAGAAAAATAGCCTCCTGCGGATGTTTCAGTGACTTAACAATGTACACACGGCGTTTGTGCTGTGGAGTCCTGGAACGAAGCTCGGTCAGCTGCTCGATAATAAAAGCCGACAGAATGCCAGCATGAGTATTCCGTCTAACTGCGTCTCCTGCTAGTTGTCTAGCTCTCGTCCTAAGGAAATAATTCTCGGAATCAAATCCGCGAAATTCATTGACATCTACGGCGTTTTTTATAAGCTCAATGACTTTTATAGTTTCGACGTGAAAACCGAACTGTGCTGACTGCAGCTTATTAGCCAGATAGTCTACATAAACCTGGATTTCAGTTCCAACGGGAGCTACCCACCCAATGACTAAATCAATTTCTCCTGCGTCGGGTCCAGATTTCGCAGATCGACGCGGTGGACCGTCATCGCTTTCAGATGCCACTGGTTCGAGCCCATGTTTGGACGA
>Ga0206876_1224_pt1 | contig 13132 bp, 10 predicted proteins | sample Alteio_BWOrgCont_10_FD_152619 | JGI IMG/M metagenome (GOLD analysis project Ga0206876, IMG submission 152619) | Enriched cells from forest soil in Barre Woods Harvard Forest LTER site, Petersham, Massachusetts, United States -... | ecosystem: Environmental > Terrestrial > Soil > Temperate forest >...
CGCAAGAGCGTTCAGTCGACAATTGGGAGCATCTATCTCGCAAGTTTCTTAGCGGCACTTGGGTTGATCGTGCTGGCGTATTTCATTCTGCGGGAGATGGACATGCGCGAACGGCACTCCCAGCAGATGCTGGAGCGCGAGGAATGGTTCAGGTCGACGCTGACGAGCCTGGGTGATGCGGTGATCGCAACCGACGAGAAAGGACGTGTGACGTTTCTCAACCTGATTGCAGAGCAGCTTACGGGTCGGACGCTGGAGCAGGCGAAGGGGAAGGCCATCCAGGAGGTGTTTCCGATCTTCAACGAGTCCACGCACCAGGTGGTGGAGAACCCGGTGAAGAAGGTGATGGAGCTGGGGCATGTGGTTGGGCTGGCCAACCACACAGTTTTGCAGCGTACAGACGGAACTTATATTCCGATTGAGGACAGCGCAGCGCCGATACGGGACCTTACGCAAAAGCTGATCGGGGTTGTACTGGTATTCCGCGACGCAACCTTCGAACGGAAGTCACAGGAGCTTTTGCGGAAGAGCGAAAAATTAGCCGCCGCAGCGCGGCTTGCGGCGACTGTAGCGCACGAGATCAATAACCCTCTGGAGGCGATTGGAAACCTGATCTACCTGACGCGAGAGATGCCGGGGTTGCCGGCACAGGCTTCAGAACAACTTGGGCTTGCGGAGCTCGAGTTGGAGCGGGTTTCGCACATTGCGCGGCAGACGCTGGGCTTTTACCGCGAATCGAACACACCCGACGAAGTGGATGTGTCGGCGGTCATTGAATCGGTATTGAAGATCTATGCCAACAAGTTCAAGACGAAGAACATTACGATAGTGCGCGAGATTGAAGTTTGCCAGCCGATCCATGGGCTGGCCGGGGAATTGAAGCAGGCGATGTCCAATCTGATCTCCAACGCGGCCGACGCGGTGAACGAGAACGGAACGATCCTGGTGAAGCTGGTGTGTGTTGACGGCGCCGACGGCAAAGCCATCCATGTGTTGATTGAGGACGATGGCCCGGGAGTTGCGCTGGACCATCGCGACAGGATTTTCGAGCCATTTTTTACGACGAAGAAGGACGTAGGAACGGGGCTGGGATTGTGGGTGACGAAGGAAATCATCGGGCGGCACGGCGGAAGCATCCAGGTGAGCTCGCGCGAGGGCAAGAGTGCATCCGGCGCTGTATTCCACGTGGTGCTGCCGTGCAGCTATGAGGTTGAACTGTAGAAGCTATCGCGAAAATCGTTCTACATTTCTATGCGTCCGATACCACGATGCCTTTCACGACTTTGTGTGGTTGAAAGTTATTTTGTGCTGCGTGCAGGAGAAATTGGGTTTCGATTTGACTCTCGATCAAGGCATCTTCAAGCCGCTTATGCTTGTCGACATCCTCAATGAAGCCGAACCAGTTCTGATTTTTTCCGGGGGCGGCGAAGCGGGGTTCACCGCGTGAGCGCAGCCATCGCCAATCGCCATCGACGGTGTGAACACGATATTGAATATCGAGGGAAGACTTTGTACGCAGAGCCAGCCGTACAGCATTCATGGTTGGTTGCTGATCGACGGGATGGATTGAACCTAGCCATCCCAGGTTCCGAGTCCAGTCATCGCCGAAGCCTGACATATGGACTGCTGGAGGGTTAACGACAAGGTTGGATCCATTCGCATCCATCGTCCAGGAAGCATGGGGATGAGTTTCGAGCATGAATCGATGATCTTCGGCGATTGCATGCAGGGCCTTTTCGGCGCGCTTGCGCGGGGATATGTCGACGATGGCAACGGAGATGCCAATGACACTGTTGGTTTCATCCCGAGCAGGGAGGTAGGAGACCAAGCTGGTACGAGTGCCTTCGTCATTATCGAGGCCAACCCTTGCGACTTCTACGTTGATCACAGCTTCGCCTTTGAGCGCACGCAACAGGTAAGGCTCAATGGCCGGATAGAGTTTAGGAACGACTTCCTTTACGGTTTTTCCGTTGTGATCAGCGACGGGGATGCCGGTCATTTCAGCCAGTTGGCGATTAACGGTTACATGGCGCAGATTGCTATCGAGGAAAGCCAGGCCGACTGGTGCTCCATCGTAGATTGCCTGCAACTGGCCATGCGTATCGAGGCTGGATACTGCGCGACCGTCATCTTGTTTGGAGGAAGCATCGGATATGGTGCGGCCGGGGGCAGCGACGAGAGAGACGATGGATTCGGCTGGCGCAGGACGACCGTAGAGCCAACCCTGGCCCCGATCGCAATCAAGCGACTGCAAGATGCTCGCCTGCTGTTCGGTCTCGACTCCTTCAGCGACCGTGGTAAGGCCGAGGGTGTGGCCCAGAGCGACAATAGCGGCGACAATCTTGCGGCTATCGCGAACGGTGGTCATGTTTTCGACGAAGCTGCGGTCAATCTTCACGTCATCGAAGGGCAGCGCTTGAAGATGCGCGAGGCTGGAGTAGCCGGTGCCGAAATCGTCGATGGCGAGACGGCATCCCATGTCTTTCAGGGCCATGGCTACTTTCTGGACGGGAGGAAGGTCGCCGAACAGAGCGCTCTCAGTGATTTCGATGGTGAGGCGATTGAGCGGGAAGCCGGCCTCTTCCGCAGCATCGCGAATTTGGCTGGGAAGGCTGGCGTATCGCATCTGGATAGGTGAGATGTTGATGGCCAGCGAGAGGGGCGCGGGCAGAGTGGAGATGCAACGAAATGCCTTGCGCAACACCTGATGCGTGAGGCTGCCAATAAGGCCGGTCTCTTCCGCGATAGAGATAAAGTTCGGGGGCAGTACGAGACCCCTGGTGGGACTTTGCCAGCGTGCCAGGACTTCAAATCCGGAAAGACGGCCGGTACGTAATTCAACGACTGGTTGAAACGCTGGAACGACTTCATCGCGTTCCAGAGCGCGAATAACATCAGCAGTATCGATTGGCATAAACCCTCGAACCGCAAAGAAGCTCAACTGAGCATGTATCAACGATTTCTATGCGTGCGGCTCTAAGTTAGTTCTATGCGCGAATGACGCAGGAAGATGTACGTCTTCCGTGATCTTTAGTGTCACAAGTGTTGCGAATAAGAGCGCAACAAAACTTTTTGTTACTACTCAGTAACTAGGCGGAAGTGTGCGGATGTCGAGCTGCGCTGAGAGTTGTGAGACTCAGTTTGTCGAGACTTCAGGAATGCGGACGAGGCACTTCGCTTCCAGGCGGGTGATGGGTTATTGTGTGGGGATGCAAAACTTCATGGTTTTTCCGCGGGCTGAACGGCCTGTGCGCCGGTTCGCCAATGTCTCCCGTTGCATTGGGGTAGTTTGCCTGGGTGTTTTTGCCGCTGGTTTTGTGATGAGCGCGGGGGCGCAGACCAAGAAACCTGCCGCGCCAGTCGTGCAGCAAAACGACGCCGAGTACACGGCGAAGATCAAGGAATATCTGAACGATCCGCGAGTGACGACGGAGCTGGTGGACCATCTGCCGGCGAGCGCGACGGTTCCGACGCCGCTGAAGTTCTTTGGCAAAATGCCGGGGCAGCCGGGAGAGCTGTACTACAGCGAAGAGATCAACAGCTACTACGAGAAGCTGGCGCAGGTTTCGCCGCGGGCAAAGTTCTGGAAGTATCCGCTGAAGAGCGAAGAAGGCCGCGACATGGTGGTGCTCGCTATTGGCGATGAGGATGCGATGAAGCACCTGGACAAGTACAAGGCTGACCTGGCAGCGCTGAGCGATCCGCGCAAGACGACGCAGGAAGAGGCGCAGAAAATCATTCATACGTCGAAGCCGATTTACTGGATCACGAGTGGTATCCATTCGCCGGAGACAGGCGGCCCGGAGATGCTGGTGGAGCTGGCTTACCGGCTGATCGTGGAAGAGTCGCCGTTTATCCAGGAGATTCGCAAGAACGCGATTGTGTTTATTACGCCAGTGATTGAGACGGACGGGCGCGACAAGCAGGTGGACACGTATTACTACGGCAAGGTGACGGGCAAGCCCCGGCCGCCGTTGATGTACTGGGGCAAGTATGTGGCGCATGACGATAACCGCGACGGCATGGGTCAATTCCTGAACATGACGAAGAACATGACGGCGGGGATGCTGGAGTGGCACCCGACGGTGCTGCACGATCTGCACGAGGCACAGTCGTACCTGTATGTGTCGACGGGAACGGGGCCGTACAACCCACAGCTCGACGCGATGGCGGTGGACGAGTGGTGGATGCTGGCCGAAACAGAAATCATGGAGATGACCAAGCGCGGCGTGCCCGGCGTGTTTACGTATGGGTTCTACGACGGATGGGTGCCGAATTATCTTTTCTGGATTGCAGAGACGCACAACTCGTTTGGGCGCTTCTACGAGGTGCAGAGCTACGGGCCGGATGTGCAGGAACATTTGCAACTGCCACCGACGACGACGAGCCGGGAGTGGTACCGGCCGAATCCTCCGCTACCGGATATTAAGTGGGGACCGCGGAACAACGTGAACATCCAGGAATCGGCGATTCTGTTTGCGTTGAACAAAGTGGCAAAGGACCACGAGCTGTATCTCGAGGACTACTGGCTGAAGTCTAGCCGGAGTGTGGACAAGGGGAAGAACGGGCCAGTGTATGGCTGGGTGATTCCCGCAGGGCAGGCGCATCGCATGAATACGGTGGAGATGGTGAACGACCTTCGCCGCCAGGGTGTGGAAGTGCAGACGGCGAACGCGGCCGGAACGATGGGCAATTTGAGTGTGGCAGCGGGGGATTACATTATCCGCGCCGACCAGCCGTATCGCACGCTAGTGGATTTGTACTTCAGCCTGCAGAACTATCCGGTGAGTAACCCACTGCCGTATGACGATACGGGATGGACGATGCCGCTGCAGCGCAACGTGACGGTGAAGGAGGTCAAGGACAAGAAGATCTTTGAGACTCCGATGACGATGCTGACCGCGGATGCGGAGCCGAAGGGAATCGTGCAAGGCAACGGCCCGGTGCTGGTGGTGGTGAACAACACGGATAACGTGCTGACGACCTTCCGGTTCCAGAACACAAGCGTGCCGATGGAAGCTGCGGAAGAAGACTTCACTGTGGACGGACATGCTGTTCGCGCGGGTGCCTTTGTGATTCGCGATGGCGGCAATGCGGCGGTGCGGGATTCAATTGCAAAACTTGGCCTGGTTGCTTATGCGACGGCTGCCCCGACGGTGAAAACGCACAAGCTGACGGTGCCGAGAATTGGCTACGTGCATAGCTGGGCGCGGACGCAGGATGAGGGATGGGTGCGTGCGGCGCTGGACCACTATGGCGTTCCCTATACGTATTTCGCGGACCAGAAACTGCGCGAAGGAAATCTGCGCGCGAAGTATGACGTGATTGTGTTTCCGTCGGTCGGCGGCAGCTCAGTCTCGCAGGTGAACGGAATTGCGAAGACTGGGAAGGATGCGATTCCGTACCTGAAGACAAAGCTGACACCGAACCTGGGTGCGCAGGATTCGAGTGACGACATCCGCGGCGGCATGGGCATCGAAGGCCTGACGGAGCTGGTGAAGTTCGTGGAAGCGGGTGGAACACTGATCACGGAGGGTTCGACGGTGACGATCCTTCCGGATTATGGGATTCTGCCGCAGGTGACGGTGGAGCACCCGACGACGATGTATGCGCGTGGCGCAGAAATGCGCGCGCATATTACGGACAAGCTGAGCCCGATCGTTTATGGCTATACGGGTGACCAGTTGCCGGTTTACTTCAACCAGGACCCTGTACTGAGTGCGCGTGGCGGCGGTTTTGGCGGTGTAGGTGTGGGAGGCATTCGAGGTGGCCCATCTGTTACAGGCGTGGGGCAGGATATTACGCCGAATGCGGCACCGATCCATCTGTCTCCTTATAACGGCGATGACAGCACGGCACCGGAGCCGAGTGATCTTCCGACGCAGGCACGCGAGCGTGGAGCTGCGCGGCAGGCGTTGCGGCAAGGCGGAGCCCAAGAGGCTGCCGAGGCTGCGCCGCGCGTGGTGCTGGCGTTCCCGGAAAAGCCGGAAGACATGCTGCTGTCTGGCGAATTAGCCGGAGGGCAGGCGCTGAGCGGGCGCGCTCTGGCGGTGGACCAGCCACTGGGCAAAGGACACGTGGTGATGTTTGCGCTGCGGCCTTTCTGGAGATGGCAGACGCAGGGCACGTTCGCGCTGGGCTTCAACGCGATTGTGAACTGGGACAATTTGGGAGCGGGAGCTGCTGAGGCGAGGCCGGCGAGAGCGGCGAGAGGCGCTGCGGCGCCGGGAGAAAACTAGACTGCTGCCGGGAGTTCGGGCGTGGCGGCGAGGAGTTGCTGCGTGTAGAGCTGGCGGGGTGCGCCGCAGACCTCGGACCATGTGCCTTGCTCGACGATGCGGCCGTGCTGCATGACGGCGATGTGGTGGCAGAGGTAGCGCACGAGCGGCATGGAGTGCGAGATGAAGAGGCAGGTGAGGCCGTAACGCACCTGCAGAGCGCGGAGCAGGTTGATGATCTGCGCGCCGACGGAGACGTCGAGTGCGGAGACGGGCTCGTCTAAAACGAGAAGCTGAGGGCGGAGTGCGAGTGCGCGCGCGATGTTGATGCGCTGGCGCTGGCCGCCGGAGAACTCGTGCGGGAAGCGAGGGAGGGCTGAGGGGTCGAGGCCGACTTCGGAGAGGAGTTCGTTGGTGCGCTGGTTTAATGCTTGCTTTCCCACCCACGTCGACGATGAAGCCGTCTCCATGAATGGGGCATCCAAGAGTCCCTTGTGGATGGCGAAGGGCTCGGTGAGAATCTGCCGGACGGTCATGCGCGGGTTGAGCGCGGCGAAGGGATCCTGAAAGACGATGGCGAGATGGCGGCGGAGGTGGCGTAGATCGCGGGGTGGGAGCGTGGTGAGATTGATGGTTTCGCCGGGAGTGGGGTGGTAGAGGATTTCGCCGGATGTGGGTTCGAGAAGGCGGAGGAGGACGCGCGCGAGAGTGGATTTGCCGGAGCCGGATTCGCCGACGAGGCCGAGAGTTTGGCCACGGCGGAGGGTGATGGAGACATCAGAGAGGATGCGTTTGGGGCCGATGTCTTTTGTGAGGTTGGTGGCGGAGAGAAGCATTAGGTGTTTTCGCTGAAGATGATTTGCCAGCCGGCGGCTGTTTTTTCGTAGATCTGAGTGAAGGTTCCCATGGCATCGCCGCCACCTTTTTTTGTTCGCTCCAGGTGGTATTTTCCGGTGGCGAGAGCGAAGTTGTCTCCTAGGGCGCGGACAGTGATCTCGGAATTTTCGATGGCGCCTATGGTTTCGCGATTGGGAAAGCTGACGTGATATGCCTTGCGGATGGCATCGAGGCCGAGGATGGGTGCGCCGAGGATGGCTTGAGTATCGGGTGCGTTCTTGTAGAAGGAGACGTAGCGGTCGATGTCGCCGGTGTTCCACGCAGCTTGTTGCGCGAGGATGACCTTGGTGACGTCAAGCTGCTGCTTGCTGGCGGTATAGAGCTGGTCGGGCTGCTGGGCGAATGCAGACGGGAGCGCGAAGAAAAGAAGGCAGAGAAACAGGCGCATGACGGCACCTCAGTCAAAGAGAAGATGCATCCATACTACGGCGAGTTAGAGTGCCCCGGATGTCAAAGAGTTGTCAAGGCTTTGCTGTTGGGGGTTGGAGCGATGTGCTGTCGTCGCGAACGATCTTCCAGCCGGAGGGAGTGAGCTCGACGACCAGGAGGAAATAGCCATCGGCGTTGCCGCCACCGGCGGTGGTGCGCTCAAGGTGGAAATGACCGGTGACGGTTGCGAATTTTGCGTCGAGGGGTTGGGTTTCAAGCGAGGAGAAGGTGAGCGTGCCCATCTTTTCGGGCGTGCCGTAGGCGGCTTTGTAGGTGGCTACCATCTGGTCGTAGCCGCGGCTTATGCGATGGCCGATGAAGAGGATGTCAGGCGAATTTTTGTAGCAGGTGGCGAAGGCATCGATGTCGTGGCGGTTCCAGTCGTCGACAGATTTGAGCATCATGGATTTGATGGCGGAGTCGGCGGGGGATTGGGCGTTGGCGGGGATGGAGATCAGAAAGCAAGCGAAGACGAAGAGCATACCCCAGGGGCTAAAGCCCGTTCTCTTTAGGGGCCGGGTGAGACCCGAGGCTGAAGCCTCGGGGTACCTGATTGTGCGAGGAATGATTGTGCGAGGAATGAAGAAGATCATGTGGCTCCTTAGAAAACAGCAGATTCCCTGCGGGAATGACAACCAGAAAAGCAAGAGCAGAGACAAGGATCAATATCTGACGCCTACAATATAAACATGCCAGCAGGCGGTGCAGGAACGAAGGTGGTGCATGCGGTATGTACGCATGACTGTCCGGATTCGTGCGGCGTGCTGGTGACGGTGGATGAGCTGACGGGGCGGGCGGTGAAGGTGCAGGGCGATCCGGCGCACCCGGTGACCCGTGGATTTCTGTGCGGGAAGGTGGCGCGGTACCTGGAGCGGGTGTATTCGCCGGAGAGATTGCTGTACCCGATGAAGCGGAAGGCGGGCGTGGCGAAGGGGCCATTGCCGAAGGGATACGAGGCGGAGGCTTTCGAGCGGATTAGCTGGGACGAGGCGCTGGAGCTGATTGTTGAGAGGCTGAAGAAGACGGCTGAAGAATTTGGGCCGGAGAGCGTGCTGCCGTACAGCTATGCGGGCACGATTGGACAGTTGGGCTTTGGGTCAATGGACCGGAGATTTTTCCATCGCGTGGGAGCGAGCCAGCTTGATCGAACAATCTGCTCGAGCGCGGGAGGTGCGGCGCTGAAGCAGGTGTATGGCGTGAAGCTGGGGACAAAGCCGGAGGATTTTGCGCACGCTGGGCTGGTGATTGTGTGGGGCGGCAATGTGCATGGGAACAATATTCACCTGTGGCCGTTTATTGAAGAGGCTCGGCGCGATGGAGCGCGGCTGGTGGTGATTGATCCCTACAGGACGAGAACTGCCGCGCTGGCGGATGAGCACTGGGCGATACGGCCGGGGACCGATCCGCTGCTGGCGCTGGCAATGATGCACGTGATCTTTCGCGACGGGCTGGAAGATGCGGAGTACATGCGCGAATGTACTGAGGGTGGCGATGAGCTGCGGGTGTTTGCGCTGCGCGAGGAACACTCGCCGGAGCGGGCGGCGGAGATTTGCGGGATTGCGGCAGAGGCGATCGAGCGCGTGGCGAAGGAATACGCGAGGAGCGGACGCGAGGGGCGAAAGGCTGCGGCGATCCGGCTGAACTATGGGATTCAGCGTTGCGAGAATGGCGGGACGGCGGCGCGTGCCGTGTGCATGCTGCCGCTGATTACGGGGAGCTGGAAGAAGCGCGGTGGTGGCGTGCTGCTGTCGACGAGCGGGTCGTTCCCGTTTGAGCAGGAACGGCTGCAGATGCCGGAGCTGATGAAGAAGAGTCCGTTAGGTAGAGCGGCGCGCGTGGTGAATATGAATGAGCTTGGCGATGCGCTGCTGGAGTTGGATGGGCCTCCGGTGAAGGCGATGGTGGTTTACAACTGCAATGCTGCGGCGGTGGCTCCGGATTCGGAGCGCGTGCTGGAGGGGCTGCGGCGCGAGGATTTGTTTACGGTGGTGCATGAACAGTTCTTTACGGACACGACGGATTATGCCGATGTGGTGCTGCCGGCGACGACGTTCCTGGAGCATAAGGAATTGATGGGAGCGTATGGGCATTTGTATGCACAGGTGAGCGAGCGCGCGATTGAGCCGCTGGGCGAGGCGCGGATGAATGTATGGCTGTTTGGAGAGTTGGGGAAGAGGATGTTTCCGGGTGAGCCGGAATTTGAAGATCGTGAAGAAGAGTTGATTGCGCAGGCGCTGGATTCGAAGCATGCTTGGTTTAAGGGTGTGACCAAAGAGAGATTAGAGCGCGAGGGGCATGTTCCGTTGCAGCTTCCGGCGAATGAACAGGGCGAGGTGCTGCCGTTCAGTACGCGTGAATGGTTCCTGACGGCGAGTGGACGTGGAGAATTGACGCCGGTGCCGGCGTTTGTGGCTCCGGTGGAGTCGCGGAGCAGCTCGAAGAAGGACAAACGTTATCCGCTGGAATTTTTGCCGCGCAAGGCGGACAACTACATGAACACGACGTTTGCGAACCTGGCGGGCCACCAGCAGATGGAGCGCAAGCTCGCAGGCGTGCTGGAGATGCACGAGGTGGATGCGGCGGCGCGGGGAATATTGCCTGGCGATGTTGTGACAGTGTGGAATGAGCGTGGGAAGATCGCGCTGCTGGCGCAGGTGAGCGAGAAGGTGGGCGCGGGTGTGGTGAGCGCGCGGCTAGACTGGCAGAAACTTTCTACCGATGGGACGAATGTGAATGCGCTGACGAGCCAGAGGCTGACGGATATTGGCGGTGGGGCGACGTTTTATTCGACGCTGGTCGAGGTAAAGAAGTTAAGCGTGGCGGCGGACTAGTGGATAGTGTGCGGATGGACAAGTGGTTGTGGGCGGCGCGGTTTTTCAAGACGCGGGCGCTGGCGGCGGAGAGCTGCGCGATGGGGCGCGTGGTGGCAGGGAGTGTTGTGGCGAAAGCTTCGCGCGATGTGCATGTGGGTGACAGGCTGCGCGTGAAGAATGCGAGTGGAGATTTTGAGATTGAGGTGCTGGGGTTGAGCAGCGTGCGCGGGCCAGCGGTGAAGGCGCAGGAGATGTATCGCGAGACGGAAGAGAGCAAGGCGGCGCGGGCGAAGGTGGAAGAGATGAAGAAGCTGATGCCGGAGTTTGATGTGCCGGTGGGACGGCCGAGCAAGAAGCAGCGGCGGGATATTCAGAAGTGGCGGGGGCGTTAGTGCGGGACTAGACTTCTTTCATTGGAGCTATCCACTTGAGCAAGCGATCGATAGTTTTGATCATCTTGACTGCCGCCACACTTTGCTGCGTGGTTTTTGTGGTTCGCAGGAATCACCGCAGTGGCTATGACATTGATGAAATTGAACGGCTTAGTTTTTACCGGGACAGTCTACCCATTGGTTCGACACGCCTTCAGGTGATGAATTTTATTGCACAGCATCCGATCAGAAACTATGGACGTCATGGACTGGAACACCAAGAACTAGGGTCGTTGCAATATCCCCTGGGAGAAGTGAGCGGCCCATACTATTGCAGTCGGCAAGTCGCCTATCTTTATTTTGTATTTTCACCTGAGACCCATGGCGTGCAAGAAGGGCCACAATCTCCTGACGATAAGCTCGTCGAGATAAATCTGGGTGAGGAGCTGCAGGATTGTTTGTGATGTTTACGCGAGGCCGGTGGACTGTGCTTGTTCGTGGGCGTGGTAGCTGGAGCGGACGAGTGGGCCGCTCTCAACGTGCTTGAAGCCCATTTGCATGGCTTCGTGCTTGAGGAAGGCGAACTCGTCGGGGGTGTAGAAGCGCGACATGGGGAGGTGGTCGCGCGAGGGGCGGAGATATTGGCCGATGGTGAGGATGTCGACGTGGCGGTCGGCGAGGTCGCGGAAGACGGCGAGGAGCTCGTGCATCTCTTCGCCCATGCCGACGATGATGCCGGTCTTGGTGACGAGTTCGGCGGCTTCACGTTTGGCTTCGGCGAGGAATTCCAAGGAGCGCTCGTAGCGGCCGCCGGATTTTGCGACACGGTAGAGGCGGGGAACGGTTTCGATGTTGTGGTTCAGGATTTCGGGGCGGGCGGCGACGACCATGCGGCGGGCTTCAGCGACGCCCTGAAAATCGGGCGTGAGAACTTCGACGCGGCAGCCGGGAGCCTGTTTGCGAATCTCAGTGATGACGTTGACGAAGGCTTGCGCTGCGCCGAGGTTGTCGTCGTCGCGGTTCACGCTGGTGATGACGGCGTGGGCGAGGCCGAGGGAGGCGACGGCGTAGGCGACGCGCTCGGGCTCGGTATGGTCGATGGGTTCGGGCTTGCCCTTGGGCACGGCGCAGAAGCCGCAGCGGCGCGTGCAGAGGTTGCCGAGCATCATGAAGGTGGCGGTCTTGTGATTCCAGCACTCGCCGATGTTAGGGCAGTGGGCGGACTCGCAGACGGTGTGCAAGTTGAGGTCGCGCGCGAGCTTTTTGAGATTGTGGAAGGTCTCTCCCATGGGCGCGCGGGCCTTGAGCCAGGCGGGCTTAGGCGTGGGGACGCGGGGAGAGAGGTCGATCTGGACGAGATCAGACGACAAAGGCTGCTCGGGTTGGGCGAGGGGGGACACGCTGTTTCTATTGTAGCGAGTCAGCGAAGGCGTTCGCGGACTTCCGTGCGGACCATGTAGAGGAAGAAGAGGAGGTAAAGGGCGCCCATGATGAGGATGGCGGGAACGTGCAGAATGCGCGACATATAGATGTTCCAGAGCGACATGAAAAGGCAGCTGGCGGTGACGAGAGCCCAGCCCCAGCGGCGCAGACGCAGCAGGCCAAAGACGCCAACGACCATCATGGTGCTGACGATAAGAACGACGTAGCGAGCACCGCCTGGATATTTGCCGGAGAGCGCGCCGAAGGCCGTGAGCATACCGACGAAGAGGACGAAGATGGCAATCATGGCCATTCCGGGGAGGATGCCTCCGGTAACGACTGGCTTTGGGGATTGCGGGGATTCTGGGGTGTCGGGATTCATGGGCTGGGATTAGTTTATCGCTGGAAAGACAAAAGCTTTAGCGCGGAGGGTGCGAAGGCAACCGCTACAGGGTGTGGAGGTAGGCGAGGAGATTTTGGAGGTCGGTGGGTGTGGTGTCGGGGTATGCAGGCATCATGTTGCGGCCGTGGAGGATGACGGCGGTGATGCGGTCGTCGTTGGCGGGAGCTCCGCTGGGCAGGTAGGTCTTTTTGTAGACGCTGAGCAGCGAGGGGCCATGCAATGGGCCGGACTGGCGATCGTAATGGCAGGCTGCGCAGTGCGACTGGAAATACTGATAGCCCAGAGTCTGCTGAGAGTTGAGCTGATCGATGGGAGTGGGTGGAGGCGTGGAGTGGCAGCCGGACAAGAGCAGGGGATAAAGAATAGCGGATAGGGGATAGAGAAGACGGAAGCCAGCCGACGCGCGCCGAAAGTTATTCACTATCCACTATCCCCTGGACTACTTTGCGGCGTCTTTGAAGATCTGTTCGGCGAGATAGTTTTCTACCTTGGCCTGATCGTGAAGCATTTCAAAGTAGGCAGCCTTGAGGAGCTGGGAGCGGCTATCGTGGAGCTGCTGGCGGATGGCCTGCTGGACGC
>Ga0206876_1150_pt1 | contig 13093 bp, 15 predicted proteins | sample Alteio_BWOrgCont_10_FD_152619 | JGI IMG/M metagenome (GOLD analysis project Ga0206876, IMG submission 152619) | Enriched cells from forest soil in Barre Woods Harvard Forest LTER site, Petersham, Massachusetts, United States -... | ecosystem: Environmental > Terrestrial > Soil > Temperate forest >...
TTGATTGGGAAGATTCGCACACTCACCAATTGATTCTTCAAGACAAGTTCAACGCTTACCTCCGGTTTACTGAAAATGGTGAGATGGCTGAAAGGCTTCCACATTTAGCGAATCTGCCGGTCGAATTCAACGTTCGATTCCTATATGAGCCGGATAAAGCTGGTCTCGCCTTCCTTGCGAAGGCCGCTGCTGTTATCGAATCAGCAGGTTTTTCACTTACCTATAAGATTGCAAAGCTTCACTGATTTGCCGTCCTGCCCGTGCGGATCCAGCTCTCGTCGAAGCTCATGACTTTGATGGTTTCGCGGCGGTAGGTGAAGGCGACGATGATTTTTCCGTCGCGCATCTGCGTGACAGTGGGATAGGAGTACTCTTCGCGTCCGGGTGTTTTGGGTTTGCCTTCGGCAGCGCCGTAGCCTTCGCGGCCGAGTTCGAGGTCGCGAAGGAACGGCCAGGTCTTGCCGCCATCGCGCGAGACAGCAATCGTCACCGGTTTGCGGACAGTTTTGGAATTGTTGAAGACCAGAACGAGGTGGCCGTCGCGCAGATGCTTCATCTGTACGCTGGCATTGTTGTTGGGAAGTGATGTGGCAGTCGGTGCAGTCCAAGTGCAGCCATCGGTTGATTCGCTGCGGTAGATGAAGTCAGAGCCGCGGCTGCGGAAGAGAGCCAGCAGATTTCCTGGGGCCAGTTCAACGACTGTTGGTTGAATCTTGCCGTCGCTCGCGGGCACGGGGCAATCTTTCCAGGTTTTGCCGTGGTCGCTGGAAAGCTCCATCGCTGAAAAATCCTTGCCGGCGTTTTCGGTGGTGGTCTTGCTACGGATAAAGGTTATCGGCAGCAGCCAGCGGCCATCGGCGAGAACGACGAGCGGATGGCGAACGTACGCTCCGGGCTGCGCGAACATTACCCGCGGTGCAGTCCAGGTCTGGCCGCCGTCTTTGGAGATCACTTCGAGCGTGCGCGCGTCGTCCTCGCTGCCGCCGGCAGGCTGCGTGGAGTGGAAGATGTGCAGCGTGCCGTTGGACTCCTCAAACAGCACGGGGTTCTGGAAAGATTCGCCGCTACGGCTGTCTATGATTTGGGGTTTACTCCATTGACGCGTGCCATGCTTCAGTCGCGAGAGGGCGATGCCGACGCCGCTGGAGCCCTCCCACGAGCCTGCGAACCATGCACACAGCAAGTCGCCATTGCGAAGCAGCAAAAAGTTGGCAGCGTGGGCACTTGGCGCGGCCTGCGGCAGCAGCGCCTCTGTGACGCCGGGCAGGGCAGTGCTAGGACGCATGACGCCATCGGCAAGCTGTGCGATTCCCGGCGTGGGCAGCGGCTTTTCCTGCGCTGTGGCAATTCCGGCAACGAGAATCAGGCTGGCGAAGGCGGCTCGAGCGCCAGAAACGAATATCATGGAAACAATGGTATTCGTTCTCGACAACTACGACAGCTTCACCTACAACCTCGTGCAATATATCGGCGAGCTGGGGGAAGAGGTCGTGGTGCGCCGGAATGACGAAGTGACGCCGGCAGAAGTTGTGGCGCTCAAGCCCAGCCGCATTCTGCTTTCGCCGGGGCCATGCACTCCGCAGGAAGCCGGTATCCTTATTCCGCTGTTGCAGCATCTCGCACAGCTCCCTGCCGACAAACAAATCCCAACGCTTGGCGTTTGTCTTGGCCACCAGGCCATCGGAGCGGCGTTTGGAGGCGAGGTTATCCGAGCGCCCAAGCTGATGCACGGCAAGACCAGCGAGATTGCACACGACGGCAAGACAATTTTTGGGGGAATTCCAGCGCCGATGACCTGCACGCGCTACCACTCGCTGATTGTGCGTGAGGATTCCGTACCAGACTCGCTCGAAGTTTCAGCGCGCGTTGCCGGCGAGACCACCATCATGGGACTGCGGCACAAGACGCTGCCGATTGAAGGTGTGCAGTTTCATCCTGAGAGCGTGCTGACCAATCACGGCAAGCAGCTCATCGCGAATTTTCTCAAGCAAGATTTCTAAATGCGAATCGCCGCTCTCATCTTCGCTGCTGCTGTTGTTGTTCTGCCCACGGGAGCGCAGCAGCCTATGGGCACTGTTGCAACCCATGATGCTGTTGTAACCGGCGGTCTTGAGGTTGAGGGCGATCGCGCTCGACTGCTCACCAACACTTCCATCACGGCCAGCGACCACACTGCGGCCATCGACCTCTCGCGCGGCGGGCAGGCACTGGTCTGTTCTACGAGCCAGTTCCATCTGTTGCGTTCGGGGGCGGGCTCGTCGCTGCTGTTTGGGCTGGATCGGGGAGCGATGGAGTTGCATTCGCTCTCACAGCCGCAGGATGTGATTCTTACGCCTGATATCCGCTTCACGCTTGAATCTCCCGGCGAATTCAATCTGCGCCTGCGCGTCACTGCCAACGGAGACACATGCGTGGACAACGCCGGAGCCCATGCGCCGGTGCTCATCCTCAGCGACCCGTTTTCGTCGACAACCTATCGGGTGATCCCTGGCCAGCATGTTCTGTTTGAGCACGGTAGCCTGCATGAGGTGGTGGACAACGAACGCAGCGCCTGCGGTTGTCCTGCCCCGGCCACTGCGCCTGTGCTTGCGGCTGATGCCTCGCCGGCGGCTCGTACTGAGGCAGAGCATCCGTTTCCGGCGGCAGTAAGCGCAGGGCTTGCGCCTGCGCCGGTGCCGAACAATGTTTTGCCTCCGGGCGAGGTTTCGCAGCAGGTAACTGTAACCTTCAATCACGGTGATACAGGCACGGCGAAGCCAGCACCTGCAACCACAGCGCCAGCTCCCGCGCCAGCGCAGACGGTTGCTGTCGCGCCGCCAGCCACGCCGCCTGGAGCGGGCGATATTGCCGGGGCCATTAAGCATTTCTTCCATAAGCTCTTCCATCCGGGTGAGAAAAAAGACGCAAAGAAGGCAGAAACGAAGAAGACCTAGCCTTCGCTCTACCGCGATACAATAGATGAGCAGGGCCATTCGCAGTGCGCCCGCCAAACCAACCACCCAGTTCAGGAGTTTCCCCATATGGCGATTCCCGCCACGCAGATGCGCCCCGGCATGATCATCAAGTTCAAAGACGATCTGCACCTCGTCTTCGCGATTGAGCACCGTACGCCCGGTAACTTGCGCGCGTTCATCCAGGCCAAGCTGAAAAACATTCGCACCGGCGCCATGTATACCGAGCGCTTCCGTTCGCCTGACCCCATCGAGCGCGTTCATGTGGAATCCATCAAGATGGAGTTCCTTTACAACGATGGCGATGACTACTACTTTATGGACCAGAACACTTACGAGCAGACGCCGCTGAAGCATGACACGCTGGGTGACGCCGTAGAGTACCTGACACCGAACATCCTGATCGAAGTCAGCTTCCACGATGGCAAGGCTGTCGGTATCGAACTGCCTACGTCGGTCGAGATGACGGTGATGGAAACCGAGCCGGGCATCAAGTCGGCGACGGCGAGCTCCGTGACCAAGCCGGCCAAGATGGAAACCGGCCTGGTGGTGCAGGTGCCGCCGTTCATCAATGAAGGCGAGAAGATTCGGATCGATACCGCTGAAGGCACGTACATGTCGCGGGCGTAGATTTAATGCTCTATGGAGGGCGCGGCCAATGGCTGCGCCCTTTGTTTTTCGGTGCGCTTTCACACATTAATGTGCGAAAGCGCACGGCATGATTACAATCCTCCTGTCCCGCAGGAGTGATTTTTATGCGCCGTCTCAGCTTCGCCGTTCCTTTAATTGCTGCCTTCGTTTTCCCACTGACCGCTCTCGCACAAGCGCCGTTGCCGCCGGAGCCGCGCACGCCGCCGCTGCTGCTGGGTGCGGCGTGGTATCCCGAGCAGTGGGATGAGGCCACCTGGGAATCCGATCTAACGCTGATGGAGCAGGCGCACGTGCATTTTGTGCGCGTGGGCGAATTTGCGTGGTCGACGATGGAGCCGAGCGAGGGCAATTTCCAGCTCGAGTGGCTGGAGCACGCGGTACGCGCCGCGGAGCGGCATCACATTGCCGTTGTGCTGGGAACGCCCAGCGCCGCGCCACCGGCATGGCTGACGCAGAAATATCCTGAGACGCTGCGAACCAACGCCGATGGCCGCAAGGATGGCCACGGCAACCGTCAGCAGTTCGATTGGTCCGACCCGAAATATCGCGAGCTGGCTCGCATTATTGCGACGAAGATGGCGGAGCGCTTCGGACACGATCCGAATGTTATCGGCTGGCAGATTGACAACGAGTATGCCAATGAGAGCTACAGCGACATTGACCGCACGCGCTTTCAACAATGGTTGAAGGCGAAATATAAAACGCTGGACAATCTGAACAAGCGCTGGACCACTGCTTACTGGAGCGAGACTTACCAGAGCTGGGACCAGATTCCGATTCAGTCGACCTACGGCAACCCCGGATTACTGCTCAACTGGCGCGAGTTTGTGACCGACACGTGGCGCAGCTACCAGCGCAACCAGTTGGATGCTATCCGCGCGCACGCCGAGCCGCGCCAGCGCGTTACCACCAACATGATGGGATGGTTCAATGCGTATGACCACTACCTCGTTGCGCATGACCTCGACTTCGCGAGCTGGGACGATTACATCGGCACCGGCCAGATGGACCCTGTAGAAAATGGGGCGCGACACGATTTGACGCGCGGCTTTCTGCGCAAAAATTTCTGGGTGATGGAGACGCAGCCCGGCTTCGTGAACTGGTCCGCAGACAACAACGCGCTCAACAAGGGCGAGGTGCGCGCGATGGCGTGGAATGCAATTGGCCACGGTTCGGAGGCGGTCGAGTACTGGCAATGGCGCTCGGCGCTGAATGGGCAGGAGCAATATCACGGCACGCTGGTGGGTGCGGACGGCAAGCCAGTGCCGCTCTACAGCGAGGTGCAACAGCTTGGTGCGGATTTTGAGAAGGCTGGCGACGCGCTGGCGGGAACGACGGTTGAATCGGAGGTAGCGATTCTGCAGGACTACGACAGCCGCTGGGCGATTGACTGGCAGAAGCATAATCGCGCCTTTGATCCGATACAGTCGCTGTTGAGTTTTTACCGGCCGCTGCATGCGCTGGCCGGATCGGTCGATATCGTTGCGGACACCGCTCCGCTTACGCGTTACAAACTTGTTGTCGCGCCCGCGCTCAACCTGCTCACGCCGCTGGCGATTGCCAATCTCGAAGCGTACGTTCGCGGAGGCGGCCACCTGGTTTTCGGTCAGCGCAGCGCGATGAAGGATGGGGACAATACGCTTTTTACCGAGCGCCAGCCCGGGCCGTTTGCTGAGATGCTGGGAGCGAATGTGGCGCAGTGGTACGCGCTGGATAAGCCGGTGCCGGTGAGCGGTGCGTGGGGAGCTGGCGAAAGCAAGCTGTGGGCTGAGCAGATTGCTGTGCAATCGCCGGAGACAAAGACGCTGATGACTTATGGCAAATCGAATGGCTGGCTCGACGACCAGCCGGCGGCCGTTACGCGCAAAGTGGGGCAGGGAAGCATTACGTACCTGGGCATGTCGATCGACGGCACGACGGCGGAGGCTGCGGCCAAGTGGATGCTTGCGGAGGCCGGTGTTGTGCCGGGGCTGCCCAAGGTGCCGGAGGGTGTGGACATTGCGATTCGAAGTGGAAGCGGCAAAAAAATCCTTATCCTTACCAACTACAACGCTGCAACGCAGACCATTCGCCTGGCCTTGCCCATGCAGGAGATTCTTTCCGGCACGACGGCCTCGACTGTCACTCTGCCGCAATATGGAGTAGCTGTTCTTGTAGTGAAGTAGCTACGCCTTGCTCCACGCCACGCACTCTGCGACACTTAACTCTTCCGATGGTTCTTCACTTCATCATCCGCGGGCGTGTGCAGGGCGTTGGCTTTCGCTGGTTTGTGCATCGCGAAGCCGCTGAGCTCGGCCTGCGCGGCTGGGTGCGCAATAACGATGCCGGCGAGGTAGAAGTGCTGGCTGCAGGCGATGCCGATCAACTCGCCGATCTGCGCCGCGAGCTGCACAAGGGTTCGCGTGGCAGCCGTGTCGATGCAGTTGTCGAGCACGAGTTGGCCGAATCAGAATCGGAAAATCTCGAAGCATTTCAAATCCAGGGAGCGTGGTAGCTCTCACAGCAAAAGTTCTGAAGGAGTTTCAAAAAAGTATGTCGACGTCTCTGCCTCACGACCCCATCAACTGCGAACCGCTCAAGCGCCTCATCCGCTCGGTGCCGGATTTTCCCAAGCCCGGCATCCTTTTTTACGACATCACGACCGTGCTCAAGGATAAGGCCGGCTTTGCGCAGCTCATCGATGCCTTCGCTGCTTATTACATCGATAAAAAGATCGACCTCGTGCTTGGCATTGAGGCGCGCGGATTCATCTTTGGACCTGCGCTCGCGTATCGGCTGAATGCCGGCTTTGTGCCTGTGCGCAAGCCCGGCAAGCTGCCTGCGGAAACTCTCACCGTGCGCTACGACCTTGAGTATGGCTCGGATTCACTGCAGATTCATAAGGACGCCATTCAGCCTGGGCAGCGTGTGATCATTGTCGACGACCTGCTCGCTACGGGCGGCACTATGCTCGCGACAACGAATCTTGTGAAGCAGCTTGGAGGAGATATCGTCGGCATTACGGTTGCTATTGAGCTCGACTTCCTCAAGGGGCGAGATAAATTTCCGGGGATGGATGTGTTCAGCCTGATCCATTACGACGAGTAGTGCATCCAATCTGCACAGGAGCAAACGCATGAAGTCCTTTGGTTACGCTGCTCACGATAAATCCTCGCCGCTCACGCCTTTCAACTTCGATCGCCGCGAGCCACGCCCCGACGATGTTGTGGTTGCCATTGACTATTCCGGTATCTGCCACTCAGACATCCACCAGGTACGCGATGAGTGGGGTGGAGGAAATATTTACCCCATGGTGCCCGGGCACGAGATTGTTGGCCACGTTATTGCTGTCGGCAACAGGGTGCAGAAGTTCAACGTCGGTGACCTCGCAGGAGTTGGCGTAACCGTACAGACCTGCATGAAGTGTGAGAACTGTCTTGCCGGGGAAGAGCCTTATTGCACCAAGGGCATGGTGGGCACGTACAACGCACGTGACTATGACGGCAACGTTACCTACGGCGGATATGCAAATAACATCGTCGCGCCTGAACACTATGTGCATTCCATCTCGGCGAAGCTCAATCTGCCGGCAGTCGCTCCGCTGTTGTGTGCCGGCATCACAACGTACTCGCCGCTTCGCCACTGGAAGGCGGGAAAGAACAAGAAAGTTGGCGTTGTCGGTCTCGGCGGCCTGGGGCACATGGCGCTCAAGTTTTCGCACAGCTTTGGGGCCTATACCGTGCAGTTCACTACGTCAGAGAGCAAGATCAACGACGCACTCGAACTCGGCGCCGATGAGGTGACTATCAGCAAGGACGCCGAGCAGATGGCCAAGCACAAGGGCAGCTTCGACCTCATCATCGATTGCGTCTCTGCGCCGCACGACATCAATGCGTACCTTGGATTGCTGCGGCTGGATGGCACCTTGTGCATGGTCGGGTTGCCGGACCAGCCGGTGAGCATCTCGCCGTTTACGATTGTCACCAACCGACGTTCGTTTTCGGGATCGATGATCGGCGGCATGTCGCAGACACAGGAGATGCTGGACTACTGCGCGGAGAAGAACATCGTCTCAGAAATTGAGCTGATCGGTTACGACAAACTCGCCGAGGCTTATGACCGCGTGGTCAAAGGCGATGTGAAGTACCGCTTCGTTCTGGATAACAAAACGCTTAAGCAGTAACTTCCAACACGCGCACGCGCTGGTCTGCTTTCACGTATCCCTTTTTCTGGAACCATTCTTTCATCGCAACCTCCAACCTATCGATAGGCACGCGGTTGCCCACCTCCATCAAGCCGTCGCCGATTGGCAGCGTGTCGTCGAAGGCAGCGTCGTTGGTGAAGTTGCGCATGGCGAAGTTATCGATCCATGCAATGGGGCAGGGCACAGCGGAGCCATCTGCAGAGATGCAATCGATGCGGAGCTTGCGTTGAAACATGGCGTGACTTAGTTTGCCGTTGGCTTGTTGATGTGGTCGATGATCAGGTTGGGCACGGCTTCGTGTACGGACTCCAGCTTCAGTCCGAGCTGCTCCTGCACCGCGGTGAAGATCGAAGGATAGCTGTCGGGGTCGTTTGCAGACCATTCGCCGCCCATCTGCAGTGTGTAGTTGTAGAGACCGCCGAGACCGGTCTTATCGACTACTGGCGCCTGCAGCATTGAACTCAACACGCCGGTAAGGCCACGCATGTTGGCGTTGCTGCCGATGAATTCAATGCCATGCTGCGATCCGCGAGCCTTGATATCTCCCACCAAAGGCGCACGCGGCTCTTCTCCAGCAGCGGGTGGTGGAGGTGGTGGCGCGACCTGCATCTTCACACCACTTTTGCCAATAGTGAGGTTATAGATGGCACTGTTGCGCGTTTCGAGATGTGTCTGCAGGCCCATACGATCGGCAAGCATTACGCGAATCGCATTGCGCTTTTCCAGCCGGACCTCATTGTCTGTGAGCTTGGCGAGCCTGGCATCGGTCGCTTCATCCGAACGGCACTGAATGTTCCAGAAGGTGTTGTTGAGCCATTCCGGCGCGCCAGCGATTGGCGCTTCAAAGCCGTAAGCAATCTGGACCAGAGCTTTGAGAGGAAGATCTGTCGCCTCGAAGCGGCTCGAATGAGGCACGCTGTTGACCGAAACGCGGAAGTTATTATCCGGCTGCGCCTCGTGCAGGGAGACGATATCAAACGTAAGTGTGGGCTTGTAGTTGGGCTCTTCAATGATGGGCGTCCCTTGCGCATGCAGGCACGGGCTGAGAGCGATGAAGAAAAGCGCCGTAAGCAAAATTATGTGTCGCCGAGCAATGGAAAGCATAAGCGTAGGACTCCTTGTGAAGAAATACGTCGGTTTATCGGGGCCGGTTCCTGCTTTTACACAAAACTCACAAACATCGGTGTCTCCGCCGCAAAGACTTTTGGCGTCTCGCTGAGCTTGCCGGTCGCTGCGTCGTGCGCGAAGACGGTGACGTTGCCCACCGGCGTCGCGCCTGCACCCTGGTTGCAGCACACCAGCCATTTGCCGGAGGGGTCGAGAGTGATGTAGCGCGGAATTTTCCCGCCTGTGCTGACACGCTGGTGTTCGCTAATCGAGCCTGTAGCCTGATTGACGCGGAAGACAACAATCTCATCCACTCCGCGTGTGCAGGTGTAAACGAAGCGGCCATCGCCGCTCACAAAAATCTCGCACGCAGTGTTGCCAGAGAGCGGCGTGCCTTTGGGAAGCGTTGAAGTTACGGACTCTTCACGCAGCTTCAGCTGCGCCGCTCCGTCTCTCGTACTCCAGTCATACAAGTCGACCGTGCAGTCCAGCTCGTGAATGCAATAGAGCCACTTGCCATTGGGATGAAACGCAACGTGTCGAGGACCGGAGCCAGCCCTCGCGGGAACTCGGATCGGGTTCATGAGAGGGTCGCCCGGCTGGTCCAGCTTGAACAACTCCAGCGCATCCTCGCCCAGGTTGCAGGCCAGCAGATACTTCTGGCCGGGAGCGAGTGTCACGCAGTGCATATGTGCTGCTTCCTGCCGGTCTTTCACTGGCCCCAGCGCACCGCAGAGTCCATTGTTGCGGCAATCGAAGCTGCTTTTCTCTTGCAGGTAGCCTGCCATGTCCACGTCATAGGCTGCCACCGTTCCACCTGTATAGTTCGCGACGAACGCGCTTTTGCCGCCGCGCCCTAAGCTCACCGCGCATGGTCCATCGCCGTGCGAGCTCGTCTTAGCCATGAACGTCAGGCGGCCTAAAGAGCTGTCGATGCGGTAACTGGAAACCGTTCCCTTGCCGCCGCCCATTGCGTTCACCGTATACAGCACCGGCAGATCTGGATGCGGCGCAAAAAAGTCCGGTCGATCCGATTCTGCAGCCAACTCAATCGTGCCGAGTTCACCTGTGGCTGCGTCCCAGCGTGCGCGATAGATGCCCTTACCTTTGTCAGTACCGAGAAAGACCCAATGTGAAACGGCATGGCCCTGGGCCATCGCGCGCCATGCGAATGGAAGCGCCGCACCTGCCGCCAGAAATTGCCGCCGCGTTGAGAGGGTTGTGGTCATTGCAGGTCAGTCTACGCGGGCCTTTTGCGTGCGACCACTGACTTTTGTCACTTCCTAAATCTCGTCAGCCACGGTGTGCGGCTCACCCGGCAGCTTGAAATCAAGCTCCGCTGGGTGTGCATCGTCATTGATCACCGGCAGACTTGGCAGGTCTGAGGTGTGGCCAGCTTCTTTCATCACGGCGGCAACCTGCTCCAGCACTTCAGCCACGCTCATGGTGTAGATTTCGCGGCCGTTGTCGTAACCGTTCTCAATGGACTGCTTCAGGAATCGTCCTGCAGCCTGCGCCGCGAGGTAATCCGTAATCACCTTGCCATTTGATTTTTTCTGTTCGATCCATGCCATGTTGGGCAGGGCAATCCAAACCGGCTTGCCGTTTACCGCATAGCGAATGTCGGTAGCGTCAGCGTGGCGAGTTGCGATAGCGACGACGGTGCCCTTCCACACGCAGTGCTGCGGCTCTCCGGTCCAGCGGTCGGCGGCGACAAAATCTTCATACATACATCCAGCCTAGCGGTTGGCTTGCTCCGCCGCAACTCGGTTGCCCAGGCTGGCACTGCAATTCCGAATCCGGCACCATAGCACTTGCGCTCCGTATACCCTTAAGGTCTGGAACCCTTTCCGCCTTCTGGAGATTTTTAGCCTTGCGCATGAACAAATTTGCCCTCGCCGCTGTCCTATCCATCGCTGCGATCTCTACCGCCGCATCTGCTCAGGCTCCCGCGCCCGCCCAACCTGCCGCGCCCGCGCCGGACGTTTTGATCTTTACCAATGGCGACCAGCTCACCGGCCAGGTAGTGGGAGCTGCCGGTGGCAATCTCAACTTCAAGTCGGATATGGCTGGTACGCTCGCGATCCCGTTTGCCAAGATTAAAGAGCTGCGTGCCGGCGACAAGCCTGCGCAGTTCGCCGTGGTCAAAAAAGGCCTGATTATCAAGAAGAACACGCCTGCGCCCGAGGGCACGCTGCGCATTGCCGGGGGAGAAATTTTGGTCGCGCGCGATGGCGCCGCCTCGAACAAAGATGCTGCCTCTGAGTCCGCGGCGATCCCAGCCGCTGACGTGAACGTCATCGTTCCGCGTGCCGAGTTCGACAAGGAAGTAAGTGGTCATCACAGTTTTACTGAGGGCTGGAATGGTGTGCTCACCGCCGGCGCTACACTGGTGCGCTCCACGACAAGCGCGAGTACCTTTACCGCTGCAGCCAGCCTGGTGCGCGCATTGCCGACTGTGGGCTGGCTGAGTCCCCGTAACCGCACAGCCATCAACATCAACGAGACCTACGGCAAGAACACATCGCCGGGTGCAATCCCGCAAACCACGCCACCTACGCCTAATGTCGTTACTCTCAGCAGCATCTTCCACGGCGATGCCGAACGCGACGAATACTTCTCCCCACGCTTTTATGCGCTCGGCGATGCCGCATTCGACCACAACTACGCGCAGGGACTTAGCCTGCAGCAGACCTATGGCGGCGGCGTTGGCTGGACGCCTCTCAAGAGCGCCAAGCAACAGCTCGACCTGAAGGCTGACCTGCACTACGAGACGCAGACGTACCTCAACACGTCTATCAACGGCGCGCCTGCGGTCATCACGCCCAGCACGCAGTTGGTCGGTTCGACAATCTCCGAGGCGTATCACCGCAACCTGCCGCACAAAATCCTGTTCACGGAGACGGCCAACATCCTGCCCGCCTTCAACGTACCCAACGACTACTCGTACAACGTCACCGGCATCTTCGCGCTGCCTGTGTACAAGCGCCTGAGCGCCAGCTTCAGTACTACGGACAATTACCTGAACGATCCAGCCACGGGCTACAAGAAGAACTCGTACCAGTTCGTCACTGGCGTAACGTACACACTCCACTAGGGCATTTGAAGCCGGGAGGGAGCCTCCTCCCACATGGCTGCGAACTCTGTTCTAATGGTGCAGGGCGCGTTTTAACGCCGATTTTCCCAACTCTGCTTCTTTTCCGGTAGGAGATTTCAAGCTCGATGTGTGATGTGCATAACCGTGTAATGCGTCTTCTAACCCTGGCTCTTGTAGCTGGCCTTTTTGCCGTTACCGCCCAGGCCCAGATTTCCAGCTCTATCGACATTAACAAGCGCAAGCAGGAAGCCCATGCCCGCCGCGAAACCAATGCTAGCCGCAAGGCCCGCATCGCGCGCACGGTGGAGGACACCTACACCCACAGGTATGAAGTCATCGGCGGCGGCGGCTATCAGCGCTTCGAAAGCGGGTCGCAGCTCAAGCGCAACAACGAAGTGAGCTGGGCCACAGCCTTCAACTACTACCTGAATCCCAAGCTGGCAATCGTCGGCGACGCGCAGGGATCCTTCGGCAACGCCAAGGCAATTATCAACAATACTTATGGTGTGCCTTACCCCCAGATCAACGAGTACTTCTTTATGGGTGGCGCCAGCTACCGCTTTTATCGCAAAGAACGGTTTGCAGTCTCCGCGCAGGCACTGGGCGGCATTGGCTGGGGCATATTCTCGGGCGGCTCTAAATCCATCCCCGGCGTCGATCTCGGGCTGTGGCAGGATGGTTCGCGCCCGGCATTTCAGGTTGGAGTCAGCGGCGACTACAACTTCTATCCGAACCTCGGCTTCCGCGTAACGCCCACCTGGACAGGGACCACTTTCCAGTCCGGCGCCGGTGCACCGGCCAGTAGCCTGCAGAGTAACTTCGGCCTGAACGCAGGAATCATTTACCGGTTTGGAAGACAGTAATTGGCTGCGGCATGCAACAGAGATGTGGAGCGTTTTACCCGCTCATCGTAAGATAAATATATGTCCAAAGGCTGGGAATCCAAGAACGTGGAAGAACAGCAGGCCGAGGCCGCAGCTCCTAAGCCTGCAGCTTCTGAGCAAAGCGGGGAACAGAAACGCGCTGACGCCGATCGCAAGCGTCGCATCCAGGCTCAAGAAATGTCTCGCGAGCGCGTGCTCTCAGAACGCACCTCCAGCCCAC
>Ga0206876_1229_pt1 | contig 13004 bp, 13 predicted proteins | sample Alteio_BWOrgCont_10_FD_152619 | JGI IMG/M metagenome (GOLD analysis project Ga0206876, IMG submission 152619) | Enriched cells from forest soil in Barre Woods Harvard Forest LTER site, Petersham, Massachusetts, United States -... | ecosystem: Environmental > Terrestrial > Soil > Temperate forest >...
TAAAATTCCCGCTCGTTGATGAACCGGAAACATCCATCCTTATTTGGACGACAACCCCGTGGACGCTTCCGGGCAACACTGCAGCGGCTGTAAACGCCGACGCGACGTATGTAAAAGCGCGTACTGATGAAGGGTTTGTGATTGTCGCAAAAGAGTTGGCAACGAAAGTATTGGGAGAGAATCCAAAAATATTTGGAGAGATACTCGGCAAAGACTTGGTAGGCAAGCGCTACGAGCCGCCGTTTTCGTATTTTAAAGATACGCTCCACAAGCATAAAACCCACGCATACAAAATTTATGCAGCACCATACGTGACGCTCGAAGATGGCACGGGAATTGTGCACTTGGCACCGGGGTATGGCGCGGAAGATTTGTTGTTTGCACAGAAAGAAAAAATCCCGCTTATCCAGCATGTTACGGACGAAGGGAAATTTATTTCAACCGTTACCGACTTTGCCGGCCTTCCTGTTAAACCCAAAGGCCGCCATATGGAGACGGATGCAAAAATCGTTGAGCATTTGCAGAATAAGGGGCTGTTGTTTCATCACGAAAAAATAAATCACTCGTACCCGCACTGCTGGCGCTGCGATACACCACTTTTGAATTGGGCAGCAAACTCGTGGTTCGTGAGCGTCGCGAAAATCAAACCACAGCTACTCGCGCAGAATAAAAAGATTTCGTGGGTGCCCGACCATATCGGTACGGGACGATTCCAAAAAGGTTTAGAGAACGCACCTGACTGGGCGATTTCGCGCAGCCGCTAGTGGGGAGCGCCGTTGCCCGTGTGGCGCCATTCTAAAACAAAAGAAATAAAAGTCGTCGGCTCAGTCGACGAACTTCTCACAATGGTCCGCCGTTCGGGTAACAACTATTTCCTCATGCGCCATGGGGAAGCACAGAGTACTGTCGAAGGCATCATTAATTCGGATAATTCAATTGAGAATCATCTCACTGAGGATGGAAAAATACAGGTGCGCGCAAACATCTCAAAGTTGAAGGGGAAGGAAAAGATAGATTTAATTATCGCTTCGCCGCTTACGCGCGCCCACGAAACAGCAATGCTTGTACAACAGGAACTTGGATTGCCGGACTCGAGCCTGATGGTAGACGAGAGGCTGCGTGAAATCGGGTCGGGTATCTATAACGGTAAGAGCTTGGCCGAGTGGATGGCACGTTTTGCTTCAACCGATGAAAGGTTCGCCACCATACCCGAAGGAGGAGAGAGTTATATGGACGTGCGCCGACGCGTGGGTGATTTTCTGTTTGAAATAGAGCGCCGCTATAGTGGTAAAAAGATTCTCATCATTTCGCATGGTTCGCCGTTGTGGATACTTTCAGCGATTGCTGCGTGCGAGGGCCCTGCAGTTGCGGTTAAACGCGAGGATATGTTTGGGCTTGCAGAAATTGCCGAAACACCATTTGTCCCATACCCTCACAACGATGATTTTGAACTCGATTTACATCGTCCGTATATAGATGATATTCCATTGGGTAATTCTCTTGAAGGGGAGTGGAAGCGCGTGCCGGATGTGTTCGACTGCTGGTTTGAGTCGGGCTCGATGCCGTATGCGTCGAATCACTATCCGTTTAAGAAAGAAAATTTCAATCCAAAGAAGTTGTTTGGATTTATGCCGAAGGGATATCCGGCCGACTTTATTGCCGAGGGTCTCGACCAAACCCGCGGATGGTTCTACTCGCTCATCGTGCTTGGCACCGCATTGTTTGGCAAAAGTCCGTACGAGCACGTCATCGTAAACGGCCTCATTAACGCGTCGGATGGCAAAAAGATGAGCAAGCGTCTTAAAAATTACCCGGACCCGCTCGATTTGATAGACAAATATGGTGTCGACTCACTGCGTTACTACTTGCTTTCATCACAGCTTGTGCGTGGCGAAGATTTAAGCTTCAAGGAACAGGGTGTTGAGGAAGTTTCCAAAAAATTATTGATGCGCCTCGATAATGTCGTGTCGTTCTATGAGTTGTACGCAAATGAAACGGCGCGCTCGAGCGAAAGTACATCGGCGCTCGACCGCTGGATTGTTTCGCGGCTTGGAGAATTGATGAAACAAACAACAGAAGGGTTTGAGAAATACGAACTTGATGCTGCAACACGCCCGCTTGCTGCGTTTATCGACGACCTTTCAACATGGTACCTGCGCCGTTCGCGTGACCGGTTCAAAACCGACGGCGAGGAAAAAACCCGCGCGCTTTCGACACTGCGTTATGTGCTCTACATACTTTCGCATGCGATGGCTCCTGTTATGCCGTTTTTCTCCGATGAATTATTTGGACGTGTTAAAGAAGAAGGCGATGTAGAGAGCGTGCATCTTTCACGCTGGCCTGACGCTGGAAACGTAGACGAACAACTATTGAAAGATATGAAGCGCGTACGCGAAATTGCATCACGCGGGCTCGAACTCCGTGAAGCTGCGAATATGAAGATCCGTCAGCCACTTGCAGAATTGAAGGCAAAAACACTGCCGGCAGATGACGAACTGCGGGCAATCATTGCCGACGAATTACATGTGAAAAAAGTTTCAGAGGATGTATCCCTTTCAACTGATGTGTGGCTTGATACGGAACTCACCCCTGCGCTTAAGGAAGAGGGAATTGTGCGCGATATTGTTCGCAAGATCCAAGGCTGGCGTAAGGAACAGAATCTCCAGATAAGCGACCGTGCTGAATACACGCTTGCCGCAACTGAGGAAGAAAAATCTGCGGTAGAAAAAAACCGCACAAAAATTATGGAACAGACGGGGTTGAGCGCGTTGAACATCGAATAATGCACGATATTTTTGTTACCGACGGTATCGTGCTCGGCAAGCGTCTGTTTGGAGAGGCAAACACATCCATTGCCGTGCTTACGCGCGACTTCGGTGTCATTCGCGTTGGCGCCCGCTCTGCGCGGCTTGAGCGTTCGAAACTTCGCTATGGTCTCGAAACCCTGACGCACGGCACGTTTTCTTTGGTGCGGGGAAGATATGAGTGGAAGCTGACCGGCGCACAAGACCTTTCCAGAAACTATTTTGGCACTACGCTTTCGCAGCGTCGCTCTGCCGGCCGCGTTGCGCGCCTCTTGCTTCGACTTATCCACGGCGAGGAAGAGGTGTCCGAACTCTACGAAACAGTATCCGCAGGTTTGGCATATCTGGCGGGTGATGTGCGTGAAGAAGACATCGAACAGGTGGAATGTGTTTTGGTATTACGCATCCTCTCAAATTTAGGATATGTGGAAGAAGGCGACGCAGTGCGGCCGTTTATTGAAAGCGTGCAATTTACTCCCGCACTTGTGGCGGATGCGCGCGCACTGCGGCCGACATTGATACGAACAATAAACGAATCGCTCGGGGCGACGGGTCTATAAACCTGTCCGCCAACTGGCGGATGGTATACTTTGCGCATGGCGCGTGAGAAAAAGGGCTCCGTAGACGGCCTCAGGGACAAACTCTATTCGCGGAAAGAAGAGGTGTTGGTGGACCCGGGCGAACGTACGCCGCTTTCCACGAACGATATCCGCCCGCCTGTTGGTTGGAAGGAGGTTGAACCTGCATCCACGCCCGCACCTGCGGCTTCCGCACCATTTACCTTGGCACCCAAGCGCAAAAAAAAGATGTCCCTTCCGGTGAAATTTTTCATCGGCTCGTTGGTATTTTTCTTCGCGGCGGCGGGTGTCGCAGCGTATTTATTTTTTACCGGCGGCAACAGTATTTCGCCGCAGAACATCGATCTTTCTGTCGTGATGCCGTCGGTTATCGACGGAGGCAAAACGAGCAATGTTCAAATTCTTATCGACAACCGCAATCAGGCAAATTTGCAATTAGTCGACCTCGTCATCAACTATCCAACGGGTACGCGCGACCCGGCAGCGCCCGCAAATTCGCTCACCCACGAACGCCAGTCAATCGGTGATATCAATGCGGGCCAGCAACTCACCCGCACGAGCCAGGCTATTTTTTACGGTGGGGAAGGGCAGCAACAACAGGTTTCGGTGCAATTGGAATATAGCGTCGAGGGCTCCAATGCCGTGTTTGAAAAGGATGCATCAGCCACGTTTACCGTTGGCTCGTCGCCCATCTCCATTTCTATTTCCAGCCCCACAGAGGCGATTTCCGACCAGCCGTTTAACATGGACATCACCGTGCAAAGCAATGCGCTCGCGCCGATACAGGATGTCGTAATACAGGGGCAGTATCCGTTTGGATATACCGTGGGCACCGAGACGCCGGCGGCGCTCGCAGGGGGCACCTTGTGGCGGCTTGGCACCATGCAACCAGGGGCCTCACAGGTGATACATCTCACCGGCAGCTTGGACGGGCAGGATGGCGATGCGCGCGTCTTTTATTTCCTTGCAGGCTCTGATTCCGACCAGACCGACACGACAATACCCATACCGTTCCTTTCGGTGCCGCAAACAGTGACAGTGAGCCGCGCGTTTATCAGCGGGCAGATTGCGATAGACGGGCAGACGGGCAAAACGATAAACGTGCCCGCGGGTTCGGCAGTGCAGGGAGTTATTACGTGGACAAACAATCTGCCCGACCCGGTGTCGGATGCACAACTCTCCCTCTCGCTCAGTGGGCCGACACTCGATACGACATCGGTGACATCACCAACCGGGTTCTATCAGTCATCAAACGGGACGCTTACATGGTCGAAAGATCAGGATTCGGATTTGGAAACTGTCGCGCCAGGGGGCACCGGCACATTGCCATTTAGTTTCTCGACACTACCATCAGGCAGCAACGGCACGTTGTATTCGAACCCGACCATAAACCTGAATCTCACTATTTCGGGCACACGGCAAGGGGAAACGGGAGTGCCGGAACAAGTGTCGTCCGCTGCATCCACACAAGTAGAATTTTCATCGGTTATGACATTACGTGCTGCGGCGGAACACTTCAGCGGGCCGTTTGCAAACACGGGCCCCATGCCGCCAGTACCGGGGCAGCCCACCACCTACACAATTGTCTGGACGGCTACCAACACGTCGAATATTATTGCCAACGCGACAACCGTGGCGACGCTTCCTTCGTACGTTACGTTTGTGTCCGCGGCACCTGGAAGCGGCATCGTGTATGATCCGGGGAGCCGCACCGTTACGTGGAGCATGGGTGATGTGCAGGCAGGTGCAGGGGTTACTGGCGCTGCACCTTCGGCGTCATTCCAAGTATCGCTTTTGCCAAGCAGCAGCCAGGCTGGGCAGTCACCGGCGCTCACGGGCACGGCAACGGTTGGCGGGCAGGATCGCTTCACGGGGGCGAGCGTTTCGGCAACCGCCGACGGCCCGACAACGCAGCTTTCGAATGATTCGGGCTACACGGCAGCCATGGGCACGGTCGCCCAATAGTTCGCGAACTCAACAAATTAAGTATGGCTGAAAAAGAAAATAACCTGATGGAAAAAATCGTTTCGCTCTGTAAGCGCCGCGGTTTTGTATTTCAAGGGTCGGAAATCTACGGCGGCCTTGCGGGCACGTGGGACTACGGCCCGCTTGGTGTTTCGCTCAAAAATAATATAAAAAATATCTGGTGGAAGATGTTCGTCGACAGCCGTGACGACATGTTCGGCCTTGATGCGGCAATCTTAATGAGCCCGAAAGTGTGGGAAGCATCCGGCCATACTGAAACATTCTCTGACCCGCTTGTTGAATGTACAAAATGCCATCACCGGTTTCGCTCAGACCAGCTTGATGACCAAACAAAATGTCCTGACTGTGGGGGAAAATTGGGTGAATCTCGACAATTCAATTTGATGTTCCAGACGCAGATTGGTGCTACCGAAGGCTCTATTTCGTATCTACGGCCAGAAACTGCAGGCGGTATTTTTGTAAATTTCAAAAACGTTGTCGACTCATTCCATCCTAAACTGCCATTTGGCATCGGCCAGATAGGAAAAGCCTTTCGCAATGAAATAGCCCCTCGGGATTTTATTTTTCGTGTACGGGAACTCGAACAGATGGAAGTGGAATATTTTGTGCGGCCTGAAAGTTGGGAAGGGGCGTTTGAGGAGTGGCGCAAGGGCGTCCATGAATTTAACAAGGCGGTTGGTATCCCGGCTGAACATGTCCACGAATTGGAAGTGGGGGATGGAGACCGTGCGCACTATTCAAAACGCACGATAGACTTCGAATTTGATTTTCCGTTTGGCCGGAAGGAATTGTATGGCCTTGCGTATCGGGGGGATTTTGATTTGTCCGCGCATGAAAAAGGTTCGAATCAGAATTTGAAATATGCCGCGGAAGGGGAGGAGCAATTTCTTCCGCACGTAATTGAACCCTCGTTCGGTGTCGACCGCACGTTCTTGGCCGTACTTACTTCTGCATATACTGAGGACGAACTTGGTGGTGAAGGTCGCGTGTATCTAAAATTTCACCCGCGAGTTGCTCCGGTGAAAGCCGCCGTATTCCCGCTGCTCAAAAATAAACCAGAGTTAGTTGCAAAAGCTCGCGAGGTGTACACAAATCTTAAAAAAGAAATCCCGCAAATTGTGTGGGACGACAACGGCAATATTGGGAAACGCTATCGCAGGCAGGATGAAATCGGTACGCCGTGGTGCATCACGATAGATTTCGATACCTTAGGTGAAAACAAAGAATTGGAAGGCACGGTAACGGTTCGCGACCGCGACACGGGCGCTCAGGAACGCATGGCAATTGCCGACTTGGCCGGTTTTATTAAAAAGGCACTGTAATGCCGCGCACTTCGTAGCTTTAGCGAAGAAGTGTTATAGTAGGGCGACATGAATGAGCGGGAAGTGAATGTCCACATCACCTCGGGGACAATCATAAAGACCATCCTTTTCCTTATATTGGTCGCCCTGTTGTGGTTTTTACGCGACATTGTACTCATTGTGCTGTCGGCGGTTGTTATTGCCTCGGCTATAGAGCCAGGGGTGCATGGGTTGATGCGCTATAAATTCCCGCGCCTCCTCGCCGTTGTCACCATATACGTGCTCGTTATAGGTATATTTTTCGGCATCCTATTCTTCTTTATCCCGCCGGTGTTGAGCGACGCCGCCGGCTTCCTAACGCAGCTGCCGACAACGCTTTCCAATTTAAATATTACCGATGCAACACACGGACTCCTTCCGTGGGGTAATGTGGGCGACACGCTTTCATCGGCAAACATTTTGCAAAATCTTTCAAACTCGCTGCGCGATTCAACGGGGGGCGCCTTCAGCGCATTGTCGGCATTCTTCGGCGGCGTGACATCATTCGTGCTGATTGTGGTATTTTCGTTCTACTTCTCCGTGCAGGAAACAGGCGTCGATGACTTTTTGCGTGTAGTTACACCAATAAAAGAACAAGCGTATGTATTAAATCTCTGGCGCCGTTCGCAAAATAAAATAGGGAAGTGGATGCAGGGGCAGTTAGTGCTGGCACTTATTGTCGGGATTTTGTTGTATTTAGGGCTTTTAATTCTTGATGTACAACACGCGCTTTTGCTGGCGATTTTAGCGGGAGTGTTTGAACTTATCCCAGTGTTCGGCCAAATTTTGGCGATGATCCCCGCTGTCGCCATTGGCCTCGTAACCGGCGGCGTAACAGAAGCGTTTTTAATCGCAGGCCTCTATATTATCGTGCAGCAATTTGAGGCACATCTTATTTACCCCGTCGTTGTCAAAAAAGTCGTTGGCGTACCGCCGCTCTTGGTCATTCTCTCGCTGCTTATAGGTTTTAAACTAATCGGCTTTCTCGGCGTGCTTCTCTCTGTTCCCATTGCGGGCGCCATTCAGGAATATGTCGCCGATATCGACCGCGATAAAAAGCGCGCATTAGCAAAGCAGCTTGCAAAAGAGTAATGAAAAAAACGTTTTACCTCACGACGACTATTCCCTATGTAAACGCCGCACCCCACATCGGCTTTGCCCTTGAAATTGTCCAAGCCGACCTCATTGCACGATATCAGCGGCTTATGGGCAGGGATGTTTTTTTTAACTTCGGCTCCGACGAGCATGGTGTAAAAATCTATCGCCGCGCGCTTGAAGAGGGTAAAAACCCGCAGGAATATACAGACGAGTATGCGGAAAAATTTAAGGCGCTACGCAGCGCACTTAACCTCAGTTACGACGCTTTTGTTCGCACAACCGATCCACATCACAAACGCGCCGCGCAGGAATTTTGGAAGCTCTGTGTCGCCGCAGGGGATATCTATAAAAAGAATTACCAAGTCAAATACTGCGTCGGATGCGAACTTGAAAAAACCGACTCCGAGCTTGTGGACGGAAAATGCCCGCTGCATCCCAACCTCACGATAGAGCTTATAGACGAAGAGAATTATTTCTTCCGATTTTCAAAATATCAGGAGCCGTTGCGCGAATTTTATGCATCGCATCCGGACTTTGTGGTGCCCGATTTCAGATTAAATGAAATTCGTGAACTGCTCAAAAAGGGCTTGGAAGATTTTAGTATTTCGCGCGTGAAGGAAAAAATGCCGTGGGGTGTTGCAGTGCCAGGGGACGACACACAGGTGATGTACGTCTGGTTTGATGCGCTGGTGAACTATATTTCAACGCTTGGCTGGCCGGAGGACACTGAAAAATTTGAAAAATTTTGGGGCACTAAAGAGTATCCAAACGCACTACAGTTCGCAGGCAAGGACCAAGTCCGCCAGCAAACGGCAATGTGGCAGGCGATGCTTATGTCGGCGCAGCTGCCACATACACGACAGGTATTTATTCACGGGTTTATAACATCGGGGGGCCAGAAAATGAGCAAGTCGCTCGGGAATGTTATCGAGCCCATGGGTATCGTTGCCGAATATGGCACCGATGCACTGCGTTACTATCTCCTCCGGCACATCCATCCGTTTGAAGACAGCGACTTCACGATGGAACAATTTAAAGAAGTCTATAATGCCAACCTTGCGAATGGGTTGGGCAACCTGTGCGCGCGCATTATGCAACTGGCGGAGACAAATTTGCCCGAGCCCGTGAAGGTAGAATTTACCGGTTACCCAAAAGAATTTACCGATTTGCTCGACGCGTTTAAATTTAATCAGGCGTTTGATTATATTTTCGCGCGCATCCAAGCGCTCGACCAGACTATTACCCAGACCGCGCCGTTTAAGGTAGTGAAGACAAATCCGGAAGAAGGCAGAGATTTAATAACCGAGCTTGTAAAAGAGCTTGCAGCAATAGATTTGCTGCTTGAGCCGTTTATGCCGGAGACTTCGCAGAAAATTATTGATGCGATTATGGCAAACAAAAAACCTACGAACTTATTTGTTCGGAAAGATTAACCATGGCGCACATTCACGAAAAAATAGATTTCACTGCGAGTGTGTATATTGTTAAAGACGACTGCGTATTGCTCCATAAACATAAAAAACTTGGAACGTGGCTACAACCAGGAGGTCACATAGAACTTGATGAAGATCCGAACCAAGCGGCAATGCGTGAAGCAAAAGAGGAAACAGGATTTGATGTTGAACTTATTGGGTCAGGGTCCGCGACTCGGTACAACGATAGAATCAAGGATTTAGTTCCACCTATGTTTTTAAATAGACATGCCTTTGATGACACTCACGAACATATCGATTTTTCCTATTTCGGACGTGTTATTGGAGGCGAACTGATTCCAGAAGATGGCGTTGAAATGCGTTGGATAAGCCGTGAAGAAATCGATTCTAATAATTTGCAACTAAATGAAGCAACTCGGCACCATGCGCTTGCCGCACTCGACTATTTTGCACAGCAGAGATGAAATATTTTGATGCACATACCCACGTGCAGTTTGTCGCATACGATGCGGATAGGGATGAAGTACTAGCTCGAAGCAAAGATGCAGAGGTTGGAATGAACCTGGTTGGTACCCAACTTGATACATCGCGTGCGGCAGTGGAATTAGCCGAAACATACGATGATGTCTACGCGAGCGTGGCTCTGCACCCGGTGCATACATCCAAGTCGTATCATGATACAAAAGAATTGGGAGGCCCCTACTTCGCCAAGGCTACGCAGGGCACGGAAGGTTTTATGTCGAGAGGTGAGAAATTTGATTTTGCTGCGTACGAAAAATTAGCTCAATCGCCAAAAGTCATAGCAATAGGGGAGTGCGGATTGGATTATTACCGCCTTGAATCTGATACGAAGGAAGTTCAAAAAGAAGTTTTTATACAACATATAGAACTTGCAAATAAACTTGGGAAGCCATTGATGCTTCATATCCGTAATGCATACGAAGACGCACTTGAGATTTTAAAAACGCACGCAAAAGTAAAGGGCGATGTGCATTTTTTTGCAGGGAACTCCGATATTGCGAAGCAGTTTTTAGATTTGGGATTCACACTTTCATTTACGGGGGTTGTTACGTTTACGCATAATTATGATGAAGTTGTTCGAAATACTCCCATCGACATGATCCTCTCCGAGACCGACGCGCCCTACATTACCCCTGTCCCATACCGCGGCCAGCGCAATGAACCTATACATGTGAGAGAAGTGGTAAAGAAATTGGATGAGATCAAGGGTATGGACGAAGAAGTTATGGCTGCCCAAATAATCCTTAATTCCAAACGGGTTTTTGGTATCTAAGTTGCAAACCCGCGAGCCTGTGGTAATCTCTTTGCATGGCAGAAACATCGCAGACCGCCGAGGTCTCATCCCAAGCGAACCCGCCTGCCGGACGGGCAGGTGTCTCCGGAGGCCGCCCCGTATACGAGGTGGGCTTCCATGTCGCCCCTACAGTGGGCGATGAAGGCGTCGCATCGGTTGTAGACTCTATCAAAACAGCGCTTGGCGACGCTGAAATTATTAGTGAGCAGTTCCCGCAGAAAATGAAGCTCGCGTACACTATTGTCCGTTCGGAAACGGGCAAGCGCGAAAAGTCGGATGACGCATATTTTGGTTTTATTAAATTCGCGCTCGACCGCGAGCACGTAAATGCATTCCAAGACGCGCTCCGCGCAGACAGGAAGGTTCTCCGTTTCTTGCTTATTGAAACAGTCCGCGAAGATATTGCGGCAGCACCTCGCCGCGCAGTGTTCTCATCCGACCGCTTGGAAGGAGAGACGATAAAGAAGCCGGTGGAGGAGGTTGCAGAAAAGTCCGCCGAAGTTTCGGAGGAGGAGCTCGATAAATCAATCGATGCACTTGTGGCTGAGTAGGAGGGTATAATTAAGGGATATGAATAAAGTCATTCTGTACGGAAACCTGACCCGCGACCCGGAGTTGAAATCACTCCCTGGCGGCGGACAAGTTGCAACATTCGGTGTTGCTACCAATCGCCGTGTTAAAAAGGGCGAAACGTGGGAAGATGTGCCGGAGTTCCACAACGTTGTGGTGTTTGGCAGGCAGGCAGAAACAAGCGCTCAGTACTTGAAAAAAGGCAGCTCGGCCTTAATTGAAGGCCGCATGCAGACCCGCAGCTGGGAAACTCCAGAGAAGGGTAAGCAGTACCGCACCGAAGTGGTTGCCGAGCGGGTACAGTTTGGCTCACGTGCTTCGGGTAGCGGAGGTGGTCCTTCAACAAACTCAAACGCTGCAAGCAGCGCCCCGCAGAGCTCGAAGAGCGACGTGGGGGATGACGCAATAGACTATCCGGCAGAAGACATCAATCCGGACGATATCCCTTTCTAGAATAGAAAGGGATCAATAAATAGACGTTCTGGAAACACTAAAAAAGAAATCAAATTAAACTAAATTAGTATGGCAACTCCAACAGATAACTACGTCGCACACTTCCAACGCATCGACTACAAGGATGTGGAAGTATTGCGCAAATTCCTGAACCCGCATGGCAAAATTATGCCGCGCCGCCGCACTGGCCTTTCGGCCGCAAACCAGCGTGCACTTGCAGAAGCAGTAAAGCGTGCACGCTTTATGGCACTCTTGCCGTTTATCGTTCGCTAATTTCTCAAAAATTTTACAAAGAAAAAGCCCGAGGATAATCCTCGGGCTTTTTCTTTTGAAGTTTCTATTTTTTATCTACACGCTCGACGTAATCGCCGGTTTCGGTGTTGATGAGCACGCGATCACCTTCGTTGATGAAGAGAGGGGCATTTACGGTTGCGCCGGTTTCCAATGTGATGATTTTGTTGCCACCTTGCGAGGTGTTGCCGCGGACTGCGGGAGGTACGTCTTTCACGACAAGTTCGACTTTAATAGGGATGCGTACGGAAATAATTTTTTCATCAAAGACAACCGCATCGATAATAGAATTGAGTTTCATAAACTGTGCACCGGCACCCACTGTGTCGGCACTCAATGCAAAACGGTCTGCGGGATTATTTTCGGCGCAGAACCAATATTCGCCTTTTGCGCTGTAGAGATACTTTACGCTCTTGAGCGAAAGGTCAGCTTCTTCAGCCTTTTCCGATACGTGAAAGGCGTGCTCGGTTACCTTGCCAGTAATAAGATGGCGGAGTTTTGTCTGGTTGACCGGCTTGCGCTGCTGTTTACGGAAGACGTGAGCATCCAACACTTCGTACGGTGCGCCGTCGAGCAAAATCACCTTTTTGTTTAAAATTTCGTTGTATTCAAGCATTGCCATCCAAGCATTCTACTTGGAAAACCCAAAAAGAAAAGGCCGCTCCCTTGGAAGGTAAGCGGCCAATGTAGTCACTTGCGGACTTTATCGACGAAGGACAGCTTCGTGTTGTTGAGATTTTTAGGTCTCTTCCAACCTTTGAGCTGTTTCTCGAGAAGTTCCAAATCACTGTGCCTGACTTCGAACTCAGAGCAGCGATGACGGACCAGGAAGTGCCCAGGCCGGCGAATGAACTGGATCTTGTTCAGATCCGCGTAAGTGGATACCCGGGCCTCTTCAACTGTGCAGCCTTCAACTGAGATCAGGAAGGACCTCGTGTCCTCCACTGCCTGATGAGGTTTATGGTACGGGGGCGATAGAGCTTCGGCGTGGGGTTGAAACCCTTCACGATCTTGCTCGAAATCGATCATGTCTTCTTCTCCCTTTTGAATGTACTACTGTCTAACGAACCCAACCCTCCTGGCCTTTCGGGTGGAGGGCTGGTGTATTCTTACGAAACTTTTTCTTAAGAACGCGC
>Ga0206876_1230_pt1 | contig 12986 bp, 9 predicted proteins | sample Alteio_BWOrgCont_10_FD_152619 | JGI IMG/M metagenome (GOLD analysis project Ga0206876, IMG submission 152619) | Enriched cells from forest soil in Barre Woods Harvard Forest LTER site, Petersham, Massachusetts, United States -... | ecosystem: Environmental > Terrestrial > Soil > Temperate forest > O...
TTGCCGTGCGGCTGGCGCTGGGATTCGGTGAAGGCGCGACGTTCCCGACGGCTACGCGCGCCATGAGCAGTTGGATTCCGGAAAGCCGTTGGGGCTTCGCCCAAGGCATTACGCATTCGTTTTCGCGCATCGGAAACGCCATGGCGCCTCCACTGATTGCCTGGATGACGGTGCTGCTGACCTGGCGGGGATCGTTCGCAATCCTGGGCCTACTGAGTTCTGTCTGGGTGCTTCTGTGGGGCTGGTTTTTTCGCAACGATCCGCGCGAACATCCGGCGATTACCGCCGCCGATCTGGCCGAACTGCCGTCCGCGGCGAGCCGAAAGCGCGCGCCAATACCCTGGCTGCCGCTGGCCCGGCGAATCCTGCCGGTGACTGCCGTCGATTTTTGCTATGGCTGGGTGCTGTGGCTTTTTCTAAGCTGGATTCCGGGCTTCTTCTTCGAAAACTACCATCTGAACCTGCAATCGTCGGCAATGTACTCGGCGGGCGTGTTATCGGCGGGGATCGTGGGCGACACGCTGGGCGGAGTGATTAGCGACAGACTGTTGCGCAAGACGGGGAACCTGGTGGTGGCGCGGCGCTCGGTGATCATCGCCGGATTCCTGGGCGCATTCGTTTTCATGCTGCCGGTGATCCTGCTGCACAATCTGCGGCTCGCGGCCGTGTCACTTTCGCTGGCCTTCTTTTTTGCGGAATGGATTGTGGCGCCGATCTGGTCTGTGCCGATGGATATTGCTCCGCGGTACGCGGGCACCGCGAGCGGGATGATGAATTTCGGATTCGCTATTGCGGGCATCGTTTCGCCGTCGACTTTTGGGTACCTGGTGGACCGCACGGGGAGCTGGGTGGTCCCGTTTGCCACTTCGGTGTTGCTATTGATTCTGGGGGCGGTTCTGGCTTCGCGGCTGCGCCCGGACATTCCGTTTGAAGCGCCGTTTGAGACCAAGGCCGCGGCGCATTCTTAGGATCCCATCATGCGCCGCCTCTGCGCGCGGGGCGAAGGGATGGCAGCGTGAACATGGCTGATATAGAATTTGACCGCGCTGCATCCACGCACTGCTTGCACTGCATGTATTCGAGTACCGGGAAAAGGCGCTCGCGGCGAATGGCGGCTTTCAGACGCTGAAAGAAACATTCGACATCGAGAGGGCGTTGGCGTATGGATGATGGTGCGCTCCAGCCGTGCAGTGGCTGGGCGTACTGGCGCATGGTCAAGTCATTTGCGCGACCATCCGTCTCGGCGCACGATTTGCCGAGATCGATTTGCTGAGATCGATATGTTCTGGTAGTGGTCCTTGGCGCAGGCACTCGATCGCGGGTCCGAGCACCTGCATCCGGTGCAAGCACCCTTTCTCGGGTGCAAGGAAGAGAGGAAAAATGGACCGACGCAATTTCATCAAGGTTGGGGGCGCGCTCGCCGGTGGTCTAGGGCTGGGCAGATTGTTGCCTGCGCAGCAAGCGCCGCAGATGCCCCAGATGCCGGGCCAGGCGCAAAACCAGAATTCCGGCGGGCCGCAGACGCCCGCGGATTTCACGCTGAAAATCGCGCCGGTCCTGGTGGAGTTGGCGCCTTACCGTTCGCTCAGCACTATCGGCTATAACGGCACATCGCCGGGGCCACTGATCCGCGTGCGGGAAGGCAAGCCGGTGACCATCGACGTTTTCAATGATACAGACACGCCGGAACTTGTTCATTGGCACGGGCAACTGATTCCGTCGGAAGTGGACGGCGCGGAAGAAGAGGGCACGCCGATGATTCCTCCGCATGGCCGCTACCGTTTTCAATTCACGCCGGGGCCCGCGGGCTCTCGCTGGTATCACACGCATACCATGGCCGGCTCCGACCTGCATCGCGGGACTTATACCGGGCAATACGGGTTTTTCTATATCGATTCCGGAAAAGATCCCGGTAAATACGATCAGGAACATTTTCTCGCTCTTCGCGATTGGGAACCTTTCCTTGCGAATGAGGACGAGGACGATGAGGACGAAGATCCGAACGCGCCCAAGCCGGAGAAGCCTGAGCGCATGCCCCGGGGAGCAAATGGGTACGAAGCGGTTTATCGCATCGTCTCCATCAACGACAAGCTGATGGGCGGCGGCCCGCCTATTCAGGTGAAGCAAGGGCAGCGTCTCCTGTTTCACTTCCTGAACGCCTGCGCCACCTCGAATCGGAAGATCGCCATGACCGGCCACAAATTTCAAGTTTTTGCGCTGGATGGCAACCCAGTGCCTAATCCGCAAGCCGTGGATGTGATCGCTATGGGTCCCGGCGAGCGCGTGGATTGCTTCGTGGATATGAACCGGCCAGGCGTTTGGGCTCTGGGCGCCACCGCCGATGCCGATCGAAACGCGGGCTTGGGGGTCATCGTCGAATACGAAAACCAGAAGGGGCAGCCTCAGTTTTTGCGCCCTGCGAATCGGGTCTGGGACTACACCGTTTTTGGACGGCCCACGGCGCCCGCGGCGCCAGGGGAAATGATCGACATGATCTTCGAGAAGGTTCCCGGCGGCGTGCATGGGTTCAACCACTGGACCATCAACAGCAAGGAGTTTCCACACGAGGACGAATTCGTGCTTCGTCCGGGTTCGAAATATCGAATCTTTTTCCGCAATCGCACTGACGACGACCATCCTCTGCACATTCACCGGCATCTTTTCGAGATAGTGGAAATCAACGGGAAGCCCACTGGCGGCGTGATGAAAGATACCGTGGTGGTGCCGAGCTTCGGGCGCGTCGTGGTGGACCTGATGGCCGACCAGCCGGGCTTGACGCTTTTCCACTGTCACAATCAGATGCACATGGATTTTGGATTCAAGGCGCTGTTCCGTTATTCGTGAGAGGGATATCCACTGGGTAGTGGATTGCAGAGAATAGCTCAAGCGCCCGATAAGTTGCCGATAAGTTGAAGGAAAGCGCTGGATTCTGATACTCTGCAGAGAGAGTTGCCATGATGAAGTTGCTGGCTCGCGGATTGTTGTTGGCGCTGGTTGTCGGCTCTGGAGCCACGCTTTTGGCCCTGCAGCAGGGCTACTACGGCGGCGGGGGCTACGGCGGCGGATACCGCGGTTATCGCGAGACCGAGGACCAGAAGGACGAATTCGCTTTTGCGCGACTCCGCTATCCCGTCCGAATGGCGAGCTACGGGGGATTTGGCGGCTTCGGCATGTTCCGCAATGGCGGCTGGTCGGAAGATTATCCTCGGGCTGACCGGCAGTTTGTGCAGGGTGTTCTGCGCCTGACGCGCATCGACGCGCGTCCCTACCAGGAAGTGATCGATCCCGATAGCGATGAAATTTTCAACTGGCCTTGGCTCTATGCCGTCAACGTGGCCGATTGGGACTTCAATGATCAGCAGGCCAAGCGAATGCGCGACTACCTGCAACGCGGCGGATTCCTGATCGTGGATAGCTTTCACGGCGCCGCGGCCTGGCAGAGCTTCATGTTTGGGATGCGCAAGATTCTGCCCGACCGGCCGATCGAGGATTTGACCAACAAAGACGAGATTTTCCACGTCTTATACGATCTGGATGAGCGGCCCCAGGTGCCCGGTTATCAATATATCTACACGGGCCGGACATACGAGAATGACGGCATCTATCCGGAGTGGAAAGCGATTCGCGATGAAAATGGCCGCATCATGGTGGCCATTTGTTACAACATGCACATCGGCGATGCCTGGGAACACGCCGATGATCCGCGCTACCCGGAGCGGTTTTCCTCCTTTGCTTACCGCATGGGCATTAACTACATCATTTATCCCATGACCCACTAGCCCGCCGAGATTCCGGCGGCGCATCCTCACTCGGTGGAATAGCTTGGCGGATCGCTGATTTGCTGGTCGATTTTTACGGAGAAGAGATTGAAGTCCGTAAAGGTGTGACGGCGATAGAAGCGGTGTCCCTGAAAATCCATGAAGAGTTCCGTGCTGGAAGGAAGCCAGATTTCCACCTTGCTCTTGGGGAAACGCACCGGGCCATATTCCACACTTTGATGGTCGAGACGCAGATGAATGCGTGGTATGGTTTGGGCCAAATCGGTTTCCAGCCGCGCCACTTCGTAAGAATCTGCCAGAATCCAAGCGCGGCCGCGGATCTTCACGTTGTAGGTATGGTCTTCCATCACCATGGCGATCATGGATCGCCTGATGTCACGCTGCTCAAATCGAACTTGCCAGGCGGGCTTGCCGCGCCATTCTCCCAGGCCTTCGCAGTTGAAAGAGAAGTTGCTGGCATATCGAGGGTGAAATAGCAGCACGAGGCTGGGGGTCCCTTCGGTGGCTACGTGGTCCGGGAATCGATCCTTTTCCGTGCGGGCTTTTCGGTATTCCTCGACATTCAAGAATCCGCCAGATCTGCGCGAAAGGGAGACCAGGTAATCGAAACGGTTCGTCTCCGGCTCGTGAAGACGTCCGGCATGATCCACTTTTTGATGTTGGACGATCTCGGTGGCGCTTAAGCGATCCAGATCGCGCACAAGTTCCTCGATCCGATGTCCCGCTCGTGAGAGCACCTGCGGAAGCGAACAAGCACGGTTCGACTCAACCGGCGGCACAGCTTCGTCTACGTCGCTGGGCGGCCAACTTGGAGTTGGGGATGCGTCCAGCCTTCTGGGTAGCGCCTTGGATATGGGGGCTTTGGAGGTGGGCAGGGCGGTTCTGGCCGAGGAGCTTTGCGTCGGGCTGGGACCCTGGGTCGACTTGGGATCTTGGGCCGATGCCAGCCTAACAAGGCAGAATGGGCAGAGGAGCAGCAGCAGACGTAAGCGCGCGCCACGCACGTCAATTCGAGGATTCATTCCACCGCCGCTCGTACCAAGCTGCGGATGATAGCTTAACTGGCAGGAGTGCAGGCGCTCTATTCGTAAGTTACCCCAGGGGTCTGCCGTTGTTCCTGTACAGGCCCCCTGTAAAGAACTTGCCCTGTAGAGAATTCGCCTGAATAGAGCTTGAAAGATGAGCCAGATCGCTTGGCGGGCGTTGGCAGGTGAGGTCTCGTGTCAAGGTTTGGTTCCCTGGGCTTGGTTCCCCTGGGTTCCGTTCCCTGGGTTTCATGCCCTGAGCAGGGTGCTATAATTTCGGCATTGTGAGCAAGCTTCTACCCCTTTGTGCAGCAGTTGCAGCGATCTGTTTTGCATTTCCGCTTTCCGGCGTTTCGGCCACGAATATTGCGGGTTTGTGGGATGCGGCGGTAGTCGCCGATCAACTGGAGATTCCATTCCGCTTCGAAATCGACCAAGCGGGTAATCAGGTGCAAGGCTTTTTCTTCGAGGGCGACCGCAAGATCGGTTCAACCTCGGGGAGCCTTGAGGGCGACCACTTGCGCTTCGAGTACGACTATCTGGACACCACGCTGGAAATCATATTCCAGGGCGATCAGTTCCTTGGTTCCTATCGGCTGAACCGGCCCGGCGCCCAGCCCCTCGCGATCCGAGCGCGGCGGTTCGTGCCGGCGCCGGCCGGCGCTGCTAGTGCTCCGCAGGTTTCCGGCAATTGGGAAATGAAGCGGCTACCTCAGGAAGTGAAGGCCGCGAGCGATACACGCACGTGGAACCTCTTCCTGCGGCAATCGGGAGCGGAAGTTTCCGGTTCGATTTTGCGGGTGGACGGCGACACCGGTTTTCTGGTTGGGCGATGGCAAAATGGGAGGCTGGTTCTGAGCCACTTTGCCGGACAAGGCCCGCTGCTCTTCGAGGCGAAATTGAACCCGGACGGGACGCTCGCCATTGCGTTGAACCGGAGCGCTAACTATCTGGCCGCGCGGAAGAGTGAGGCCAGAGCGAAAGGAGTTCCGGACCCGCCCGATCCCTCGCGCTACACCAGCGTGAAAGATCCCGGTGTTCCTTTCCGCTTCAGTTTCCCCGACCTGGCCGGGAAGATCGTTTCCAATACCGACGCGCGATTCAAAGGCAAAGTAGTGCTCCTGGCGATTGGCGGCAGCTGGTGTCCGAATTGCATGGACGAGGCGCCATTCCTCGCTGATCTGTACAAGGAGTTTCATTCCCAAGGACTGGAGATTGTAGGCTTGATGTTCGAGGCGGATGCGGATCCGGCGTTGGCGCGGCCGCACGTGGCGACCTTTATCAAGCGTTTCGGTATTCCGTATCCCGTGCTGCTGGCCGGGACTGTCGACGACATCAATCAGAAAATCCCTCAGCTCATCAACTTCGGGGCCTATCCCACCACGATTTACCTGGGCCGCGACGGCCGCGTGCGGAGCGTGCATGCGGGATTTGCCAGCCAGGCTACGGGCGGAGAGTATTTGAGGTTGAAGAACGAAACGCGGGCATTCGTGCAGCGGTTGCTGGCGGAAAACACGCAAACCGGCGGACCGGCCGGCGGGTTATGAGCGCGGAAGGAAGATGAAGAGGAAGATCAATATGTTTGCGTTCCGAAAATCGTTTGCAATTCTCGTAGCCCTTCCGTTGCTGGGCTTCGGGATCGCCACCGGCGCTGAGGCGCAATCGTTCACGGCCACCCATGCCAAGGTGAGCCTGATTGCCGAGAATAATTCCTTGCAGCCCGGGAAAACTGCCTTGGCGGGCGTCTTATTTGACCTCGAGAAGGGCTGGCACATTTACTGGGTGAATCCGGGCGATTCAGGGGAGCCGCCAAAAATACAGTGGCAACTTCCGCCCGGTTTTCAGGCTAAGGAGATTCGCTGGCCCACTCCCGTGCGCCTGGGCGGCGGGACCGTAATTGATTATGGCTATGAGGGACGCGTGCTGCTTCCTGTTCCGATTCAGGTTCCCAGCAGCTACCAGGCCGGGAAAGCTGTGGCGCTATCCGCCAACATCCGTTATTTGATCTGCCGTGAAGTGTGCATACCGGCAAAAGCGCAGGCCAGCTTATCGATTCCTTCCACGAACACGGGCGGTGAGGCCGCCGCGCGCGAGCTATTCCGCAGCACGTTCGACAATTCGCCGAAAGCATGGCCGGCGGGATGGAAGGCTCAAGTCACTGATAACGGCGGCTTTTTCCTGCTTTCCCTGGATACAGGAATGAGCGAGCCCAAAGCCACGTTCTTTCCCCTGGAGGAAGACCAGGTGGATAATTCCGCCGCGCAAGGCGTCACGGCCACGCCGCGGGGTGTGCAGATCAAGCTCAAGAAATCGGATCAACTGACGAAGGGGCTAGCCGCGTTGAAGGGTGTGGTCGTTTTGGGGCCAGGGCAGGCATTTGAAATTTCGGCGCCCATGGCTGGGAAAAAGTAGGGGAACTTTGGTAGTGCGACCGGGCATAGGGCGATCGGGCATAGGGCCGTATTAATCGGGCGTTTATCTTCGTTGTTCCAATCTTGGATCCGGGGACTTGGTTCTGAAGGGGTATTGACGGTCTCGGTTTGAAACGCGCCGGCGGTCCGGCGCGTTTAGGATTCGGAGGGGAAGTGCGCGTACTGGTAATCGAGGACGAGAAACGACTCGCCGAGAACGTGGCGCGCGCGCTGCGGGAGAGCGCGGGATACGCCGTGGATATCGCGGGTGACGGCGAGGAAGGGTTGTATTTGGCGGAGTCCAGCGCCTACGACCTCATGGTGCTCGACCTCATGCTGCCGAAGCTCGACGGTCAAAGTTTGCTGGAGCGATACCGCAAAAAAGGCCACGGCACGCCGGTCCTCGTGCTCACCGCCCGCGATGAGAAAGAGAATGTCGTGCGGCTGCTCAATGCGGGGGCTGACGATTATGTCTCCAAGCCGTTTGATCTGGGCGAATTTCTGGCGCGAGCCAAGGCCCTGGTGCGGCGGGGAAAGGGCCAAAGGTCGCCGGTGTTTTCGGTCGCCGATCTTCAGCTCAATACCATCGAGCGTACCGTGCGGCGCGGGCAGAAGGAGATCGCGCTGGTGCCCATGGAATACCGTGTCCTGGAATACCTCCTCCATCGGCCCCGTGCGGTGGTCTCCAAAAGCGAGCTGCTCGAACATCTTTACGACTACAACTGGGAAAAATTCAGCAATGTCATTGAAGTCTACATTTCCGGGCTTCGGCGCAAGATCGACAGCAACTATTCCGTGAAGCTGATTCACACCGTGCGCGGGCATGGTTACGTTTTACGTCCTGAGCGCGAACGCACTTGAGCGGAATTCAGGAAGGGGAGATCCCGGTGGCATCGGGAAGCTGGCCACAAACAGAAACGGCCGCAAGCAGCGCGCAAACCGGCGAGAAAATCGCGCCGCGGCTGATCGCCGCCGATCATCGCGAACCGAAACTCCTGGTACGATCGTTTTCGCTGACGGGTCGCATCATCGCGACGGTGATCATTTGCCAGCTTGTGCTCACCGCCGCCGTGACTACGGTGGCTGTGCTCTATGCGCGTGGGGAGCTCAACCGCGGTTTTGACGCCACACTCAATGGCTGGGCGGCCAACACGCTGGCGGGAGTGCGCTATTCGGATACCGACATACGCGATCTGTTATTCGATCCTTCCCTGATTCCTCCATCCTCGAACCGGAGGCGCCCCGATCTCTTCGAGATTCGCAGGAGCAGCGGCGAGCTCCTGGCTCGATCCGGCGCGCCGCTTTCTGTGGATTTTAAAGAAGGCAGCACATTCGCGAATTTTGACCTGAACGGCGTACCTTACCGGGCGATCATCCTGCGGCAAGTGCCGGTGCTCGATCGGGAGGAAAACGTCACCCAGCCGGAGCGCGTCACCGTGATTTATGCGGCCGCTCTGGGAGGCTTTCACGAGCGGCTTGCGGCGCTGGGTTTTTCGGTCGCCGGCGTCAGTTTGCTTTTGCTCTTAATCGTCAGCATAGTGGCCGCCTGGCGAGTGCGCCGCGGTCTGGAGCCGTTGCACGAACTGGCCGCCCAGGCGGATGCGATATCGGTGTTCAATTGGGAGTTTCGGCCGCCTGCCGAGGCCTCCCGGGTGAAGGAATTGGCTCCGCTTACCGGGGCGATTGAAACCGTGCTGGCCCGGCTGCGGGAATCGTTCCGGCAGCAGCGCGATTTCACCAGCGATGCCGCTCACGAACTGAAGACTTCGGTAGCGATCGTTAAATCGACGTTGCAAACACTGTTGCAGCGGCCGCGTCCGGAAAACGAATATCGCGCCGGCCTGGAGAGCATGTTGGAGGATTGCGGGCGGCTGGAAGACCTGCTCGGACGCATGTTGCGCCTGGCCCGCATCGAGCAATGGGCTGAAAACGGGATGAATCGCAAGCTGGGCATTACAGAAGTCACGTCCACATGCGAGGCGGCAATCTCCCGAATTCACGCTTTGGCCAAGGCGCGCAACATCCAGATTGAATTGACCGCTCCGCAAGAGGTTCATCTTCAGGCTGATCCCGAGGACCTGGAAGTGATCTGGGTGAATCTGCTGGAGAACGCGCTGCTGTATAGCCCGTCCGGATCGAGCGTGGCCATTCGGGTGATACGCAACGGCGGCGCCACGGCGTGCGTCTGTGTACAGGATTCGGGGCCTGGAATTCCGGAGGAACAGTTGCCGCATGTTTTCCAGCGATTCTACCGCGGCGATCCTTCACGGGCGCGTTCTACCGGAGGATTTGGACTGGGATTAGCGATTTGCAAGGCCATGGTGACGGCCTACGGCGGGCAAATCGAGGCCTTGAATCGCCAGGGGCAAGGGACGGAAATGAGAGTGCAGCTTCCGATTCAGCCAGAGTTAAGCTCTATTTAATGTATGTGCTCTCAGAATGCGTTTATTGAGACCCCGGTAAATGGCGCCCCGCTCGGTCCCTGTGCCGGGCGGGGCGTCTCTCGCATGAGGCCGGATTATACGTCTTAAGCTAGGCTTAATCTAGAATAGTTTGCCCTATCGCACTTGGCCTATAGGGATCTAAGCGCCGATTGTGCTCGGAAGGAGTAAGAAGTCCGCAAAAGTTGGGAGAGTGGAGACTCGTGAGAACAAATTCAAAACAGGGGAGGATGGGAACGTGACTGCAGCGCGTAGGAAATGTTTGCTTGGCGGAAAGAGCTTTGGGGGAACGCGCCGCACGACCAGGATTCTCCCCGTGTTTTGGTATGGTCTCGGTTTGCTTTTGATTTGCTTCGGAGCAACGCTGGCCCGCGCGCAGACCGCAACGCTGCAAGCAGCGCCGGAAGCGCCGGTGCAGTTGGTATTCCCGCCCAAACCCGCGGAGCAGACCGGCCCGCCGGTTACCGTAACGCTGGCGGATGCGCTGCAGCGGGCACAGAAGAACAATGCCGAATTCCTCTCGGCTCTTTCGGACCAAAAGTCCGCGCGTGAGGACCGGCTGCAAGCGCGGAATGCGCGGCTGCCACAGGTCGGCTTCAGAAGCGAATACCTTGGCACGCAGGGCAACGGAGTTACTCCGAACGGCAGATATGTCACGAATGACGGCGTGCATGTCTATCGTGAATGGGCCACGGTACATCAGGATCTCACTGCGAACGTATTGATGGGCACCGATTACAAACGGTCGCAGGCCGCGGAAGCCATTGCGAATGCCAAAGGGGAAATCGCGCGGCGCGGATTGACGGTCACAGTGACGAAGAGCTTCTACGCGTTGGTCGTCGCGCAGCGAAAGTACGCCACCGCGCAAGAGGCTTTGGAACAGGCCAGGCGCTTCCTGCAAATCACGGAGGATACGGAACGAGCGGGCCAGGCGGCACATAGCGACGTGATCAAGGCCCAGATTCAATACCAGCAGCAAGAGGCGGCCTTCACCGAGGCGAATCTCGGGATGGAGGATGCTCGGCTGGACCTCTCCGTGCTGATCTTTCCGACCCTGGATGAAAATTTCACCGCCGTGGACGATTTGGACACGCCGCGGCCCTTACCGACGTTCGGCGAAACGCAAGAGATGGCCGGCAGGATGAATCCGGACATACGCGTCGCAACTGAAACACTCCGTCAGTCCAATCTGGACGTTAAAGGCGCCAAGAGCGCTTTTCTCCCTGTGATCTCGCTCGATCCTGTTTGGGGTCTGGAAGCGAATTGCGTGGCCACCCATTGCGTATACACAGCCATTCCGGAGGCTGGGGCTACGCCCACCCTTGGCTATTATATTCAGGCCACTTTGACCGTTCCGCTTTGGGATTGGGGAAGCTTGCGAAGCAAGCTGCGCCAGGCTGATTTCAGGCAGGAGCAGGCCCAGGTGTCGCTGAGCCAGACTCAGCGGCGTGTTCTCGCGGAGCTCTATGCGGCATATAATGAGGCCCTTGTGGCACGCGAAGAGGTGGACAAGCTTCGGCAGACCGCGGATCTGGCGGGGGAAAGTTTGCGCCTGGTGACGCTGCGGTACCAGGGCGGGTCGTCATCGTCCCTGGAAGTGGTGGACGCGCAAACGACTCTGATCACGGCCCGCAACGCTTACGACGACGCGCAGGTGCGTTATCGAAACGCGCTGGCGAATTTACAGACCTTTACGGGGAATTTTTAGAAAAGGGAATTCTTAGAAAAAGGTTAGACAGGAACATGAAAACTACGCGGATGTGCAATCTTCAGATGAATCCCGGCTGCATTTTCGGAAGCCGCTGGGCGGGCGCTTTGCTCGGAGCAGCGCTCACGGTCGCTCTAGTCTCATCGGGTTGTTCGAGGACGGGGGCGGCCGAGACAAATCCGACCGTAACAGTGCAGGTGGGCGCGGCGGAGAACCAGACCATCGAGCGGAAGGTGAGCGCCGAAGCGACGCTCTATCCGCTGGAACAGTCGGCGATCGTGCCCAAGATCAGCGCGCCGGTTAAGAAGTTCTACGTTGAAAAAGGCAGCAAGGTTCATGCGGGGCAGTTGTTGGCGGAACTGGAGAATCAGGATTTACTCGCCACCCAAAAGGAAAACGAAGGGAACTATGCTCAGGCCGAAGCAAGCTATGAGCAAGCAGTTCAGAAGGCGGAACAAGACCGCACGCTGGCGAAGGAAACGTTGGACGCTGCTCAGAAACTCTATAACGCGCGGCAAGACCTTTATAAACAAGGAGCAGTGTCCGCTAAGGATGTCGATGACGCCAACGTGGCATTGATTCAGGCGCGAAACGCCTATGATAGCTCGCAGAAACAGCTCGATCTGAAAGTTGCCGAAGGACAATTAGCGGCGGCGCGAGGCAAGAACGCCGAGGTGGAAGCGGGCTTGAACTATTCCAAGATTATGAGCCCCATCGATGGCGTGGTCACGGACCGGCCTGTTTATCCGGGAGAAATGGCTTCGAATTCGGGTCCCATTATTACAGTGATGAATTTGTCGCAGGTTGTGGCCCGGGCGCACATCGATCAGCAGGAGGCTTCGCAGCTCAAAGTAGGCGACAACGCGACGGTCTCCGTGCCGGGACAGCCGGGCGCGCTCAAGGGCAAAGTGAGTCTGGTGAGCCCCGCCCTCGATCCCAACAGCACCACGGTGGAGATCTGGGTGCAGGCTCCCAATCCCGGTGAGCGTATGAAGCCCGGCGCCGACGTACAGGTGCAAATCGTTGCGCAGGCGGTCCCCCACGCCATCGTGATTCCGGCCGAGGCGCTTCTGACCAGCCCGGAGGGGGATACCTCCGTAATCATCCTCGATACCGATAACAAGCCCCATAAGAAGAAAGTCAAGGTCGGAATTCGAGACGTCGGCGATGTACAGATCACCGACGGCTTGCAGGGCGGAGAGCGAGTTGTGACTGTGGGCGCCTTCGCGCTTTCGCAAGAGGACGACCCCATCCTGGCGAAGACGACTATACAGGTTGCGGCTCCGCCAAACATTCCAGACGATGACGACGAAGACCAATGAGGCTGTCTTGGGCGGTCTAGGAGCTTGCCGGCTGCCTGACGGTACAACCCATGGATAACAAGACAACGACAACGACTTCAACGAAGGTGGCGACTACAACCTTGCCGCCGCCGCGGCGGGTTGCGCCGACTGATGATCCCAACCGCTATTGGTTCGCGCGCCATTCCAAATCGATTATCTTCATGATTCTGACGCTGGCCGTGGTCGGAATCTACGAAGCCTTCACGCTTCCCATCGCCGTATTCCCCACCACGAACTTTCCGCGAATCATCGTGGGCGTGGATAACGGCGTGATGCCCA
>Ga0206876_1231_pt1 | contig 12976 bp, 6 predicted proteins | sample Alteio_BWOrgCont_10_FD_152619 | JGI IMG/M metagenome (GOLD analysis project Ga0206876, IMG submission 152619) | Enriched cells from forest soil in Barre Woods Harvard Forest LTER site, Petersham, Massachusetts, United States -... | ecosystem: Environmental > Terrestrial > Soil > Temperate forest > O...
GTAAATCTTGCCGACGTTGATGCTGGCATCCGTGAACATGCCACCCATCGTCTGGTTGGCGGTATCGTCTGCCGTACCCGAGCGGAGTTCGAAACCCGCCGAGAGTTGGTCGGAGTAGGTATAGATTAGGCCAAAGCGCAGGCGATAGCGTTCGCGATCGTTCACTCCGTTGCCGCTGCCCGGGGCTTGGAATTTTTGACCGTAGGCGTCAAAGCGGAGACGACCGTCTCCGTAAAATTGGAGTTTCTGGATGTAGTTGCCGATCGACAGCTTGCTGCCGGCGGTCGTGGAAGAGTTCTTTGCTTCGTCCGTGCGGATATCTTCCGCTTCCTTGTTGCTCAACACGCCTTTTTTGACCAAGGCATCGAGCAGGGCGCTGTCCGTCTGGGCATGCGCGGCGATGAGGCCGAGGGCGAGCACGCCTGCCAGTGCCGCCATGCGTTTCATGGTGTTTTTCATTCTATTTCTCCTGAGGGGGTTCTAGTTGGGTTTTTTTTCTTGCGCTGTCAATCCGAGGTCTTTCCGCTGCGCTAGGCTTCGGACGGAATTAATCGGTTCTCTTTGATTAGCTTCAAATTTGAAAGATGGCTGTGTCGATCCGATGACTTTTGTGAATCTTTGATGAAACTTCCATGAAAAGCAAATGAGTATTTAATGAAGATCAAAATATGTCAATAAAGTCTATGGAATCACTTGTTATTCGGCCACGCTATCTTTTTTGCGGGACTTGTCAAAACTTTTTCCGCACCGTCATCTTCCAGCAATCCGGCATCTTGAGCTTGTGGAAAGATCAGTTCAGTCCCTCTGGCATCCACGTCTCTCGCAATTTTCTTGTCTCTTTTCCCTCCCTGTTCAACTAAATTGACGTGCCCTTATGCTTCACTTCCTGAAATTCCGTTTGCCGGTCTTTGGGGCGATCTTCATTTTTTCGCATTTTCTGGCTCAAGCGGATCCGCCTGCCACTTTTGCACCAGGCGACAATGATGCCCTGGACTTCCTCGTGATGAACGTGTGCGTCGACGAGCACGACCGGCCCACGCTGCAAAATCCCCTGAATACCAACCCAGCGGTCCCAAAATCGAGCGCGCAACGCAATATCCGGCCCGGCGAATTGCTGCCTTACTCTACTGACTCCTGGACGACGCCTGCCCGCAAAGTTTCCCGCCGCTACTGTCTCCTCGGCAACGCCGTGGGAACCGACCAGAACGGCAATCGGTATCCCCTCGTCATCTGCTGGACGGACCACACCGGCGACGGCCAATGGTCGCCCAGGAACAATGTCAGCGTCATGACGGTCATGGACGGTTATGCCAGCGACATGGGCTCGACTGGAGGCAGCCACCTTTCCGTCAACTTCGGCGACGGCTACCTGAATCCGGAGAACAAGGGAATTGCCCGCTTCAACAAGGCCTGGGTCTTCTTTCCCCGGAAACTCATCCCGGAAAATGAAGTCAGCTACGGTGTCTTCAGCGAACAACTCGCGAATTTTTCCCGGGAGGAATTCAGCCCCGAAAAACTTCCGCCCCCGGCTCCGGTCGGCTCTCCGTCGCCGTCGCATCTGCGTTCCTACTTCAGCGTCCAGGCGCACCAGCATTTCGGGTTTGGCCCCGATTCCTCGATCCAGCTCGATACTCTCGTCGAAAATAAATACAGCAGCCGGGACGAGGCCGGACTTTCTCCCGGCTCGGCTGGCGCCATGGAGCGGTGCTACTTCACTCGTGAATTGGGCGAAAGCCGCTGGGAAGCCTGGAAACGGGACGACGCGCCGATGGACCCGGTCGCAAAGGCGAGCGCCCTTTATGCCCAAGGCGCCTGTGGACTTCCCGCGAGCTTCGTGAAAACCAACATCACTCCTCACTTCGTCAGTAACCCGGTCCAAGTCGTACCGACGCCAACCGGACATGCCTACGGTCAAGTAGTTACGGCATGGGACGACAAGGCCCAGCGCATGGTCGAGCACCGATGGTACCTCGTCGATTGCGCCGACTGGACCCATGTTCAAGTCCAGTCGCCGTTCGATCCGCTCGCCGTGGTCGAAACGAGGAACGATCTCCTCAAGGACCTGCTCGGCCTTTTCGTCGGCAGTCCCGCACGGTGACCCTTTGGAAATTTGGTCCTGCCTCCCAACCTTCTTGATCTTCAATTTTACACATTGCCACCATCACCACCATCGCGGCAGTCTGTGAAACTTCTCCTCCTCCTTCCCATGAAAACCAAGCTTCTGTTTCTTTCCATTCTCGCCTTGTGCGCCGCCCTCTTGTCCGGTTGCGCCGGTAACCAGGCGCAGATCATGCAGCAGGCCGATTTCAACGGCGTCTCGAAACCGAACCAGGTCTTCGTCGGCCAATTCGCCTACGCCGCCAACGATCCGGATCCCGATCGGTCCATCCTCAACCGGATGCACAGCCAGTCCATGCCCACCGTTCCGCAAACGCCCGAGGAACAGGCCGGCCAGTCGGTCGCGCAAACGATGCAGAAATCTCTCATCAAGGACTTGGGCAGAGAGGGCATCCCATCCCTCGCGACGTTGGACAACATCGTGCCGCCCGTCGGCACGATGATCATCGAGGGCGAACTCCTCACCGCCCAGCGGGGTGGCGGTCTCCAGCGCCTTTCTCCCGGGCTCGGTTCCGGCCAGGCCAATGTGGTCAGTTACGTGAACGTCTATCTCGTCACGACCAAGGGCGTCGTCAGCTTTGCGAAATTCTATTCCGACGTTAAGTCCTCCGTCAGTCCCGAAGCGGTCACCAGCCTCACTGTTGGGTCCGCTGCGGGCGCCAGCGCCTGGTCCGCCGCCGGAACCGTCGACTCGCTTGCCACCCGCAGCCAAAGCGCCCAGTCCGACGCCAAGCTCATCGCCAAGCAAATCGCTCGCAAAATCCAGACCCTCTTCGTTACCGAGACATGGGTCTCCGTCTCCTCGCCCAACTAAGCCGAAATCAAGTCGCTCGCGGTCACTGCAAAATTCGACCTCGTTGGGCTTCAGCTAGCCTTTCCGTTCTTAGGGACTACACTCCTGAAAATGCAAATCTCAGGTCCAAGCGGGTGGAAAAATTTGAATTTTTGTTTCACGCTCGTTTTTCTCCTAGGTCTGCTGACCGTGCTTGGAATGTTTTTTGTCCCGCGCAGTTGGAATTCCATCTGGATGGACCGGGAATTTTCTTCCTGGGTCGCGCCGGTTTCCAACCGGATTTCCCCAACGACAAAACTCTATGACGAAGGCCTGCACATGCCCATGCCTCCGTTGCCCTACGTCTTCATGCGCGTCCTGGGGGGAGGGGAGGCGAATTGGATCATGGAAAGCGAATGGAATTTCTTTTTCCAGTCCGCGACCCTCGTCCTGCTCTTTGTTGCCTTCTACCGGCTGATGGGCCTGGACATTGCCTGCGCCGCCATTCTGGCCACTCTCCCCGTCTTCTTTACGCTGCCCAAGGCCATTGTCTATGATTCCATGACGCAGTTTTTGACCGCGCTCGCCGGGTGCATTGCCGTCTATCTTTTCATGGTCCTGCCAGTGCCGGCGGACTCGTCACGCCCGCACAGGCCGGCTCGATTGCCCGTCCTCGCCCTAAGCCTTGGCCTGGTCATCTCCGCCTTGTTTCTTGCCAAACAAAGCACGGCTGCGGGCCTGGTCCTTGGCGTCGTATTTCTTTTCACGGCCTTTCCTTCCGCCTGTCCCTTTCGCGGGAGATTTCTTTATTTGCTCCTGATCGGTTCGTCCACCGTTGGCGCTGTCCTGATTTTGTCCCTGGCCCTCTCTCCTTGGATGGACATCGGGAACTTTTATCATGACGTTCTCGTCATCGGCTCGGAACCGAAAGGTGGCGGCCCGAGATTACTCGGCTCTCTGGTCAACTTTTCGTTTCATATGCTGGCCATCCTTTTCTACTTTTGGGTCCCGGTCATTTTTTTCGGCGCTTTTTTTCGGCCCTTGCGCGAGGCGCTGGTCAAATGTCTGGTCGGTCCGGGTCTGGACACGGATTCCTCGCCTTCCGTTTATCTCACGTCGATCTTGGGCGTTTTGGCCGGCCTCTCTGCCGCCTTCATAATCGCCAGTCATACCTCCCAACTTTTTTCCCGGGGCCTCTACTTTGGTCTGGTCTGTGACGCGGCCTTGGCCGTGAGTCTGGGTGCGGTCCTCGCCGCGGTCGTCACCGCTTTTTCCCGGTATAAATTCCCCATCGCGTTCCACCCAGGCACGGCCTTTGTCGCCGTCTTCATCTTCGCCGACCTCTTCCATAATTTGTCCGTCACGATGTTCCGATGGCATTATGATAACAACCCCTTCATCGCTGCCTGCTTCGCGGTTTTTTTCTCGGTGTTCTTCAGCGTGATGAAAGCCTGCTTGAACGCACCTCGGTACAAAAAATACACGGGCTTCGTCGTCTTCATGCTCACGGCCACGTTGTGCATGATGATGGTGCGCCAGGTGAGGGAGGCGCTTGAATGTACTGAGCCATGGCCGGAAGTCCCCTATCTCGCCGGAGTCAAAATGCGTCCCGAAGCCGACGGCTTTCGTCAACTCGTCCAGGTCGCGAAAAATAACACGACTCCCGATAATCAGATTTTAATCCTTCCGAACGACCCGAACTTTCAGGCCTTTTTTGACCGGCCCGCTCCTGCTCTTTCTTGTGCGATGATTTTTTCGGACCAATATTGGGACCGTTATGTCGACTCCGATTACACCCTGTTGTCCGCAAATCCACCGCGATTGATCATCGTCGGCCCGCGCCTGGATTGGCGCGGGTTTAGCGAAAACTGGCATAAACATTGGGGAGCGGAGAGGTTGATCGACAAGATCAGCGACGAGCTCCTGCCCCAAAAATATAAGCTCCTGTGCAGTCAGGCCATTCATCGCAACGGCAAGATGGATTATATGGACGTCTATATTCTCCGCTAAAGAAGACCTCTGCGAAAATCGTAATCCCCCCAAAGCCGTCATCCTGAGCGAAAGCGAGCCGGTGCGCTTGTTTTGACCATGGAACTTACCCGAGCCGCAATCGAAGGACCTATGTGGAAAAAATTTATCGTGTGAATGGCGTCAATGAATCCAGAAGAGAAAAGCCAGTCTCCCGCCTCATTGCCACTGCCCCCAAACAACCTGGGTCCTCTCGTGGTCCTCGGCAAAGTCGTAGCCCCGCGACGAGGCCACGGACTGCGCGGCCTCAGCCAGGCGGGCATTGCCGCAATTCAAACATGCCTCCGTCATTTCCTTGTCGCCCTTCGCCTTGAGGACCTCGATCAAGTTCGGGATCACCTCCTCGTTACCCAACGAGACGAAAGTGTAGACGGCATTCTCGATTCTCCGCCGATCGCTCGTCTGAGCGTCGCCCAACAACACCCGCTTGGTTTTTTCCCAGTGCGCGTGGAGGTCCGTGCCGTCCGCAGCACTGATCCAGATATAGACCACCTCATTTTCCGAAGTCGGCGTCCACCCGAGTGTCGTCAACGCCGTGCCGAGTTGGCTTTTGGCGACCCAATCCGGCAACGCGCCGGCCAATGCGCCCACCGCCCGGGCATCGCCCAACTTGCCGAGGGCTTCCGCAGCAGCGGCGCGCACCTTGGAAGCGCTGTCATGCAATGCGGCGATCAGGACATCCGTCGCGCGCACATCGGCCAATTGTCCGAGCGCCTGGGCAGCAGCGGCCCGCACCCGCGCGTCCCGGTTCTTCACGCAGGCGATCAGGGGCTCGACCGCCCGTGCTTCCCGCAATTGCCCCAGCGCCTCGGCGGCCGCGGCGGGCACCACGGCGGCCTTGTCTTGCAGGCCCGCGATCAGCAAGTCCGTCGACCTCGCATCACCCAATTTTCCGAGAGACCTGGCGGCGGCAGCGCGCGCGCCCGGGTCCCTGTCCTTCAAGATGGCAACCAACGGCTCGACCGCGCGCGGATCGTTCAGTTTGCCCAGGGCCTCCGCCGCAGCGGTCCGCACCGCCGGGGCCGTGTCCTGCAAGCGGGAGATCAAAGGTGACCCGGCCCGCACATCGCCCAATTTCCCGAGCGCCTCGGCGGCGGAACTGCGCATCGCCGCATCGTCGTCCGCAAGGCAGTCGATCAGCGGCTCCACGGCCTGCGGATCATTCAATAGGGCCAGCGCCTCAATGGCCGCCTTGCGCACGATCGCCTCCTTGTCTTGCAGGCACGCGATCACCGGCGCCACCGCCCTCATATCACTCGACTTGCCCAAAGTCTCGATCGCCGCCACGCGCAGCACCGCCTGCGGATCCTTCAACGCCTCAATCTGGTCCTGGATATCATCCGCCCATAGACCACAGATGCACCCCAAAAAAACGAACAAACCCAACCGGCCACTTCGGTTTATTTTTCTCATCATGACCACACCCTCGGTCGCCCCAAGCCACCCGGATTTTATCAACAAGTCCATGCGACCAACCTCACCAAGATAAACCTCCCCCCGCTCCAAAAGTTGCGCTCCCCCTGCCTCCGGTAGCCGTCGACCTCCGGGCGACGGTGCTTCCCCTCCGCCTTCTCCCTCGTTCCCAAACTCCATTTGGGAACGCCCTTGTCCGCGCAACTCCATTGCTCTCGGCGCCGGATAAAAACACCCGTCATCCTGAGCGAAGGCGAGCCGTTGCATTCATTTTCCTCAGAAAGACTCCCCCGAGCCGCAGCGAAGGACCTATCTTGCCAAGAAGAAACACTTGAACAGTTTCAAGTTAATGCGGATTACAAATGGCCCGTTCACCCACCCACATCGAGCGCTTCGCCCGCCTCCCCTCGTTCCCAAGTTTCACTTGGAAACGCCCTTGTCCCCGCAACTCCGTTGCTTTTGCCTCCCTCCTCAATTAATCCAAACCAACTCCGTCCGAATCGCCTCCGCCCCCAACCCCGTTAACGTCTCCAGCGCATTTGCATACGCCTCAAGCTGCGGTCGATAATGCTCCAGCCGTTCCTGCCGCTCCGCATTGGTACTCACGCGGTCCGTTTTAAAATCGAGAATGTCCGCCCGCACCCGCTTCCCCGCCGCATCAAGCCCCAGCACCACACGATCAAACGACCCATTCATCAACTCGTTCCCCACAATCGCCGCGAAACGTCTCTCCCGCCAAACTTCCAGCCTCGTCACCCCAGCTTCCTTCCATTTTTCCAGCCAAATCTCCGCCGCAAAAACTTTCGCCAGCGCGTCCTCCGCCCAACGCAACCGTGGATGCAACTCTTTCGCCGCAATCCGGCAGGCCTCCCGATTTGCCTCATGGCTCGCGATCGACTCCACCCAGGCCTTCTGCGCCGGCAGTTCCCCCAGCCACTCAATTCGCGACAGCAACGCATGCACCGCCGTCCCTCGCTCCAGCGCCCCCGCATTTCCCGTGCGCAACAACAGCCCCACCTTCACCACACCCCCGCCCTCCTGACCTGAAGGTGTGATCGCCTCCATCCGCCCCGGCACCGTTTGCAGATGCGGAATCGCCAGCCCATCGCCCACCGACCAAATGCCCGCATCGCGCCCGACCTCGATCCGCACTGCGGCCTCTTCCCCCTTCCGCGCCGCACACTCCTCAATCAAATGCTCGCCCGCCTCCTGCCGCCCCCACTTCTCGCGAATGATCGCCGAGAGCGACGCCTTCGGTTTGTCGTCCGTCGGCAACACCACATCCAAAAACGATTTCGCCCGCGTCAACGCCACATAGAGCACGCTCAAGTCCTCCTCAAACTGCTCCTGCTGATAACGCTGATAGTCTTCCTGCATCCCGAGCAACTCCGCTTCGTCCGCATCGGGCAACAGCGTCACCGTTGGCGGCGCATCCGGCGTGGAAATCGTTGTCACTAATCGCGGCCCGTCCCCGCCACCGCCTTTCGCTTCCAGGTCCGCCAGGATCACCGCCGCAAACTCCAGCCCCTTCGCCCCGTGGATCGTCATCACCCGCACGCGCGACGAAGCCGGATTGTCCACCCGCTGCGACCGCACCTGCTCCACAAATCCCGACAACCGCCCGCCGCCCGCGCCGTCCCATCCGCGCGCGAGTTCCACCAATTGCTCAGCCCGTACCTGATCGTGGATCGTGCTCAGCCCGCGAAATTGCTCATGCTCGACCCACTCGGAAATCACCGCCGCCAGTCCGCGCCGCATCACCGCAGCCTGCAGCCGCTTCGGCAACTGTGCATCCTGCGGCGTGCCCTCAAAGCCAAACACTGCTGCCAGCGCGCTCCGCTGCACATGCTCCCGCGCCAGCGAATGCCCCGGATGGTCCAGCCACGTTAACATCGACAGCACCGTCTCCACCGCCGCGCTGTCCGCCACCGGATTTCCCCCTTCACCGCTCGCCACCACGCCCTGCTTCCGCAGCCCGGCCAAAATCATCGGCATCAATTTGCGCCGTCGGCAAAGAATCGCGATTTCGCGGTTCGCATCTTCACGACGATGCTGCGCCACTGCCGCCAGGATCGTCTGCACTTCATCCGGCGTTTCGTCCTCATCCGCTTCCTGCTCGGGGTCAATCATCAACAACCGCACTCGCCCTGCCCGGAACCGGTTCTCGCCTTTCGCGATATGCGGTTGATAACCGGAAATAAACGAAGCCGCCGCATTTCGATGCGCCGTCGTCCGCTGCTTCGCCTTATCCGCATGGCCCTCGGGATTCAAGCAAGCCGCCTGGTCTAGGTTCAGAAAAATCCGATCAATCGCCGTGAGCACCGCCGGACTCGACCGCCAGTTGTCCGCGAGATGTTTCGCTTCCGCGTCGAGCCAGCCCGGCAACCGGTCCAACAACCGTCGGTCCGCGCCCCGCCAGCCGTAGATCGATTGCTTCACATCGCCGACCGCAAAGACGACCCGCTCATTCGCGCGTACTTCCTCGATGATCGGCCAGAGGAAACGTAACTGGTTCAACGATGTGTCCTGAAATTCATCCAGCAGCAAATGCTGGATATTTCCATCGAGCCGGAAATATAGGTCCTCCATCGAAATATGATCCGGCAGCGTCCACACCGCCGCCTCGACTTCCCGGAATGTGTACGCCGCGCTCGCATAAGCCACCTCGCGGCGCAGCAGATGATAACGCTCCGCCAGCGCCGCCAGCGCCGGCAAACGCCCATCATGCAGTCGCTGCAAATCCGCGCGCGCCAGTCCCGCCAGCGGCCCCAACAATTCCCGTAAAGCCGCAGGCAGCGCAATCCCCCGGTGCGTGCCGGTCTCCTGCCCCGAAAGACGTATCAGCGTATTGCCCAGCAAATCAATGAGGACTGGCTCGCCTGCAAATAACGAGTTGGTCCGCTTCAGGTCGTTGACCCAATTGGCATTCGGTTTGCCCTTCGCCGTCAGCGGAAATCCGTCAAATTTCTCCAGCGCCTGCGCGTACTTCAACACGTCCTCCGGCGTCAATCGCTGCGGCCCCGCCAAATCGGGATCGTCTGCCGCCACCGGAACATCGATCAAAGAAAAACGTGTCTCCTCCAGCAACTTCACCAAAGCCGAACGCACCTGGATCCCCAACTTGAACCGCGCATAACGCCTCCACTGCTCCCGCGACTGCGCCGCCTCCGGCCCGGTCAACATCTGGTCCGCCGCCACCAGCGCCAATTCCTCGGCGTGAAGATCGTCCGTAATCCCCCACGCCTGCGGAAATGCCAGGTCGAGCGACAAGACCCTGACGATCCGGCTGAAAAGTCCGTCGATCGTCCCTACCTGTAATTGCGGCAACACCCGGCAGATCGCTTCTAGCAAGCGTACTAGGTCCTCGTGTTTCAGATCGGGCCGCTCGATGTCGACCAGCAACCGTCGCTGCACATCCTCTGAAATCACCGCCTCCGCCAACCGCCGCAGCACCCGCTCCAAAATTTCCGAAGCCGCCGCGCGCGTGAACGTCGTCGCCAGCACCTGCTGCGGCGCCGTCGGGCTCCCGTCCCGCAGCGGTTGCAGCAGCGCCTTGAGATAAGCCACCGCCAACGCGTAAGTCTTTCCGCTTCCCGCCGAGGCATTGATGATCGTCGTCGGCATACGCATCAACCTCCCGTTTCCGTCGCGGTTGCTGCATCGGACGAACCAATCCCGACCTGCCCGCAAAGCGCCAGCAGTGCCGGATCATTCCGATTCGGATCAAGCGCCGGATTCTCCATGAACTCGCCGCGCAAAATTTTCGAGATCGTCTCCGTCGCCTTCGCCCCACCCTCCTCGATCAACTCCGCTGGCAATGGCTTCGAAATCTTCGCCCCACCCTCGTCCTCTGGTAAAAGGAAATAAGTCAGCTCGCAGTTCTCCGGCGTCAATTCCGCACCCCATTCCTTTTGCGCATGCGGCGCCGCCAGCTTCAAATACAGCGGCAACTGAAAGTCCTTCCACTCGCCGTTTCTCCGCCGATGTTCCGGCCCCGGGTCCTTCCCCCGTCTCGAAGTCTTGTAATCAATGATCCGCCATTTTCTTTCCAGCGCATGAAAATCAATCCGGTCAATATTCCCCGCCAGCGTCACGCTCCCCAAGTCCCCCTCCGCGACCAACTCGCATTCCAGCCGAGACCCCTTCTCCACATCCCGGATCGTCCAGCCCTCCCGCCGCAACGCCGCCTGCGCCCGGGCAAATCCGCGCAATCGTTTCGCGACTTCCTCCACCTGGATCTCAACAGCAGGTTGCGCCCACTCCCCAAATCGTTCCCGCACCACTCGCGCCAATTCGCCGGCCACAAAAATTTCAATTGCCTCCGGGTCCGAGCTATCGCGCATCGCCGCATTCGCTCCAAAAGAAGCCAGCACTTCATGTATAAGCGTGCCGACACTCGCGCCTTCCAACTCCAGCACCGCGTCATCCTCGGCCCGCAAGCGCAGCACATGCGCAAAATAAAATTTACGCGGACTCTCCAGATAATCCCGCAACGATGTCACCCGAATCCGCTCCATCTTGGGCCGGACCTCGATCTCCGTAATCGAAAATCCCACTCCGCCCGTCAGCGCCAATTGCGGCTCCGGCGACCGCTTTCCCGCCAGGTACCAAACGCGCCGCGCCAACGCCTCGGCATGCAGTCCCGCCAAAAGCAACCGGCTCGGTCGCACCGGATTTTCCGCCGAATCAAAACGCGGCGCGATCAACGCCAGCCCGCCGCGTCCCTGCGCGCGGCTGCCCATGATCGCCGCCAACGCATACGCATCGCGCGCGAACCGCATCGCGTTGTCCGCCAGCGCCAACGCCTGTCGCAGCGAGCCCGGCAGGAACGGATCGGACGAAACCGATTCCGGAATCGCCCCTTCATAAAACGAAGTCACCACCACCGCCGGCGTATCGTCCTCCACCAGTTCCAGCCAGCCGACGATCTGGATCGCATCGTCCGCCGCCGGCTCCGGCACCGGTTGCTCGCCCAGAAAATCGAGAATGATCAGCAGAAAATCCGCCGGGCGAACCTGCGCGGCCCACGGCAAAGCCCCCTGCTTCGTCTCCGCCAAAACATCGCGCAGTAACTGGAACGCCTGCACCGCGATCCGGCCCTCCGGCGAGTTCGCCTGCTCCTCCCGCTCGCCATAAATCCGGATCAAAAAATTCAGCGTCCATTCCGCCGCGTCCTTCGGACTGATCTTACCCGGCCCAAGATCAATAAATCGTTCCAGCACACTTTCAATGCGCAGCACTTCCCCGGACGCCTCCTCCACGCTGCCGGGATCAAATCGCGCTGGCAAATGCCGCGTCGCAAACTGGTCCAGCGCCGACCAATCCGCCGCGTTGATTCCCGGCAGGTCCGGATGCCGCGCCAGCGCCGCCACGGCCTCGTACGCGGGCGGTTCATCGGGCGCATGATCGAGGTACTGCGCCACCAGCCGAAAAAGTTGGAACACCGGCGCATCCGAAGCGGGTCGCCCCTGTGCCGAGCGCGTCCTGAACTGCTGCGCCTCCAGCGCCTCGCGCAAACGCGGCAGTGCCTTCATATCGGGAACCGCGAGCGTCATCTGGTTCGTCGCAACCCCGGCCTCACGCCATGCCTGCATGATCTGAACCGTCCGCAACGCCTGGTCTCGGTCTCGCTCCACTGGATGAATCTGTCCCGCCTCCAAATCCGCCGGCCGCTTCTCCCAATGTTCCGGACGCAACATGCCCATCGCGTCGAATCCGGCCCGCTCCGATTCCGGCGCAAAAATCAAAGCCACGGGCGGTTCTGGCAACCGGTCCAAAAACTCGCGCACCACCCTCGGCATTTCCGCGACCCCAATCAAAATCACCTTCTTCCCCGCCACCAACTCACCCACCCGCGCCCGCTTAATTAAAAGATCGGTGTGATCGATCAACCCGTGACTCTCCAGAAATTTTCCCGCTCGCCGATGCAAATCTTCCAGCACTTCCCAACGTGGAATTTCAAAGTCCGCAATATGAGGAAACCGTTCCCCCAGCACGCGAATCACGTCCTGAAAACCCAGCCCCGCGCCGCCGATATCCTTCCACACCTTGTGTAAGTGACGCCCCAGTCCCAACAACGCCCGCAAGCTCGGCTCCGTCTCCTCCTGGCCGGGGCGGCGCAAAAGTTTTTGCCGGTCCATCTTCCCAATCCGCCCAATCGCCTCCGCCCACGCCAGCGCCGAGGCGAGGGGACTCGCGTCCTCCAATTCATCCGGCAAATCCAAAGTGAGCCGCCTCACCAGATGCGCGGGCGTCACGATTTGCGGCGGCACCAAAATCATCCCCTGCTCCGCGCACTTCAGTGCCAGCAATTCCAATAACCGCCGTCCCGCCCGACTCCCGCGCACAACCAGAATGACCTCCGAGAGATCAGGCGTCGCCGCCACATTTTCCACCGCCAGCAGCCAGTCGGCAGCCGCATGCAGCAAGGGACGATTCCAGCCAAAGAAGATCATGATGGAAACGATGGTACCGCGAACTCAGGGACAACGACGGTTTCTTCCCAGGTCAAAAATTCCGTCATCCTGAGCTTGTCGAAGGATCAGCCTCCAGCGCATTTACGCAATTAAAATCGAACCGTCGATGCCCAAATTCTCCGAAAACTGGTCCTTCTCAAGCTCACGATGCCAACCATTTTACCGTCAA
>Ga0206876_1232_pt1 | contig 12971 bp, 13 predicted proteins | sample Alteio_BWOrgCont_10_FD_152619 | JGI IMG/M metagenome (GOLD analysis project Ga0206876, IMG submission 152619) | Enriched cells from forest soil in Barre Woods Harvard Forest LTER site, Petersham, Massachusetts, United States -... | ecosystem: Environmental > Terrestrial > Soil > Temperate forest >...
CTAAATGCTTATTCCAAAATTGTTCCTTACAAATCTTATCAAATTTTTTTTTCTTATCCAATTTAAAATTTATTCTTTTTTTTACAATTGTATTTCCATGCTCATCACCTAAACAATAACCAAGTGAAATCATTTCATTTCTAATAATATGTGGTCCAGTAGATTCAATATCGATAGCCAATATACCAATTTGCATTTTATAATAATCAGTATAGCAATATATTCATTAAAAATATGTAATTCAATTTTTTAATGTTTACAATATATATAAATGGCATCAGTATTGAGCTATCCATCGCCACCACCTAAAGGGAAAGTTTGGGTTAAACAAAGTGATACACACACTATATTTACAAATAATACATATTATAATGAAGATGTACCAGGAACAGTAAAATGGACGCTACAAGATGTTTCAAAATCTCCAAATGCACCTCCGAACAGTCCACCTGCAGGAAAAATATGGGTCAAAAAAAGTGATGAAGTCAGAGTTATCGGTAATAACACATATTATAATGAAGATGTGCCTGGATCAATAAGATGGGAATTGCAAGACATTGCAAAATCGTCGGATATACCTCCAGGAATTGCACCTGCAGGAAAGGTATGGGTAAAAAAAAGTGATAAACAAAAAATTATTTCCAGCAACACATATTATAACAAAGATATTCCTGGAACAATACAATGGGACCTTCAGGATACCACCAAATTAACACCAGGTGAACCAACATATGCAGACGCACCAAATAAACCATCAGTGACGACATATGTGAATACATCTAACGTTCCAGCTATTATCCCTCCATTACAAGAAATTAAAACAATTGACCAATTAACTTTAAATAAAACATATGGTCAAATAGCAATGATTTTTGAAAATGATTTCACACATGTTAAATTATATAAGGCTGTTCGGCTCACTAATAATTCTCCAGTAATAATAAAAGAATACCCTACAACATATGATAAATCAAAAATATTCAATGAAATAAACATTCTAAAAGCAATACAGGTGAATTGCTCCAGTTTTAATTTTATTTGTCTTGTGGACGTGTTCAACAAGGATGGCAAATATAATGTGGCAACTACTTTCTTTACTGATTACATAACTCTTAAGGAATATATTATAAAAACACCTCATGATGTCCGTTCTAGCAACGCATTAGTGATAATATCAAATATTATTAACAGTGTTACTAAACTACATTCACTATCTATTGCCCATAGAGATTTAAATAACACAAATATCATGATCAATCCGATTGATTTGAATATAAAAATAATAGATTTTGGTAATGCATGTAAAGATCCATGTACACTTGTTCCAGGAGACAAAATGTTTTTGCCACCCGAAACGATTGATGGAGTATATGTCGGTTTTGATAAAGGAAAATCTATTGATACATGGTCTATTGGTATGCTACTATTTGATATTCTAACGGGTTATACAGTTGCCGAATTATATTGTAAACAAAAACATACTAATAAATGCGATGATGTAACCACAAAAAATGAGTTTAATACTTTAATTGTTACCGATTCTAAATTATTTGCGAAAGTAACAAATGATTATGTTAATAATGTTGAATTATATATTGATCCAACTGATAAAAATGAATTGGAAAAACAAAACTGGAAAAATTTCACTGGAATAACTACTTATAAGGATTTGTTAAAATTATTATTAAATCCACAACCTGATAGAAAATTACCAAAAATGATTACACAGATAGGTGGTAAAAGGAATTATTATAAAAAATACTTAAAATATAAACAAAAAAATCAAAATCGTGTGAATTAACATCAAAACCACCCTAATTCATGTTCAAGAACCCGAATTGCCAAATTTATTTGTTTTGTGCGATCCATCTTTTCAGTCCATTCAGCACGAGTTAATCGCGCACGATAAATTGATGAAAATGTAACATAATAGTGTTCATATGTGCCAGGAATAGTCTCATAATGTTTATTATAAGATGCCTTCGCCTGATAAATGCCACTCATGGTTCCTTAAAAGTAATAATAGATAGATTATCAAAGGAATTATTAGACATATTAAGTGTTCAACTTTTTTATATTGTCAATGCAATCATATCCTGGTATTTCCAGACATGTGCAATAACCTAACCTAAGGTTATTGGTAGTTCATCGATAATAAAAGATTTAAATATTATAATCATATTTAATGTTAATAATAGTCAAGTTGCCATTCCTGACTGCCACACATTCAACAAATGTTGGTAATTTGTTAATACCATCATATCTGATACAAACACAAGCAAATGAGAGACGAAGTCCAATAATATCAATAACTATGGGTATTAGAATTTTTTCATAGTTAATTTTCTCCATAGATATAGCATCCACTAAAGGATCCTGACATTTAAAATCCTTTTTCACCCCATTGACAGATACACTCGCACATGAAATATGTACTAATAATGGTCCATATGTTGTTTGAAGCAATGTAGATCCACCAGACTTTCCTGTTACATCAACAGTATTTAATTCAATAATAGAGATATTCATTAGTTATTAACAATGATTTGCTTGAAAACAAGCTATAATAATGTTGAAACTAAAGGGATTTTTAAATATTTGAATATTCAATTTTTTATAGTTATTATAAAAAATTGAATATTACAATGTCTGAAAAATCCCTTTATTTTTCAACATTCATACGGCCTCCTAACAGGGGGTTTTCAAGCATACAGATCTGTGATCCTATCATGGATTCAGATAGTTGTGATCAAAGTTGTGATGAGTTAATTGATGCTACTACTTTAGGTCAATTAACGCCTCAAGAATTGAGTGACAATGAGTTGATTTGTTCTACAGCCATTCCCTGGATGCCATATACATCTGACCAATCAATCACATCTTTTTCATTACCAGAAGAATTTAAAATCCCGCATGGACAACAAATTTCTCTTCCAATGAAAGTCAGTTATGGTTCTGACCAAATTTCGATAGGTATAGCCACAAGTCACAAACCACACAAAGAACAAGTTGCTGTTCTTGATGGGATGAATGCCATCCTTTTTGGAAAAACGAAAGATAGGTCAGGCGGATTTAGTTTTACCGAATTCCAAAAAGCGATCACTGATAGTTTGTTTCCAATTCTTGTGAGTTTGCAAAAAGAAAAGTTTTATGAAACATGCATTGTTTCAATCAAACCAATGACATTTCCAGGTTATGAAATCGGTAAGGATGCCGGTCGTTTTATCCAATTGATTTACCGATTATTGAGTGACACAGTAATAAAACAAGAGGAGGATATCGATATGAGCAAGATTCGTTTTCTACTTCCGGTTATCACAAGTTTTGAAGAAAGTTTGGACAAAGCTCGCGATGATCGGGCAATTATCCGTCTGAGTAAATGTGTTGATGCAGATATCACAGTTGTAACGCGTGATAAATTTCGTGATATGTCAGGTGAGAAAATGCAAGTCGAATCGACATTTGCAATCTTCACGGAAAAATGTTTAGAGGATTTATTTTTCTTCACATTGCCAAAACCAATCATCCTAAGTGAGAAAGCAGATGGATCTTTGTATGATGTTAAATTGTTCACACAATGCGATTCTGGAACGTGTTTTCGCATCCCTGCATCTAGTTTTACGAGTGATTGTGATGCAGGTGCAAGGCGATCATTTGATTTGTTGGATAGTTTTTTCCCAACAATAGTGTTAGAAGCAAGATGATGCGATTTTTTTATTGTTGATTTATTTAATAATTCAACAATAACTAATCATCTTTAAGCAATATACACAATTTTATGTGATATTAAATAATGCCTTGAACTTATCCAATTTTGGTTTGATCACAAATTTACAATAAGCCGATTCACTATTTTGGTTATAATAATCAAGATGATCCGATTCAGCCTTATAAAATTTAACAAATGGTGATATTTCGGTAACAATAGTAGTTGAATATAGACCACTCTCATTCAATATATTTTTATATTTTTCTGCTTTCTCCTTTTGATCATCATTATGATAAAATATTGCTGATCGATATTGTGTTCCAACATCATTACCTTGCTTATTTAATTGTGTTGGATCATGACTACGCCAGAATGCCTGTAACAAATAATCATATGTAATTTCAGTTGGGTCATATGTAATATAAATTACTTCAACATGCATTGTTTTTCCAGAACACACTTCTTTATAAGTTGGATTATCAACATTACCACCACAATAACCTGGTTGCACTTCTTTAACACCTTTTAGCGATTTAAACATTGTTTCTGTACACCAAAAACATCCAGTGCCAAATGTAGCATGTTGTAGTTTTGATTCAACTGTATTCATTTTGTTTGATAAGTTTAATTGATATTAGTTTATTTATACTTTTGAATTTTCAATTTTTATATCAGCCAGTTGTCCAACATATGATTCATAGATTGTCAATAAATGAAATCATGTGAACCATCTATATCTCAATATGTTAGCTAGCTGGCAGAATCATTATGGGCAACTGTCCGCCAGCTGGTTAACATATGGATCATAGATTGTCAATAAATGAAATTATGTGAAAATCTATAACTCCATATGTTAGCTAACTGGCCGAATCATTATAAGCAATCATCAAACATATGATAGCCAACTGACTTATTTGCGCGAGGTAAATTGAAATTTAACATCCTTATTGGGATAGCTAGTTGAAAATATACGAACATCATTCATATCAATTGGTTTTTCGGATGTCACTTTATATTGTTTCAAAATGGCATAAATCAGTATCGTTAAATGTTGCATTGTAAAATTAAATCCCATGCATGAATGTAAGCCAACACCAAAAGTAAATGAATTACTGAAGTTTTCTTTTGAATCAATAAATCGTTTTGCTTTAAATTCATTTGGATTTTCAAAATTGTCTGATATATGGCTAGTGGACCATATAGAAGGAATCACAATTGTTCCAGGTTGCAATATATGGTTGCCAATTTCATAAAGTCGAGTAATTTTATGTGGAACCATGATAACTGATGGTCGTGAGCGAATTGATTCCTTGATAAATGACTCAATTATTTTATTATTGCATAAATCATCAATATCAGTTATCCGCATGACTTCATTATATAATGATTGTTGTACATCTTGATGATGAGCCAATCGAGCCATTATCCAACTAACGGATGAACTCATGGCATCTTGACTTGCAAAAATGAATGAAAATAATACTAATGCTAATTGTTCATGTTTATTAATAATATCCGCATCTGATGAAGTTGTTAAGAATTGATATAACATTGTTTCTTTATTGGACTCATTTACGTATACACCTCCTTCAATATAATATTGACAAAACATAATTGCTCTTCGGATAGTATTTACAATTCTTTTACGAGCGCGTATGGCATTATAGACATTCGTTCCTGGTAAAGCAATTGGAAAATTTACCAATTGTAATGCTTTTGTCAACGTTTCTAAATCATCTGCAAGTTGCTCATATTCTTTTATATATATAAAATCTCCAAAAAAGATTGCAAAAAAAGAATGCATATTTAACCATCTAAAATTGTGATTATAATGATTAATATTAAAATAATTTCCCCATTCTTCCACCTCACTTGTTATTTTTTCTAATTGTGATTGTGCATGTCTCTCCATATTCTTTTTAGTTAAGAAAGATATAAAACTACCTTTTTGAATTTTATGTAAGTTACCAAATGAAAATACAAAATTATCTGGTGAGATAATTTCCTTCATTGAATCAACTAAACATAATTGAACAATGCCTGTAGGTTCTGTAAAAATTTGTTTAACCATTTCTTTATCTGTACAAACTACAATATATTTGCCAAAAACGCTTGTTGCAGACAATGGCCCTAATTTCCACAAATTCGCATAACCTTCCATTTTGGGATTTAGGGATTCATATATAAATCCAACAATTGGTGGAATAAATTTTGGACCAGGAATTGATCCTTTGCGGACTTGAAAATCTATTTGTTCATAAACACAATATAATATAATTAATCCTACAATATGATATGATATGTAACTTGCTATAAATGACAATGTCGCAATGACAGTCAATGATATTAAATATGATATGCTCATATTTCAAACTGATTGATAAATAAATGGTTATTATTATGAGTTGTATATTTAATTGATTATTCAATTTTTTATAATTTGTCCAAAAAGCGATCAAGTGGTGGAATATCTACATTAATACCTTTACTAGCACGATTATCAGTAATCAACTTGTGTACTTTGGAATCCTCGTCTAATGGATCACCGCCACTCATTACATCCCAATGACTGAATACACATGACGGAAATGCCATTCCGGATGTTTGTTCCCTAATATAAGAATCAAAACCAAAAGATGATAACACTGGTAAAATACCTGTCAAAAGTTTCGTTTGTGTACCCTCAACACGAACCTCATCTGTAATTCGTCCACCTTTATAACCTACTGACGAATATACTTTACTGACCATTACATCCGGAACGCTAACCGTTAATTTATAATACGGTTCTACTAATTTTGGTTCACCCGTCAATACACATGCTGTCATTACACGGGTAGACATCGGTAGGATCTGCGTACTTGACCTGTGGATGCTGTCCTGGTGCAGTTTTGCATCGAGAATTGTGAACTTAACACCTCGCAAAGGCTCTTCCAGCAAAGGGCCTCCCATACATACTTTTTGGAAACCGGCAATAATACTATCCTTCACATCCGCCAAATAGCTATTTCCCTTGGTGCCATCAACGAGCATATTCGCTTCATCATTAGTTGGCCCAAAACTCCAAATTTTGCGTGCCTCATCACGTTGCCATCCGTGATCATTCACTAATTTACGACAAACGCCTAGCATATCTTTGAAATCAAAATTCTTAGCCTCTAAGTCCTTTATAACATCTTCACTCAATGGTGTGGCAATCATGAACAACCGATTATGTGAATTTGATGATTTGGCCAAACATTCTTTGGATTCAATACTTATACTTTCGCGGAATGGTACAATGGGTTTAGAAGCAATTATTTCAGCACCATTCATAAATTCGCGCAAATCATTCAAACAAATTTCTAGATGCAATTCACCTGCACCGGCAATAATTTGTTCATTATTTGCTGACATATAATTAACAACACAAGGATCTGATTTAATTAATTTCTTAATACCAACTGCTAATTTTGGTAAGTCTGACGTATTTTTACATTTGATAGCCACTTGAACAATTGGAGAGACAGCAAATTTCATTGTTTTGATTGGGTAAGGTTCATCACGAATAGAAGTGACAGTAGCTGATTTTGTAAAGAAGGCATCAATACCTGATAATGCAACTATACCTCCGCATTCAACAACATTTTGTGAAATAATAGTTTTTCCTTGCATAATTGAAATACCCTGAATAGTTTTATCAACATACATATCCAATTTCTTACCATGAGCATAATTGGATCCTAATATGGTCACTTTTTGTCCATTTTTAAGTGTTCCTGAAAAAAGACGACCCAAAGCATAAAATCGTGAATTATCAGACGATGGAACATTTTTAGTGATATACATCATTACTGGTCCATCTTTATCGCATGTGCGAATTGCTTTGGCGACATCATCATCCATTGGACCATCATAAATAGTAGATACGCGATATTTTTGTGCTTGTACAGGCGATGGCAAATGATTACGAATACCATCTAAAAGTGCATCAGCTAATGGTACAAATTGTTGCATAGTTGCTTTGAACAGTGCCTTTTCAGTTAATTGCATTTCTGCTTTGGTTAGGGTAATATCTAATGTCTTCATAACCTTCATATATTTAGCAACAGCAAGTTCTTGAATGGCTGTGCGTGGAACACCATTAATTGGTGTTCCCGCATCACGCATTGATGTGAACAATTCCTGGATTGGCTCATATACCAATTTATTGAAGACACGAACAGCACCAGGAACCGAGCGGTCAGTCGTTATCTTTTTAGTTGCAGGATTGATGAAATAATCGCCCCATAAATATGTCATTAATTTTTCCTCCGAGATGTTATATTTTTTGGAATATAATTTTGCAAAATGTTTGAGACTAAATCCCCAATTATGAAGACCACATGAAAAGAAGACATTTCCTTTTTCCGGAGATAGGGAGAATTCGTCATCTGTTTTGTATGTTTGAATGATGGCATTGACACTTGCGATTATGTTATTCATTTTGTTATATACAGTTTCAGCATCAACTTCATTTAGTAAATTTAGCTCAAAAAGGTACCTATCGAATTTGTTGATGAAAAGGATTGGTGTTACTTGTTCGACTAATGCTTGCCTTAACACCGTTTCAGATTGACAACTAATTCCTTCTACTGCATCGATTAAAATCAAACAACCATCACTAATACGTAATGCTGCAGTAACTTCTGAATTAAAATCTGCATGTCCTGGTGAATCAATTAAATTTATTTGTAAGTTATCAATTTGAAGACTTACACCAGTGCTTTTAATAGTGATACCACGTTCAATCTCATCTTTTCGATTATCTGTTGTTCGTGCAGTTCCAGCGCTAACTTTTGAGATTAGTCCTCCCCGTTGAAGTATACTATCTGTCATGACAGTTTTGCCATGATCTACGTGCCCTACAATGCTGAAATTGCGAACTAAATCTGTATGATGTTTGTGATTTGCAACGTCTGAATTTGCATTTGATTTTTCATCATTGGGTACCCCCTCTGAAGTTACAATAATTGGAACATTTTCTGAACTCAAACTAGTCATTTTAATATAAATAATACATATAATTGATTAATGTATCAATGCAATATAATTATCAATTTTTATTGCCATAAAAATTGATAATATTAATGAAAATCCCAAAATGAATAATCAAACCCATTAAAACAAATGGCAAATAGTAAATAGTAAATGTTTCAGTTACGGAACTCTCATAAGATTATATGATGGTACAACAAAATTAGTTGAAAATCTTACAAAAAAAGATTGTGTTTTGGGTATTGATGGTGATTCTAAAAAAATAAATAAAATAAATCATGGCAAAGATGAAATATATACAGTTGCACAAAAAAATGGTATAAATTATGATGTGACAGAAAATCATATTCTAACACTAAAATTTACAAATGTTGAAGGAATTTTTTGGAATAAAAGAGGGTTCAAGCAATGCGTAGAATTTAAAGAAAAAGACATAACCTTAGATGCATATATTTTAGGGATGTGGTTAGGTGATGGCACAACTGCAGAACCTGCCATAACGAATATCGATGAAGAAATAATTGAATACATATATAAATTCGCAGATGATAATGATTTACGTGTATCCATTAGAAATCAAAAGAAAACTGAATGTAAAACATATTATATAGCTGGAAATCCTATAAATATATTCAGAGATTCATTAAACAAATACAAATTAATAGGTAATAAACATATACCAAATGAATATTTATATAACACAAGAGAAATTCGTTTAAAAGTATTAGCTGGATTAATGGATTCAGATGGTTATATGCACCATAATACTTATGAAATTATACAAAAATCTAATAAACTTTCAACAGACATTCAAGAATTATCCAAATCATTGGGTTTTAAAACGTCATATAGAAAAGTTAATAAGGCTTGTGTTAAACCAAATGGTGATCGTGTCACGGGTGAATATAACAAAATCATAATTTCAGGTGAGCATCTAACGGATGTTCCTGTAATTCTTGCCCGGAAAAAAGCAACAAAATGTATGAAAAAAGTCAATTTCCTAATAACAACCATAACAGTGGCATCAACTAAAAATGATAAATTTGTATCATTCAAAGTTGAGGATAACAGTTCATTTTTCGGTGTAGATTATACGGTTTTATAAACAAAAATACTATTCATCCTCATCACATTGATAAACAGTCACTCCAACAACTGGCACAATACACATATTACGTGTTGGTTTCCGCAATAACAAACCAACTGCAATACAACTAACAATAAATATGCCAAATTGTAATTTAGTCATCAATGTAAATAATAATCAACTCAATATCATCAAATAGTCAACAAAACCATAATACAATCAATTTTTTATGATCCACCTTTCCATGAGGCACTCGTTTTAGTTCCATTAATTCCATGTTCATCAGATTTCACAACGATATTTGAATTATCAGATTGTACTACAATTCGATCACATTGGTTCAATTGTCCAATATGATAAAATATTGCACCACCAATAAATAATCCGCCAACAAACGATAACAATCGACCTCCTTTCATTGCTATTCGAGTTGTCATTCAAAAGTATAATATAATTATTATCATATTCTGCCTTTCAACTATTGAAACAATCAATTTTTATTTCCATTGTCCTCACATGCAAAATAAATCAACACACTCCAAAAGGATGAAAAAATAAATAATGCAATACCATTCTTAATACCGGCATTTTTATCAGGTATTTCATATAAACATTCACCATCATCATTCCCAGTTACATACATGGTCGTTAGTCTCACATATCCTTTTGGATATAATGCATCCGCAATAATTTTAACTTTTTCGTGATTACTTCCACAATCTACTATTATTGGCTTACATTTATAAATTTCATCACCCATATCATATTTGTAAATAACGGTTGTTATATGACAATTTTGATTATTATTGTAATTGATATTTGTTTTATGAATTGTCATTTGTTTCTCATGATAAGTTGGTGGATTTAATGAATTGACATGACCATGCATACAAACAAACAATGATACAATAATTCCGATTATTCCCATCGTAAAGAAAAAATGACCAGGTGTCCTTCCTTTAATATCATTATCAAATCTACTAAAATTAATTGGCATTTTTATAAATAAATATTACAAATAATGTAAGCAAGTAAAAGTATTTTCAATTTTATTAGTCACTGTTATTTACTACACAATCGTTAAAAATTAATGCAAATGAAAGAACTATCAAAAATATTCCTGTAATAATTGGTATCAATGGTGATATCACAATTGGTAATTCTCGTAAACACTTCACATAATTGTCGGTTGCCATATATAATTTATGAGTTGAATTTAATGGATATGATGCAGTTACATTTTGTTTTAATTTCTCATAATTCACATTATCAGCTAATTGCATTGGTTTGCAATCAATTGAACAATTATTATAATTATATGTCAATGTTGCAATATACACGTATTTATTATTTTCCATTTTAATTTCAGCACTTGTTATGGTCATTTGTTTTTCATGATAAATTGGTTGTGAAAGTTGTATATATTGATTTACTCCATCATCATGATAAATTGATTGTGGAGATAAATGCATATATTGACTTATTCCATAAATTATTAACAATATAGAGAAACCTATCAATACACAAATTGTATTAAATGTATCCCGTCGTTGGCTAGTTGAATTTTGAACAAAAAAAGTACCCATGTTGATTTGTTTTTAATCATTTTGTAATATAGTGATTACAAATAAAAGATTTATCAATTTTTTACATCACACCACATCCAATCAATAGAACCACAGATGTTGATAATACGAATAATGCAATACATAATTTAATTTTATTGATATAATTTGTTGGTGGAAAGAAACATGTTTGCCTTTGTAAAATATTATCACCAGCAGTTATCTTTTTATTTTCTGAATACATTGGATATTTTAATTCGAGAAAAGATAAAAGACTTTCTTCATCAGTTGCAGTTGCGACATTAATTGGTTTACATACAATTACATCATCATGATGATCGATATATGCATATGATACGAATGCACTATAATATTTCATATCGCTAGTTGGAATAATTTCATAATTGTATATTGTCATTTCCTTTATTTCATATTTTGGAAATCCCAATGAAGATATATAATAGCTATAACCCGCAATGATTGAATAAATTATGCTAAAAAGTGGCAGTATACAAATTAATGATTTTATGGATGATAATTTTTTCATATGGATAATTGAATAACTACTTAATATCATTAGTTAATTACAAATTATTTAATTTTCAATTTTACATGACACTTATACCATCACGCGATCATTGGTTTCACCTAATCATATGTGATGTGATTAAAATATGAGGTGCAAATATATGAAGTTACAAAGTGGTGATAATGTACATTATTTTGTGTTGTTATATATTGACATACAATACTTTAATGACAACACACACATTGCATAAGTGCATTGCTATCGCTCGGGCGATGAAAAGGATAAGAACTGACGAAATACATTAGCTCTTATCCTTTTCATCGCCCGAGCGATAGCAATGCATCATTCGTTATGCGAGTGATGGCGACAAAGTATCAATTTAAATATATAAATCAATATAGTTGTATCCACACATGCCATTATATAACATCATATATCGACTTCAATACTCGTATCCATCACCGATATTTCGTGCGAAGCCTATTCATACAGCCACTCAATCATTTGATATCATAATATATGATGAAAAATTGAAAAATAAATTGTCATCAGCATATATTGAATATATTATAAATTATCATAAACATGTATCATAGTAATTCTCGAGATTGGAACTGCAAAAAATGTAATGAAAAGATTTTTGGCAGTAAGAATATGTGTTTCAAATGTCATGTTGACAAATTAGGAAATCCAGTTGCCAGACAACAAAATCCAAATGATTGGGATTGTAAAAAGTGTAATGATCATCAATTTAGCAAAAATACACAATGTAGAAAATGTGGAACACCAAAAGGATGGACACCAACAACCTTGTCACTAACTCGTCCCTTACAGCCTATTATAGCACGACTTGGTGATTGGATTTGCCCATCGACGGCATGTGGTGATATTCAATTTGCAAAGAACAAAATGTGTCGTAAATGCGGAACTGTGAAACCAACCGACATCAAACCAGAAGAAAATCTATGTGCTATATGTTACGATAAACCAAAAGAGATTGCATTTAAACATGGTTCAATAGCTCATTTTTGCGTATGTTCTACCTGTGCGAAAATAATCACTGAC
>Ga0206876_1233_pt1 | contig 12917 bp, 10 predicted proteins | sample Alteio_BWOrgCont_10_FD_152619 | JGI IMG/M metagenome (GOLD analysis project Ga0206876, IMG submission 152619) | Enriched cells from forest soil in Barre Woods Harvard Forest LTER site, Petersham, Massachusetts, United States -... | ecosystem: Environmental > Terrestrial > Soil > Temperate forest >...
ACCTGGTCTGGCTGCGCATTCCGAAGGATGAAGAGAGCGATTTCTTCATTGCTTCCGAACAGCTTCCGAACGGCCCGGTCCTGCAGGTGGGCCGGAGCATGGACAGCCACGCGGCATTGCTGGAACCGTTTCGCCTGAATTTTTTCAGGATCATCGTCCCGACGTTACTCTTTGGTATTCTGGGCGGTGTTTACCTGGCGCGACGGGCGATGCGCCCGGTCGATGAGATTGTGGCCACAGCGCGCACGATCATCGACACGGGCAATCTTTCGGCGCGCGTGCCAGCGAGCGTGAACCAGAGTGAACTGGAGGAACTGGCGCGGCAATTCAACCGGATGCTCGACAAGAACCAGTCGCTGATCAAAGGGATGCGGGAGGCGCTCGACAACGTGGCGCACGATTTGCGCACACCGTTGACGCGGTTGCGCGGCTCGGCGGAAGTGGCGATGCAGGCGACGGTTGAGCCAGCAGCGCGTGAGGCGTTGTCCGATTGCGTGGAAGAATCGGACCGTGTCCTGACCATGTTGACCGCGTTGATGAGCATCACGGAAGCCGAGGCCGGTGTGATGCATTTGAACTTGGAGAAAACATCCCTGACCGATGTGCTAAAGAAAACGATGGAGCTTTACGAGATGGTGGCGGAGGAGAAAAAGATCGCGATCAAGACCGATTTTCGAGGCCAATGCGAAGCGGTGGTCGATCCGGTGCGGATGAGCCAGGTCTTTGCCAACCTGCTCGACAACGCGCTCAAATACACGCCGGAGGCTGGGCGGGTCAAGATCCGTAGCACGGAGGAAGCGGAGAATATCGTGGTCAAGTTCGAGGACAGTGGAATGGGGATTCCGGTCGCGGAGCAGCCGCGCATTTGGGAGCGGCTTTATCGCGGGGACAAGAGCCGGTCGCAGCGGGGACTCGGGTTGGGACTGAGTCTGGTCAAGGCAATCGTCGAGGCGCACTACGGCAAGGTCGCGGTGCGGAGCGAAACGGGGCAGGGCTCGGAATTCACGGTCTGGCTGCCCAAGACGACGACGGTTCCGTCCGCAGTCTGAACTTGAGATGAAGATTGAGGTCACTCCGTCATCTCGGTCACCACTTTTTTGGCTTTGGGCACGGGAATAATGAGCGACATGAGCACGGCAAAACCGATGCCGATGAGCGTCTCAATGATGCGGTCGCGTCCGTAGAGCCAGGGCTTGTCGCTGTGGTCCATTACGGTCAGGGCGGCGACGAAGGCCGAGTACTTGGCGGCGAGGGCGAGACCAAAATAATAGCAGAAGAGAACCATGAAAAAAGTGACGAGACCGATGACCCAGGCCTGGCCACCTAGACAGGAACTCAGGACGCCTCCGGAAATGATCCCGATGGAATTGCCGAGAAACCGGGTCGTGCTTTGCTTGCGCGTTTCTTCGCCGTGATATTCAGTGACCATGATGGCCGCGACCAGCGCGTAGATCGGATAATGCAGCCCGAAGTAGCGCGAGACTTCGACCGACCCGAGCGCGGCCAGCGCGCAGCGCGTGCCGATGACGAGGGGTCTCCATCCCTCGTGACGGACACGGCGCCGGAACCAATGGGGTCTCATGCCAGCGGCTTGGCGAGGTGCCACTCGTTGCCGTCGGGGAGGGGGTTATGCTCCACGACGGAGAAGACACTCTGCAGCAGGTGCAGGCCGAGTCCGCCGGGCTTGATGTCTTCCAACTGGCGTCCCTTTAATTTTTCGGGATCGACGTGAGGGCCGTAATCGCGCAGCCGCAAATGCAGGAGACCGTCGGCAATCTCAGCGGAGAGGACGATGGGTTTGTCGGGCACGTTGGCGTAGGTGTGCCGGATGACATTCGTGACCGCTTCATCGGCGGCGAGGACGATCTGGCCGCGGACGAGATCGGAGAATCCGGCGGTGAGCGCCCAGTCTTCGATAAACTGGCGGGCATATTTGCAATTGCGGGCGGAGGAAGTCATGTCGAGCGTGGCGGCGGGCTTGAGGAGAATGAGGGCGAGGCAGGCGTCGTCGTGCTGATGTTCCTGGTCGACGAAATTTTGCCAGTCGCTCCACGCATGGTTGAGCGTTGCCGCGGCGTGGCCGGAACCGAGGCTGTTCTTCAGGCGCTCGATGCCGTAGTCCTCGCCCTCGGGATTGCGTCCCTCGTTGATGCCGTCGCTGAAGAGGACCCATTTTTCACCGGGCAGGCAGGGCACTTCCGTTGAGATGAATTGGTGGCCGGGAAAAATGCCGAGCGCCAGGGCGTGAGGCACGACGACCGGTTCCCAAATATCGTTGTGCCAACGCCAGGGCTCGAATTGCCCCGCGCAGATGATCTCCATGACTCCACGCTGCGGATCGTAAAGCAGGAAAGTGGTGGCGGCGAAGCGGCCCGCGGCAAGTCGCTGGCAGAGCGCGTCGTTGAGGACGTTGACGTAATCGGTGAGGCCCGAATTGGCCAGGGGGGCCAGCGCCTGCATTTCGGTGGTGATTTGCGCGGTGGTCAGCGCAGCGGGAATTCCCTTGCCGCTGACATCGCCCACGGCGGCGAGCAGACGGTCATCGGGCAGCGAAATCGAGGCGTAGAAATCGCCGCCAATGGTGCGGGCGGGCCGGTAACGCACACGCATTTCGGAGCGGGGCAGGCAAAGCTCCTCGGGCGGCAGGTACGATTTTTGGATTTCCATGGCGAGGGCCATTTCGCGGGCGAGCTTGGCTTCGAGGGTGATTTTTTCCTCGCGATCAAAACGAACGAGCGCACCGGTGACGATGTTGGTCAGGCCCTCGAAGATGTCCTGGTCGTGCTCGTCGAAAATAGCGCGGTTGATGGGATTGAGCGCCTGAAGCACGCCGAAGCAATCGTCCTTGTCGACGAGTGGCGCGCAAAGCATGGCGCGAGTGACGAAGCCGGTCTTCTGGTCGGCGGTACGGAGCAGGCGCGGGTCATTCTGGGCGTCGTCGATGCGGAGGAATTTGCGCTGCTGAAAGACCGTGCCCGCGATGCCCTTGTCCCACGGAATGCGAAAGGCATTGATCGCGTCGTCCTTGCCGCGGGCGGAATAGATGATGAGCTCGCGTCGGATGCGGTCGGGCAGGTACATGGAGCACGCCTCGGCCTGCATCATGGTGCAGGAATACTTGAGGATATTCTCGACCAGGTCGTCGAGGTTCGTGAGGGAAAAAAGATTCCGGGCAGCGAGCAGCAACGCGCGGTATCGCTCCTGCATTTCCGAGTCATCCATGTTGATCTTAGTTTGGCGCAGTTAAGGGATTTGCGCAAACGGTTCCGCGCGGAGGCTGGGAAGTACGCTAGCGAGAATGCGATGAATCAAGGCCGGGTATGACCATCGATCCTTGCAAGGGGTGCCTGATCCAATCGGGAATTTCCACGGGATGGCCCAATGGGTCCTGCCAGGGCATCGGGCCCGACTCCGGCGCGAATCGCTCCGCGATGGTCAGTTTGTTCCCAACGATCTCGATTTTTTCAATGGAGCCTCCGCCTAGGAGCGTCGGGCGCATTTTGCGCGGGTCAGCGATGCGGTCCAGATGGAGAATGACAAGATCGGGATCCATCTCATAAACGATTTTGCCGGTCTTGGCCTCAAGGACGTAGACGTAGTTTTCATCCCGGTCCTCATTCGGGCCATGTTTCGCGTAAAGATCGACGCCGGAGTACCAGTAGTCCGTCCAAAACGCGAGATGCCTGCCATCAGCGCTCCAAAAAAAGCCGAAACCCGCCTTGGCGCCCGTATAAAGTTGCCAGAGGATTTTATTATGGGCATCGACGACGCCCACCATGGCCTGATGCTCATGCGAACAATACATGAAGGCCCGCAACTTGGTATCGGGAGACGCCATTTCCTCCAGGCTCTCGGGATGCGATCCTTCCAAGTCCAACTTGGGAGGATAATGCTTTAAGCGGTAGGGATCGGGCTGATTGTCTGCCTTCGAATCGTGAAGGCAAAGCAAGGAGACACTCAAGAGAAGGGCCCAACCAGTTGGGCGTCCGATCCAGAATCTCTGACCAAGTATTCTCATATCGATCATTTATCGTAAAACAATGGCCATCATCTTACGTGAGAAAAAATATTCGCGTCAAATTCTGGATTGCGTCCCGTTTTGCGATCGACGTGTCTGTTTGCTTTTCCTTGCTGGATCGGGGTGCAAAGGGGAAGTGACAGATTGAAGGCGGCAAACTACGCTGCCCGAGGTGCCGCGCGAGATGCAAACGCCTATTTTCACAGTGCTGGTGATGACCATGTTGGTCACAAGCGTTGAGATGCCATATTGCTTTGCCCAGACGGAGCCAAGTCCTTCGCAGAATGAGGCTGACGTCCTGTCCGCCCCGGTGCATACGACGTACCGGTCCGGCACCAGTGCAAAAATTCCGTTTGAATGGGTGAACGGGGAAATTGTGGTCACGGCGACCATCGCCGGTGTCTCGGAGCTCAAGCTCATCGTGGACACGGGGATTGTGAACTCCTGCCTGGGCGCAGAATCGGTCATGGCCGCCCGTTTTCCAAGAGGCTCAACTTCCTATGCTGTTCGCGGAGTCGGAAGTGATGTGCTTTCGGGGAGACGCGGGCAAAATATTAGCATGGTTATGGCGGGGATGACCATCAGCCCGGCCCCGATGCTCATCGTCTCGGGGCAATCGTTTTCCGCGCCGATGGGAATGCACATTGACGGCTATGTCGGCTACGACATTCTGAAAAATTACGTCGTCAAAATCGATTATATCGACAACACGATCGAGTTCAGCGATTCCCTGGGACCCGACACGAGTCGCACGGGCCTGCCGGTGCCTGTTACCATCGAGAATGGACGTATCTATGTGACGGCGGTCATCCGGAACAACGGTGTGGATTCCGCGCCCACCCCTTTTTTGATGGACACCGGCTGCACCATCGGGATGGTCCTTTTCCGCCAGTTCCTTCGTGACAACCCGCGCCTGACGTTTCCCGGCGGCGTCGAACGGGAGATGCAGGGCATCGGAGGGCCCTTGATCGTGGAGGCCGCGCCCTGCGCCGAATTGCGATTCGGAAACGCTGTGCTACCGGACCCGTATGTCCAGATCATGGAGCACGACCCGGCAGGCTTCGCTTCTTTCACCGGCTTGATTGGCAATCAAATCTGGAGGCACTTCGACGTGACGATTGATTTCCCCGGGAAAAGATTGTTCCTCAAGAAAAGCGCGCTTCTCGATAACAACGTCCGGTACATCCAGCTCAATTCCGATTAGAGCAATTTCCGAGGTGGGAAAGGAGAAGTGACAGCAATGCAGGCGCCGGACTAGGATCGGAAAAAGACCGCGACGGGAAAAATGGCAAAGCCTGTTCTAATAGCGCTGGTGGTCCTGGTCTCGGTCCTCGAGACACGGTCCTGTCTTGCCCAGTTGGACGCCACCCCGTCTCATAGCGGAAGCCCGTCCTGGCAGGGAGAAGACATGCAGCTAAAGTGGAATGGGTCCACGCATCAGGTGGCTGCTGCTCCATTCCGTTTCGTGCTGACGACCTACACGTCCGGAAACAGCGCCAAGGTCCCGTTTGAATTGGTGAACGGCGAGATCGTGGTCACGGTGGCCGTTGACGGTCATAAGAATCTCAAATTGATGGTGGACACGGGATTCGAAAGTTCGGCGCTGGCTGAAGAATCGGTAGCGGCCTTCGACTTTCCGAAAAGCACCAACTCCTATCCCTTGCGTGGAATCGGAAAGGAAACTCTTTGGGGCAAGCGCAGCCAAAATCTCAGCTTGGCCATGACGGGGATCAGCATGAGTCCCGTCTCCATGCTCATCGTCTCAGGTTCCTCGTTTGGCGGATATTTGCGAAAACATATTGATGGCTATCTGGGTTACGACATCTTGAAAAATTATGTCGTCACGCTGGATTATATTAATAAGACGATCGAATTCAGCGGTTCCCTGAATCTCAAACCCGATGATGCGGACATGCCAGTCCCCGTCACCATGGAACACAACCAGATTTATGTGACGGCGGTCCTCCGGAACAAGGGTGGCGAGTCTGTACCGACCCAATTTTTGATGGATACCGGTTGCAATATTGGGATGTCACTCTCCCGGCATTTCCTGCTCTCCAACCCGCAACTTACTTTTGGCAAAGGTGTGGAGACGGAGGCGGGAGGCATTGGAGGGACGTTGAGAGTGGAAGCGGTGTCTTGTTCCGAGGTGCTCTTTGGAGACATGGCCTTTAAGGATCCGCCCGTCTCGGTAGCGGAGCAGGATCCCTGGGTCCTCCTGCATCTCGCCGGTCTTGCTGGCAACCAGATCTGGCGGCATTTCATTGTGACGATTGATTTTCCCGGGCAGAGATTGTTCCTCAAGGAGAATGGCCGCTTCGATGGTTCGTATGAATACGTCCCCACCGGGCCGGACTAGGCGTGGTCCTCGACCACCGCCTCACGGCGGCGGCTACAGCTTTACCGATTGCCGCTGAGCATCGCGGCCAGGCCAGTCTCCTGGAACAGGACGATCTTGCGGAGGTCCTGCTCAAAGGTCGGGTAGGAGGTGGCGATGCAGCCGGTCTCCTCAATGGTGGTTTCACCCTTGGCGAAGAGGCCGAGGACGGCGCAGGCCATGGCGATGCGGTGATCGCCGAAGCTGCCGACCTTTGCGCCCTTGAGCGGGGAGCCACCGTGGATGGTCATGCCGTCGTCGTGCTCGGTCACTTGGGCGCCGAACGCGCGGAGGTTGGTGGCCATGGCGGCGATACGGTCGGTCTCCTTCACGCGCAATTCCTTGGCGTCGCGGATTTCGGTGTTGCCCTCGGCGAGCGCGCCGATGACGGCGATGATCGGCAGCTCGTCGATGACGTTGGCAATTTCCGCGCCGGAGATTTTAGTGCCGCGCAACTTGCGCCCGTAGACGCGCACGGTGCCGTACGGTTCGCAGGAGGAATCGGAAATAGTCTCGTGGATGTAGGCGCCCATGCGGAGCAGGACGCTGAGCAGTCCCGTGCGGGTGCCGTTGAGGCCGAGCTTGGTGATGGTGAGATCGGAGCCCGGAAGCGCGGCGGCTCCGGCGATCCAGAACGCGGCGGAGGAGAAATCACCCGGCACGGTGAAGTCGCGCCCGTGGAGGCGCGTGCCGCCGCGGACGCGCACGGTCTTGCCCTTGCCGTCGGGCTTAAGGTCAATGACGGGCGGCGCGTGAAAGTAGGCGAGCAGGCGTTCGGTGTGGTCGCGCGACGGGGTCTTCTCCGTCACGCTGGTGGTGCCGGTTGCGAAAAGCCCGGCGAGGATCAGGCACGACTTCAACTGCGCGCTGGCGACTGGCATGGTGTACTCGATGCCGGTGAGCGCGCCACCTTCGATTTCGAGCGGCGCGGTGTGCTTGTCGCCCTTGCCGTGAATTTTGGCGCCCATCTGGACGAGGGGATCGACGATCCGCTTCATGGGACGGCTGGAGAGCGAAGCATCACCGATGAGGCGGCTGGCGAAAGGTTGCCCGGCGAGGACGCCCGCCATGAGACGCATCGCCGTGCCGGAGTTGCCGCAGTCGAGCGGTTCCAGCGGCGGTTGCAGCTTGCCCGCGGTGCCGTGGACGATGAGGCGCGTCTTCGATTCGACTTCAATCACGCAACCCATCGCCTGCAACGCGCGCATGGTGCAGACGCAGTCCTCGCCCGGAAGGAAGCCGTCGATCACGGTGGTGCCATCGGCCAGCGCGGAAAAAAGGACCGCGCGATGGGAAAGGCTTTTATCGCCGGGGACGGAAATTTCTCCGCCGATCTGGCGGGCCTGGCGGACGGTAAGGGTGGAAGCGGGGGCGCGGCTCATTGGCGTTTGTTCAGATGAAGTTTCTGTTCTTTTTCCACAAGTTGCGAGCGGGCATGCTGCGCCTGTTGGAGTAATTTTAGCAATTCGGTTTTTTCGCCTTTTTCGATGAAATCATGCGCTTTGACGAGATTTGCCAAAAGGAGTGCCAATGAAGAAGAAACCGCTTCACGATTTGCGGAAAGTATTTCTACCCAAAGTTCGGGTGATCCCGAAGCGATACGGGTGGTGTCGCGGAAGCCGCCGCCAGCGAGTTCCAATGCATCTCGTGACGCGTGGTTGGCTAACGCTGCTGCCAACAGATGGGGAAGATGGCTGATTTCGCCTACGAAACGGTCGTGGATCTTGGGCTCGTAAATAAAAATTCTCGCGCCAAGAGCTTCCCAGAATTGTTTTGCCCGGCTTTCTGCCTCAGGTCGAGTCAGCTTCGTTGGTGTCACTATGACTGCTGCACCTTCAAAAAGATCAGGGCGTGCCGCAGAAAATCCGGCCTGCTCGCTCCCGGCCATCGGGTGACTGCCGATCCAAAGGGCGCGATCATCGAGCAGCGGTGCGAGGTCGCGATCGACACTGCCTTTGACGCTGCCAACATCGGTGACGAGCGCAGTCGGCTTGAGGGCATCGCGGATTTCGTGAACCAGTGCTGGCATCGCTTCGATAGGCACGCAGAGCACGACGACGTCAGCGTCACGAACCGCTTCGCTGGGATTGCCGGTCAACTCGGCATCGACTCCGGCGGTGCGAATTGCGTCGAGTGCGAGTGCGGATCGCGCATAAATCACCAGCTTGTCGGCGAGGCCGCGTTCGGCCAAGGCAAGCGCGAGCGAACCGCCGATTAGGCCGGGGCCGAGAATGGCGACGGTGCCGAAGGTCATGTGAATTTGAGGGGAGTAAGACCTTCCAGTGCAGCAGGCAATTCCGCGAGGAAACGGGCGTTCTGTTCCGGCGTGCCGATGCTGACGCGAATGTACTCGGGCAGGTGATAGCTCACCATCGAACGGACGATGATGCCTTTTTTCATGAGGCGCTTGAAGACTTCGCCGCCGTCGCCGACGTGCACCATGACAAAATTCGCGGAGGAGGGAATGTACTTGAGGCCCATCTTGGCGAAGGCGGCCTCAATCACGCGGCGGCCCTCGTCGGTGATGGCCTTGGTCTTCTTCTGGTGTTCGATGTCGGTGAGTCCCGCCATCGCGCCCGCTTGGGCAATCGAGTTGGCGTTGAACGGTTGCCGCGCGCGCTGGAGAAGGTTGGCGATCTCCGCCGGGGCGAGACCGTAGCCGACGCGCAGACCGGCGAGGCCCTGGATTTTCGAAAAGGTGCGCATGAGCACAACGCGGGCGCCGTTCTTCACGTAGCCGACCGTGTCGGGCGGGTTATCGAGGAATTCGTAGTAGGCTTCGTCGAGTACGGCGATGACATGCGGCGGCAGGTCGCGCAGGAAGGCGTCGAGCGCTTCGTTGGTCACGCGCGTGCCGGTCGGGTTGTTGGGCGAAGCGAGGAAAATGAGGCGCGTCTGCGGCGTCACCGCTTTCAGCATCGCGGGCAGGTCCGGCGTGAAATCGACATCATCGACCACGATGGCATGGACGCCGAAAAGCTGGGCCATGAGCGTGTAGACGGCAAAGGCGTGCCGGGCCGTGATGATCTCGTGGATGCCGGGCCGGGTGAAGGTGTGGAAAAGCAACTCGATGATCTCGTTCGAGCCGTTACCGAGCACGACGTTCTCACGGCCCAAGCCGAAGGCCGTGGCGATGGCATTGCGCAGGTGGAAGCCGCCGCCGTCCGGATAAAAATGGGAGGTCTCGATCGCCTTGTGCATCGCGGCCATGGCCAGCGGCGAGGGGCCGAGCGGGTTTTCGTTGGAAGCGAGCTTGATGATCGCGGCGGGGTCGAGGCCGATCTCGCGCGCCACATCATCGACGGGCTTGCCCGGCTCGTAGGGCACGAGGTCGAGCAGCTCGCGGTTGGCAATGTCGTTAACAGAAATCACGCCCTTAATTTGTCGCAGACGGGCCGGGTTGTCGAGGCCGGGGGTGATTTCCACGCGACCGGTGAAGATGGGCTTGGCTTCCGATTTTGGTTCGATTGGAGGAGTAGGTTCCGGTTGTTTTGCAGGTTGAGGGATGGATTTCTCCACCGCTTTCTTGGGGGCAATTTTGTCCTCGCGCGCTTGTCGCAGAGGTTGTTCGGTCTGCTTGATGGCGGGCGGCGGTTCTTCTTTAGCAATGCTGTCATCCAGAGCGGAGCGAAGCGGAGTCGAAGGATCAGTTCGGGCTTCTGGCACGGCAGGCTGAACGGGTTCTTCGACGAGTTCAGGATGACTGATCGCCGGAGAAACTACCTTGGCCGGGGTTTCCTTTATCGGTTCAGTTCGCGAAGGTTTAATTACCGTGAAAGGAGCCGCTTCCGGCGCGGCAACAGGCGCCGGTTCCGGGCGGAAAAAGCGGATGATCTTGGTCACCCAGCGCAGGAGCGGATTCATGGGAAAGCGGGGAGCCCTGTCTTATACCAAAAAAGTGCGAAAGGGGGCAGTAATTTGTCAGAAACCGGCCAGGGCCTGCGATTCCCTCGGTATGAACTCACTGAACGACTGGTGCCGGATGGCTTCGCTGGTTTGCTGTCTTCTGCTCGGAATCGAGGGCGTTTCTTTTGTGCATGATATCGCGACGCAGGCCCGAACGATTAAATCCGAAGCGGCAGGGATCGAGATGACTACTTCTGTCCCGAGCCAAGAGACGCATCGATCCGAGGTGGCTCCTGCGTCGGCGAAGGTGGCCGTTAACTAGACCGCCATGAATCCCTTCACTTTCCACGGCAGCGCCCGAATTTTGATCCTTGCGTTCCTAGGCAGTGTGCTGGGCCTGGCACCGGGGCAGGTGAGTCCGCCTCCCGCAGAAACGGTGGCGGCGAAACGGGCGGCGCTCTCGAATGCCGCGCTGGCTGAGGTGGGCGTGACTACTCTCTATGATCCGGCCTACGTGAAGCTGGATTATCCGGGTGGCGACGTTCCGATGGACCGGGGCGTCTGCACCGACGTGGTCATTCGCGCCTTGCGTCAGGTCGATATCGATTTGCAGGTGCTGGTCCACGAGGACAAAAAGAAATTCCCGGAGGCCTATCCTCGCGATTGGGGTGCAAGCCCGCTCGACGCCAACATTGATCACCGGCGCGTGCCGAACCTGATGGTCTTCTTCAAGCGCGAGGGAAAAGAGCGACCGGTCAGCAAAGTGGAAACCGATTATCTTCCCGGAGATGTTGTCGTCTGGCGCCTGCCGTCCGGTCTGCTCCATGTCGGTCTCGTCACCGATCGCCTGGTGCCCGGCACAAATCGTCCGCTTTTAGTGCACAACATCGGCGAAGGCGCGCAATGCGAAGACGTTCTTTTCGCCTTCACCGTCATTGGGCATTACCGCTGGTTTGTTTGATTACCTGATCTCCGGCGTACGCACATGCTCCGGTCGAAACCCCATGCCAATGACGCGCGCGGGGATTCGCCGCAGAATGGGAAAGCGGGCCAGTAGTTTCGGAAAAAGGGGCGTGCTGATTTTCCGGTTCTCGTCGAGGACGTGCAGCAAAAAAGCATTCTGCATGAAGATCTGCAGGCGCTGGGTCATTTCCGTGGGCCAGGTCCGCCGTTTCTGGACGAGGCCCAGGGTTTTCTCGGTCACGCTTTTTTCACGCAAGGGTTTGGCCAGCAGATTGGCCGCGGCCACCGCATCCTGAATGGCCAGATTGATGCCGACGCCGCCCATCGGCGACATCGCATGGGCCGCATCGCCGATGCAGAGCAGGCCGGGCAGATGCCAGCGCTTGAGCCGGTTGACCTGGACGGTCAGCAGCTTGATCTTGTCCCAGTTATCGAGCTCGTGCACACGCTCGCGCAGGAAGGGCGCGGTCTGCGCAATCTCCTCTTGAAAAGCGGGAAGCCCCTTCTGCTTGATCTTGTCGAGCATCCCCTTCGGAATGAGAAAGCCGCATTGCCAGTAAGTCTTCCGATTGATCGTGACAAGAGCGCGACCCGCCTGGAAGTTGCCGAGGCTCTGGTCCGGGTCATCCTCGTCGCGGGAGACGCGCATCCACAAGACATCGAACGGAGCGCCGAAATCGGTGACTTCCAAGCCGCTGTGGTCGCGCACGCATGAGCCGCGACCGTCCGCCCCGACCACGAGGTCGGCTCTCACTTCCATCGCGCCCTCTTTGGTTTTCACGCGCACGCCTGTGACCCGGTCGCCCTCACGAATCAGGTCGGTCACCTCGTGCTCCAGCAGCAAATGGAAGGTCGGATATTTCTTGGCGCGCTCGGCAATGAAAGCGAGAAAATCCCATTGCGGGATGAAGGCGATAAATTTGCAACGGACGGGCAAGTGAGTGAAGTCGGCGGCGGTGAACTTGAAATCGCCTATGTTGCCGTGAATCTTCTCGGCCTTCTGGTAAGGCAGCTTGAGAAAATCGTCGAGCATGCCCAACTCATGCAGCACTTCCATGGTCGAGGGATGGATTGTGTCGCCGCGAAAGTCGCGGAAAAAGTCGGCGTGCTTTTCGAGCACGATGACATCGACACCCGCCCGCGCGAGCAGCAGGCCGAGCATTATCCCCGCCGGACCGCCGCCCGCGATGCAGCAGGTGGTGTGGAGTTGTTCGGTCTCCGCCATGAGGCAAAGTTAAGCGAGAATGTAAGTGGGGGCAAGGCCGTCATCCTGAGCTTGTCGAAGGATCAGCTTCCGTCGATAGCCAATGTTAGCTGGTGACCACCAAATCACTGGAGGCTGATCCTTCGACAAGCTCAGGATGACGGAGCTTTTTTGCCAAATCATTCCCATCAGTGTAGGGTTGTCGCCCATGACTCCTTACGGCCAGGCCCTGCTCAACTATTATCGGACGGCAACCGATTCGAAATTCGTTCTTCGGCGCGATGATGGTTTTGAGGCGGCTGTTTCCGTGGCCACATTTTTCGACGATTCTCATTTTTCGGAACTCGAGCAACGCGCGCTCGATCTCTGTCGCGGGAAGGTCCTCGATATCGGCGCGGGCGCGGGCAGGCATGCCTTGGAATTGCAGCGGCGTGGGCTTGAAGTCACCGCGGTCGATATTCTTCCCGAAGCGGTTTATGTCATGCGCGAAAGAGGCGTCCGCGAGGCCC
>Ga0206876_1234_pt1 | contig 12747 bp, 13 predicted proteins | sample Alteio_BWOrgCont_10_FD_152619 | JGI IMG/M metagenome (GOLD analysis project Ga0206876, IMG submission 152619) | Enriched cells from forest soil in Barre Woods Harvard Forest LTER site, Petersham, Massachusetts, United States -... | ecosystem: Environmental > Terrestrial > Soil > Temperate forest >...
ACTTGGCTCGTCGCGCGGCATGGATACAAAACGCCCGCGAGGGTCAGAGAGGAGCAAACCATGCCACCAAGTGCAATTGACCCGACGCTCGCTGCCACCTTACCCTTGGCCGCCTGAGCAAGCGCAGCCGGGTGTCTCAAAACCGTGCCGCACTACAGCCCCGGGGGCTGTGCAACGGCGCCAGCATGTTACCTGGAGCGAAAAAAGCGGTTGCCAAACCGAGCGCGCTCCTGTTAACGTTCACGAGATCTCGACTTCGCCAAGCACGGACGCTCGATCCTCCCGATTGGCCTGGGGCTCTCCGGCATGACCAAGGTCTACTCCAACACGTGGTCGGGCCCGGTGGCACAATATCAGGCCATCTGGCGCAACAGGCAAGGCGCCTGCTGGCAGCACTCCGGCGGGCTGTCGCACGCGAGGGGTTTTCGCCGTCGCTGTCTTATAACCGCAATTCCGGGTGTTTGCCGGTATTAAGCGGGAGAGACGATGGACCTATACGGGACCCAATTGGCCGCCACCGAACCGTTCCTTCTCGATCCGGAGCCCCTTCAGCTGCTGGCGGAACAGCGCCGACGTGAATACGCAGCGGCGGATCCTTATCCTCATATCGTCATCGACGACTTTCTGCCGGAGGCGGTACTCGAGCGCGTGCTCTCGGAGATTCCCGGGCCTGGCGAGATTGGTTGGACAGAATTTAATGACGCTCGCGGCAAGAAACTTGCGTCCAAAGTCGAGACCCAACTCGGCGTCGCGACGCGGGCGTTATTGTATCAGCTGAACTCCTCGGTATTCATCGACTTCCTCGAGACTTTGACCGGGATCCGCGGCCTCGTCCCCGATCCGCATTTTTGGGGCGGTGGGGTTCATCAGATTGTCAGAGGCGGATTTCTCAAAGTCCACGTTGATTTTAATCGCCATCCGCGGCTAAAGCTCGACCGACGGCTCAATCTTCTTCTATATCTCAATCCGGACTGGCAAGAGGAATGGGGCGGGCATCTGGAGCTGTGGGACCGCGACATGACCCAGTGTCGCAAGAAGATTATGCCGATCTTTGGGCGATGCGTCCTGTTCAGCACCACGGATTTTGCGAACCATGGGCACCCTGAGCCGCTCAACTGCCCGGATGGAACCACCCGCAAATCGCTCGCCCTTTATTATTATTCAAATGGTCGGCCAAGCAGCGAGACGGCCGGCGAGCATTACTCGACGCCATTTCGCCGGAGACCAGGCGAAAGGCTCCTCCTCACCCCTGAGACGATCGCGCAGAACCTGTTGCCGCCCATCGTGATGTCAATGATCAGCGCGCTGCGGCACCGCCGGCGCTACTAGCGACCATTGGGGCTCCGCCCGAGACCCTGTCTTCTGCCGCCGCTCTTCGACAGGGCTTCGATCCCGCGGCGCATGTCTCAATTTGCCGCCCGCTTTTGTCGCGAGACCGCCCGCGCCGCGCCGACGAGTTCGGCAGCGAGCTGGACCGTTAGCAACGCCAGAAAATTCGCGCCGAGAGCGGCGAGAATGATGAGCCTCATCGGGCTCCAAGCCCAGCGCTGCATGTGCTTGCAGTAATAGACATAACAGTCGACATGGAACGACAAGAGCGAGAGCGCCCGCAGCCGCAGGCTGACCATCGTACCGCCCTTGTGATTCAGGTGAATCACGGTCGCATTCGGCAGGTAATAGCATTGGTAGCCCGCCTCGGCGATCCTTTTGCAATAATCGGCATCGACATGGTAGAACATGCGACTGTCGAGATAGCCGACCTCGTCGATGACCTTACGGGGCATCATTTTCGAGGCGCCGGACAAATAGCCGGCGACGAACGGTTCGCCCGCGTTCCGTTCCCTGTAATGAAAACGGCGCCGCGTATAGCTATTGTTCGGAAACAACCGGGTGATCACGCCGCGACCGCCGAACAAGGCGGACCCCAAATCCGGCAGGGACTTGACGGACCACTGGATTGTCCCGTCCTCGTTGAGCAGTTTGCTGCCGACGGCGCCGGCTTCGGGGTGGTTCCTTAGGAAGGCGACCATGGCGTCGATCGCCTGTGGCAGAACGATCGTGTCGTTGTTGAGCAGGTAAATATATTCGCCTCGCGCGTGGTCGAGAGCACGATTGTTGGACCTCGTGTAATGGAGATTGACCTCGTTAATGAGCAGTCGGACCTCGGCAAACTGTGCCCGCAACAACTCGCTCGTGCCGTCGCTGGAAGCGTCGTCCACGACGATGATCTCATAAGGCTCGCTCGGCGGGTTGCGGTAGATGGACGCGAGGCAATCCGCCACGACGTCGCGCGCATTATAGGTAGAGATGATCACGGAGATGACGACAGGCTCTGTCGCGCTGAGCGGCTTTCTCAAAGTCACCTGTTTATCGCGGCACACCTCGGACGACAATGCTGCAGCCGGCGCATTCGTATTGGTTTCGTCGGCCATCTAATCTCGCTGCTCCGTTTGCAGCGCCCCGCCGGCAATGGTCGGGTCGCGCGCTTCAGGGGGCAATCGTTCCCCGCTTCTTCCAGCCCGGATCAACGCATATCCTCGACAGGCTGTCCTATCGAACAGGTTACGCGCCATGCGTAATCCGTTCAACTAGGGTGTGCAGGTCGTGGAATCGGATCAGAGCCGGCTTCACCCGACGCCTCCATTGATTGCGTAGGCAACTCCGCCTGTCGGCCTCCAACCATCATTGGCGGGGCGAAGCGCTCCGAACGGCGGGATGCGGCGTCATCGCGTTATCGCCGAGTTGATCGCCGATGAGTTGATCGCCGTCGATACGCCACCGCCGACTGCAGCCGTGTATTGAAAGCCGAACACGCCTTGGACCGAGCGCGGGATGATCTGATTGATGTATTGATCGACGAACTGGTCAACCTCGGCGATCGCGGTTTGCGGCACGTAGACGATGTCGTGCTCTTTTAGGTAGAACTCGGGGGCTTCGTTGCGCAATACCTGGGCCGCATTGACCTGGAATGTCCGGAAATGTCCATCATTCGTCTGGCGCACGATCAACACCTGTTCTTTATTGGCGGTCCTGCTAAAGCCTCCAGCCGCGGTAACGCTTTGCAATAGACTCAACTCCCCTTTGATCGGCACGACCGATGGCTTGGCAACTTCACCTCCGACATAAACGGCCAGCGCAGCGCTGCCGCTGAGAGTGACGGTCATATCGGCATTGTCAAGGAACTTGCTGTATCTGCGGGTAAGCTCTTCGCCCACCTGTTGCGGCGTCTTGCCCGCCGCGGTGACTGTTCCGACCAGCAACAGCGAGACACGTCCGTCGCTCTGCACCGTCACCGGCTGTTTGAGTTCAGAGTGGTAGAAGGAGTTGATCAGCAGATCGTCACCAGGCCCGATCGTATACTTAGGAGTCAGCTGCCCAACAAGTTCGGATCTAGGCTCAGTGGCCAAAGGCGGCACTCGATCCAAAGAATAGCCGCTTTCGCAGGCGCTCGTCGACAATGCAACGGCAGCAAAAACGACCAGCCGCATCAGCAAGAGGGGAAGATCAGCAACGACGGACCATCGGGGCGCCACATCGATAAGACCGCTTTACTCTGCAGCAGCGCGAATCGCCTGGCATTTACCAGATGTGTGACTGGCGAGTCGCGTTGGCCAAGTGCAGCCAGTCGCGCTCGTCCAGCTCGATTTGTCGGTCCGTCGCCAGCTGGCGAAATAGGGATAGATCGCGTTCCCAAGCATGCCCCCGCAGCTGGTTACCTGGACCCTTTGGTATCTCATGCTACTTCCTCCAAATCACCCGAGCGCGCAGGAGTTTGCATCATCTCGCGACCAAAGGCTCACATCGATAACAACCAGCCGTCGCCCATCTGAACAATCGTTAGTCACCACCGCCGCTACCGAAAATACCAAACCTTTTCCTTTGCGCAATCCAATTTTTTCCCGGCGTGAGGGGGCCGTGGCGGCTGCCGCCAGCCGCGGCTTCCCAACGACGCGGCGATCACGCGTCTGGTCGACGCAATCCTGCTGGAGCAGAACGGTGAATGGCTGATGCAGTGGGCGCGATACATCATACTGGAATGCATCGCCCCGTTGAGCGATAATTCCATCGTCAACTTGCCCGCAGTGACAGACTGACAAACCGAACAGACCCGCCGGAGAGCGTAATGACCAACGATGCTTTTACACCACGCCAAGGGGCACGGTCCGGTTTCCAGCAAGCGCCCGGTGGCCCCGGTGGCCCTGCACCGCGGCAAAAGTTGCTGTTTGACCATGACAGGTGCTCGTAGCGCCGGCGATTTGCCTCAGTGGTGAAGCGAGCAGGCATGGAATCCAACGCAGCGTACTATTTCGGCAATGCGGCCATCGACCAGGTGCGCGATAGCGGCTGGTTCGTCGGGCAGTTTGTGCCGGAGGCGTGGGGACTGCGGCATCAGACCGACCTCGAGGTCAAATGGGGCGTCCACCCGGACGGTGAGAAGCGCTACCGGCCATGGGCGAACGGGCACGCCACGACGATCTCTGTGTTGGTTCGCGGCAGCCTGCGAGTCACGTTCTACATTGGCGAGACAACGCAGATCGTCACGCTGGAAAAGGGGGGCGACTACATCATCTTCGCGCCTGACACCGTGCATTCCTGGGAGGCGATCGGCGACACTATCGTCCTTTCGATCCGCTTCCCCTCGGTCGACGTGTGGCAGGCGTCCCGGGTTGGTGATCATCGGGGCGCCGATTGAATTTCGCATGAGGAAAGTGCAATCTGCGCAAGGCCGTGGCCCGGACGCGATGCTTTGGGTCATCGGCAAGACCGCGGGCTAATTAGCTAGTGCGCGTCCATAAACGATTGTTTTATTTTGAGGAATAGACGCGCGCGGACGTCGCGCGAGCGCACGGGGGAGTTTTTTCTTTTGTGTTGGCTCGCAAACCGCGATGAGGCGGCGCTGACGGAGCGGAGAGCCATGCGGGTTCGATCCGAGCTCAGGTCGGTCGAGCGAGAGCTTTATCGGTGACGGAGTCGATCGGTCAGCCTGGCTTGAGCCGGGCAAAAAGAGCAAGGTCGTAGGCGACGACTGACGACCAGACGTATGCCCTGAAGTGGTCGAGCCCGCGCCAGATGCAACGCGCCAGACCATAGGCGCGCTTCAAGCACGAGATGTCTGATTCGATGCCAGCTCGGAAGTTGCGCAGCTTGCGATAGACCCAGTTGCTCTTGACCATGTCCATGACGCGCAGGCCGGCCTTCTTGTGGAACGCCACGTCGCGGACGCCAAGGGCCTTCGCCTCGCCGAGATTATGACGGCTGGCGAAACCACCGTCGGCGGCCGTCTGTCGAGGCGCCTCGCCATAGAAGCCGATATGGCGGTTGAGCATGGGCAAGAAGCGTTCGCTGTCCGCCGGATTGCCGGCTTCGATCACCAGGTCGAGGATCAAGCCACTGCGGCCAGGTCAGGTTGAGCTTGTGGCCATATTCAACCTCGCGGCCGCCCTTGACGACGATGTCGGCGTGCGGCTCGAACAGGCTGACGATCTTTTCGTTGGCGGCGACCGCTTCGCCACGAAGAAGGCGACGCTCGGTTTGCGCGATGATCCGCTCGATCAGCGGGCGATAGTGGCGGAACTCGGCTTGCCACAGCGTCACCGTCATCGGGTCCGGCGCCCGCCATAACTGCATCGCGGCCTGATCGGCATTGGCCAAGGTCGCCTGGGTCAGCTTGATCAGCTCACGGAATTGAGGGACCCGGTTCGGTCGAACGCGGGTGAACTCGATCGCGCGCGCCCGCTTCTTCGCGGCGCGGCGGTGATCGCACCACACGAGACGGCCGCCGATCAAGGCGTCGGCTCCCTTCAACAGCCGCACCATCACGCGAACCGCATCCCAGAGAAGACTGCTGTCGCTCGGATCATGCAGCAGCCCGGCGGTGACCGTGCTGTCCAGCCGGACGACCTTGCCAATCTCGACTTTCTCCTGACGCGCGCTGGCAAGCAGGATGCGATTGATCGCCTACCATGTTTCGGCCCGGATGGCGCTGATTGTCATGTGCAGCACCGACTTCTTCGGGGTCCACGACAGCGGCAGCCGCGCGAAGGCGCGGAACGACGTGGAGTCTTCCAGATGAAACGCCAGCTCCTCATAGCTCAGCTGGCGATGCTGCTTAAGAAGCCCACAGCGCAAGACCGACTCTGCCGACAGACCCTGTCGCCCGGTCTCCTTGACGCCATGCCGGCGCAGATCCTCCGCCACCAGCCCGACCAGCTCGCGATGCTCGTCCAGCCACTGTGACATCGCCTTCAGTTCGCGGCCGATCTCGTGCCCGGCGAAGAGATCGAATAGGCTGGCCTGGACGGTGCGTTCCTGACGCACTGTCGGCTCCGGCGGTGGCGGTTTTGGCTTTGGAATCAGTGGCTTGATCTTACAGCCTACGCGAACCCGCCGGGCCTTGCACCTGCCCAAATAGCCGATTCTCTAAATAATTTCAAAAGTAGCCCCCGGCTTTCGCCGGGGGCCGTCTGATGGTTTCATTCAAGATTCATTAAAGACGCGCCCACGCCCGCGCGCCGTGCTTCGGCCGGCGTCGATGGCCTCAGGCGAAAACTCCCCTTGCTGAGTCCTTCGCGGTCGTCAGGCCGCGACCGGCCGATCGTTGTATTGGCCGCCCCTCGTCATCAGAGCGAAGACGATGCGCGCGACTTTGTTGGTGAGCGCTGCCGCGGTCAGCTTGAACTTGTATTTGACGGTCTTGCGCTCGAGGTCAGCAACTTCAGAGCGATATTTGGATAAGCGTGGTACTCACCAGCGCGAAGAGCTGGCGATTTTCGACTTGTCGCAGTTTGACGCATATTTCGACGCGATCTCTAGAATCTCGTGTACGAGCCCGGCCTCCAACTTGATGGGCCGCAGACCGAGTCGAATCAGCAACTGGTCGTCAACGAGAAGTTCATTCTCCTCGGCTTCCTTCCGTAGATTTTCGACATAGGAGACAGAGGTACCTGTCATAGCCGAGATCATGTTAGCGAGATCAATCACCCGAAAGGTCTCTGTCATCTGATTGTAGATGCGGACGCGCTCGCCTTGCTGCGGAGGATTGGCGATTGCCAGCGCGATGCAGCGGACGGTGTCCCGAATATTGATGAAAGCGCGGGTCTGCCGGCCGCTACCGTACACCGACAAGGGATGGCCGAGCGCAGCCTGGACGAGAAATCGATTCAGCACTGTGCCAAAGTCGCCGTCGTAGTCAAATCGGTTGATCAGTCGCTCGTCGAGACTGCTTTCCTCGGTCTGCGTTCCCCACACGATGCCCTGGTGCAAATCGGTGACCCGCACCTTATCGTTCTTACTATAGAAGGCGAACAATAACTGGTCTTGCGACTTGGTGAGATGATAGATACTGCCCGGATCGGATGGGAACAGGATTTCCTGGCGGATGACCTCACCAGACGGCCCTTCCACTTTGATGGGGAGATAGCCCTCGGGAATTCTTAGCCCCACTACTCCATATCCGTAGACCCCCATCGAACCCAAATGGACGACATGAACATCAAGTTCCGATTCGACAATCGCGGCAAGGAGGTTGTTCGTGGCGTTTAGGTTGTTGGTTATCGTGTAACGTCTATGGCTCGACGATTTCATCGAATAGGGCGCGGCACGCTGCTCAGCAAAATGAACGACGGCTGACGGGTTAAACTTGAGGAGCGCGGCGAGGAGTCGATCGTACTGCGTCGCGACGTCGAAGCGCCAAAACGATATTTGTTTGCCCGTAACCTCTTCCCACACTCTAATCCGCTCCGACATCGAGCGAATTGGAGTCAGAGAAGATACTTCAAGTTCGTTATCGATGTTACGCCGCGACAGATTATCGATTATCGTCACCTCGTGACCAATTCTGGAGAGGTACAGAGCCGTTGGCCAGCCGCAAAAGCCATCGCCACCGAGAATCAGAACTCTCATGGTCTCATTTGACCGGAATATGTGACTTCCCACAGCCCGACATCGTCACGGACATTGTAACCTCCCACTTACCAAAAAAGAGCGTCACAAAGGTGTCCATAAGTAATCGAGAGAGTCAAGCTGGAACTGATACCTGCGGTCGCAAACGCTGCACTGGACGACAATAATGATCCGCTACACGTTAGAAGCCGCGAAGCGAGGTATCCAGATTAATTTCATGGAAAATCGGCTACGAATCCCGATATTTCTCACCGCAACTCGTCGAGTGTATTCGAATGAAAGGTCTCTCAAAATTGCCGCATCCGCCATTGGGAGGCGACGTTGCTGCGACAAGCTCACGAGTTCCGCTGCTGGCAACGAAACCTAACCCTTCTTCGGCAACGCCGTGTCGTCGATGACGAGGAAGGCGCCCGCGCCGCCGACCAGCTTGTCCGCCTGGATCGCAAGCTCACGCTCCAGCGGAGCCTCGTCCCAGACCCCGTCCGACACGAAATGGTGCAGGCGGTCGTAGTCACCCGGCGCGACCCGCTCGGCCATCGGGCCGACACTCTTGCGATCGCCGGCCCCGGCTCTGATTGACGTCCCTCGAGCGCCGGGCCAGCGCCCGAAGCTCCTCGGCCGAATAGTCGTCTCGCAATTTCACCGCTGCTGGCATGGCGCGAATCGTCCAACTCCCAAAGAGTCAGAAACTTCGCGCCAAGGGAATCTAGAGGCTTCTGTGAGGTCGGCGGCGCGATTTTGGCGTGGGTGCGGAAGTGGACCTCATTGAAGCCGGATTGAACGAAGGCGCGGGGAGGTTCGCGCCGGCGACGCTATGGGCTTTGTGTAGGGCAAGAGCGCGCTTTAGTCGCTTGGGCTTGCCACGCGGGGCCAGCATGACGGGTCTGGCGCGCGATCGACCGCGAGCCAGAGCTCGCACGAACTGGGAGCGCGCGCCAGTATCGTGTGACGAGCGCAGCGATTTCGGGAGGGCTCAAGTCGCTTCACTCGCCTCCAATTGCTGGCGCGATGGAATGGGGGCGAACCGTGATTATCGGCGGGACGGCGGCGCTCATGAAGTATCGCACCAAAACGGTGACGCCTTGGACCGAGGCCATTCGCCGCCACGGGGAATGTCGGCGACGAAGCTCATGGCCCCGCCGCATTCCGGACAGGGTGGAGGATCGACGGCGATCCTGTCGTCCGGTTCGGGCGACGCCGGTTCTTCCCTTCTGTGCGCTGTCTTCTCGACTTGGTTTGTCAGGAGCGAGCGACAGAGGGCCAGCCTTTCTGTTCGATGGCCATTGGCGAGGAATCCGAAGTGACGAATGCGATGGAAGCCGTCGGGCAAGGCGTGGAGGAGGAAGCGCCGGATGAACTCGTCCGGCTTCAGACTCATGGTCTTTACGGCGCCGTCGTCGCGATAGTCCTTCCAGGTGAACCTGACATATTCGTCGTCGCAGGCTTGGATGCGGCTGTTGGCGATGGCGACGCGATGGGTGTAGCGGCCGAGATAGGCGAGAACTTGCGCGGGTCCGCCGAACGGCTTCTTGGCAAAGACGATCCAATCGGCGCGACGCGCGTCGGCCAGATGGGCGGCGAAAGCGGAGGGGTCGGCCAGATAGGCGAGATCGCCGAAGAATCCGAGGCCCTTCGCGCCGAAGGCGGCTTGCAGGCGTTCGAGGAACAGGCGGCGGAACAGCCGGGAAAGCGGCTTGACCGCGAGAAAGAAATTCCCGCGCCCCTCGATCCATTGGGAGCCGTCGATGGAAAGTCCGCCTCCGGGGACGACGCAATGGACGTGAGGGTGGTGCGTCAACGCTTGGCCCCACGTGTGCAGGACGGCCAGGCCGCCGATCCGCGCTCCGAGCCTTCGGTGATTGGCGGCCAGCGTGGTCAGGGCCTCAACGGCGGTCTTGAACAGGATCGCATAGACGGCAGCCTTGTTCTGGAAAGCGATGGCCGCCATCGGCGACCATCGGCGCGGGCATCGTGAACACGAGGTGGAAATAGGGAACCGGCAACAGTTCGGCCTGCCGCTCGGCCAGCCATTGCGCCCGTGCGGGCCCCTGACACTTCGGACAATGCCGATTGCGGCACGAGTTGTAGGCGATGCGCGTCGCGCCACAATCGTCGCAAGCCTCGATATGACCGCCAAGCGCCGCCGTTCGGCACGCCGTGATCGCGCTCATGACGCGCCGCTCGGTCCGCCCCACATGTCCGGCGTGGTCGCGAAGATAGGCCTCGCCATGGCGACGCAAGATATCGGCGACTTCGATTATCGGTCGGTCGAAGGAAGCCCCGGCGCGGGCCATCGCCGGCGCCGTGCGCGCCCGTCTATCCCGGCGGCATGATCTCCAACGACAATCGATCGAGCGGGCTCTGCGTCGTCCGGATCGTGTGGGTCGCAACTTGCGTATAGCGCGCCGTCGACGACAGATTGTTATGACCGAGCAGAACCTGAATGATCCGGATGTCGGTTCCGCTTTCCAAAAGATGCGTCGCGAAACTATGGCGCAACGTGTGCAACGTGACTCGCTTGGTCAAACCGGCGGCTTTGACTGCCGACCGACAGGCGGCGTGCAAAACCGTCGGATCGATGGGATGATTGTCATTCCACCCGGGAAACAGGAAGGTCGTCGGCCGCGCCAGCCTCCAATAGGCGCGCAGGATGCCGAGCAACTGCGCAGACAGCATCACGTTGCGGTCTTTGCCGCCCTTGCCATGACGGACCAGGATCACGCCCCGTGCGCTGTCGATATCCGCCACTCTCAGACCCGCGACCTCCGAGGCCCTGAGCCCCGCCGCATAGGCCGTGGTCAGCGCCGCCCGGCTCTTCAGGCTCGATACGGATTCCAGAAACAGCACCACCTCGTCGGCGCTTAACACAACCGGAAGTTTACGCGGCGCGCGCGCATAGGGGATACGCTCGGGAACGTCCGCCTCGCCAAGCGTGACGCCGTAGAAGAAGCGCAAGGCGCAGACGATCTGGTTGAGACCTGGCCACGAGATACCCGTCGAGACAAGGTGAACCTGGAAAGCGCGAACGTCTTCCAGGTCCAGCCGCTCGGGCGACTTGCCAAAATATCGGCTGAACTTCGAAACCGCGCTGATGTAGGATCGCTGCGTCGCCGGCGACATGTTGCGGACTGTCATGTCCTCAATCATCCGGCGCCGAAGAGGGCTCAACTCGGCCATTGCTAACTCCTGTCTGAGGGATGGGCTTCAACATCCACATCCTCTCAGGCAGGAAACCCTCACAAAATCCCGCCGCACCCGCCGCGGTAGCGGCTTTGTTCAATCACTTGTGATTCCATGTCGGCGGTGCGATTCGCGGGACTCCGGATGTGGACGAACAACAATCGCGGTCGATATGACCGCAGCAAGCTTCGCTATCCGAGCGACATGACGGACGACGAGTGGGGGTTGATCAGGCCACTGATCCCGCCAGCCAAGAGAGGCGGCAACAAGCGGACGGTCGATGAGCGTGAGGTCGTCAACGGGCTCATGTATATCCTGAGCACGGGGTGCCAGTGGGCGTCGCTACCGAAGGACCTTCCGCCGCGCAGCACCGTGAATGATTACTTCTGCCGATGGAACCATGACGGCACACTCGATCGTATTCACCACGCGCTCTACGTGCAGTGCCGGGAGCTGGCCGGGCAGGACGCCAGCCCGACGGCGGCGATCATCGACAGCCAGAGCGTCAAGAGCGCGGAAAAGGGGGGCTTACGATCGACCCCCCGGGCTTTGATGCGGGAAAGAAGATCAAAGGCAAGAGGCGCCATGTCCCGGTAGACACGCAGGGCCTGCTGCTGCACGCCGTCGTCCATGCGGCCGACATCCAGGACCGCGACGGTGGCGTGCTGCTGATGAGCACGCTGTTCGGCGCGTTTCCCTTCCTGCTGAAACTCTACGCCGACAGCGGCTACCAGGGGCCGAAGTTCCAGGACGGATTGGCCGCTGTCTGCCGCCACATCAACGTGGAGATCGTCCGGCGATCCGATATCGGGAAGTTCGTGGTGTTGCCCAAACGCTGGATCGTCGAAAGAACCATTGCATGGCTCAACCGATGTCGCCGCCTGGCCAAGGACTGGGAATGCCTCAACCGCAACGGTCTTGCGTTCCTTTGCTGGGCTTCCGTCCGCCTGATGGTCAGAAAGCTTTGTCAAACCCCAATATGATCCCGGATGGACTCTGGCGGCCGTGACAGTCGAGATCGTCAAGCGGTCGGATCAGGCCAAGGCCTTTGTCGTCCTGCCCAAGCGCTGGATCGGCGAACGCACCTTCGCTTGGCTCGGCCGCTGCCGACGGTTGGCCAAGGACTGGGAGTGCCTCAACCGCAAGGCGCTCGCGTTCCTCCGCCTCGCCTCCATCCGCCTCATGTTGCGAAAACTATGCAATCCCACATGAAGTTTCCGGACAGACTCTTAGAGCCTGACCTGAAATGGGTTGACCGGCCTCGTTGGGCCTGATTCTCCGGAGTTTGCAGAGACTTCTGGAGAGTCGTGATGCCGTGGAGCGAGGCCGATCGGGCAAAGTATGAAGTGATCCGCGAGCGCTATTCAAGCGATTTGTCGGACGCAGAGTTCGCGTTGATTTTTCCGTTGCTTCCAGCGCCCAACAGGCGAGGGCGCAAGCCAAGATGCGCGCGTGAGATATTGAACGCGCTGTTCTATTTGATCCGCTCGGGTTGTCCTTGACGATTGCTGCCCAAGGACTTTCCCCCGTTCCCGACGGTGCAGAACCGGTTCTACGCTTGGCGCGACAGCGGATTGTGGACCCAAATCGTCTGCATCCTGGTGATGGGCGCGCGCGAGGCGGAGGGCCGTGACGCCGCCCCGACAGCGGTCGTGGTAATCGGTC
>Ga0206876_1235_pt1 | contig 12675 bp, 11 predicted proteins | sample Alteio_BWOrgCont_10_FD_152619 | JGI IMG/M metagenome (GOLD analysis project Ga0206876, IMG submission 152619) | Enriched cells from forest soil in Barre Woods Harvard Forest LTER site, Petersham, Massachusetts, United States -... | ecosystem: Environmental > Terrestrial > Soil > Temperate forest >...
ATAGTTTTAAAATTCGCTGGCACATAATTAATTGATTTTAATATTTTACTTGTCGATTCATTATACACTACCCAATATTTACCATCATTAGATTTTCGATATGCTGGTGTATCATAACGTGCCTCATTTTTTTTATACCATTCAACAGTTTCTTTTGCTTCTTCTTCCGTTTTACATAATTTACTCATATTTGATGTATGCACAATATCAAATGCTTTATCCGCATTAATACCAAATGATGCGCATGCCCCATATACAACATATAATATATCCGCGAGTGCATCAGTTACTTCTGTCATATTCTTTAGTTTAATACCATCATTCAATTCTCCTGTTTCCTCTGCTATTAGATCGTAACGTAATTGCACCAATTTTGGATCTTCATTAAATATGTTATGTTGAGGTGATTCATGAATTGTTACACCGAATGATTTGTTAAAGTCAACTACCTTTTCGAAATTAGTCATTTTATGATATATATTTATTAAGTCATCATATGTATTTACTTTTTATTTCAATTTTTATTATTCTCAGCCAGCTGTACAACATATGGTTCATAGATTTGTAACAAATGGAATTATGGTGTCAATCTATAACTCTATGGTTAATAGCTGGCCGACACATTATATGGTAATGTCAGTCAGCAGTACAACATATGGTTAATAGATTTGTAACAAATTGAATTGTTGTGTCAATCTATAATTCATATGTTTTTTACAGTTGGCAGGATCATTGATTGATAAAAATTTGAAAATAAATATAAATAACAAAACATACAATAATATAACAATAATAAATGAATAATCCAATTGAATTTGAAGATGACATATTATTAGAGGTCATTTTAACATGGAAATATGGTTGGTCAAATATTAGAAAATATTGTTACGACAAAGAATGTAAAATATGTTTAGAATCAATGGAAGATAAATACATATTAAAATTACCATGTGATCATTTATTCCATAGAAATTGCATTTTGAAAAATATTTCATACAAAAGATATACTTGCCCGGAATGTGATAATAAAAAAGAATTTAAAATGTTAACAAAAAATTGATTTAAACAATAATTCAGATATATTAAATAAAATAACAAGATAAAATATATGACAACTGTAAGATCACTTTTAAATGACATCAAAAAAATGGATGATCGTCCAAATTGGAATGAATATTTTATGTTAGTAGCAAATCTAGTTGCAAAAAGATCATCATGTGTAAGATTAAAAGTTGGATGTATAATTGTTAAAGATAATAGGATCATTACTACCGGGTATAATGGTCATATAGCAGGTGCACCTCACGAAACTTTCATAAAGGATGGGCACGAACAATTAACTATCCATGCAGAAACAAATGCAATTGGCGATGTGGGAAAACGAGGTGGTGCAAATGTTAATGAGGCAACTGTATATGTTACTCATTTTCCATGCATAAATTGTACAAAAATATTAATATCTGCAGGAATTAAAAAAGTTATTTACGAAATGGATTATAATAATGATGAGTCATGTATGAAATTATTTTCAACAGCTAAAGTTGATGTTGAAAAATTTCCCGAAAAATAAGGTTACAACAACAAAATTTTATATATCAATATAATAGAATGAGTCAAAATTATAAATTTACAGGAAAACAAATTCCGATAGATGTTAATGAATTGAAAGTATATATAAATCAACAATTAGATAATTATGATAAAGGTGAGAATAGTAAAACTTCACCATATATAGATCCAATTATATATACATTTCCTGATAAAAAACAAATTGAAATTCCAAAAGATATACAAATGTCCGTTATTGAAGAACGACAAAAAAATAAACAAATCAATCAAAATAATATAGATAAGCATGTTGATGAAGAAAGCAATAGTGATGATGAAGAAGATGTGGAAACCAGTGGTTATGGTAGTTGGGTAAGTTGTATACTTTTATTTATTCTGATTATTGTTGCGTGTTATATTTATAAAGTAAAATACTATTAATAGTTCATAGAGTGTCATAATAATGGTTCAACTTCGGTATGGTCATTCTTTTTAAAATCGTCAACATAATTCAATCCAACTAATGTAATTGTATCTTTGATATGTTCTAATTTATTAAAATAAAATTCATTAATTTTTTTCTTTTGGAAAATATTCATAAGACCAGAACATTTATAATACAATGTCATAATCTGTGCATGAACATTTTTATATTCAGAATAATCTTTATTTGTTTGTTTGATTAATGAATGAATATAGCGATTTGTGAAATAATTAAATATCGAAAGATTCCATGTTCGATATTTAATTATTGCGTTAACATTTGAAGTTATTTTTTTATCCAAATCAAAAAGAGAATCCCTTAATTCTTTCAGTTCAAATTCCATATGTAATAGTTGCTTGATTTATATTATATAATAACAATCTTAATGGATTATATAATCAATTTTTATAGCTAAAATTATTTTAAAAGATTAAGGTATATATATTATGGATGTATATAAAGATAAATTATTAAAATATCCTTTAACAACAAGCGAAACTACATCGATTGATTATATGTGGGAATTCTCACAAGTGTTTAACTTTAGAAGTTTATATACAAGCGATTATAGAACTAAAGTTATTAGTGATATACAAAAGGCATACACACCAGAACGCTTTTTTGAATATGAAACTATTTTAAATAAATTATTTTGGAATATGAGATGGTTATTATTCCCGTTATGGATTTATCCGGATATGTCAAAAGAAGAATACAATAAGTTTATAAAAGATAATTATGGTAGTTATACAGAAATTCCGGATGCACTTCTTTTATGTCAGAAGGTTTCATATGCAGATAATACAGAATTAGATAAAATTATTAATGAAGAATTAAAAAAATAATTATTATCGTAGTTTTGTTAATAAATTAATTATGATTGATGATCCAAATAAAATTGTTTATTTGAAAAAAATCGAAGGATCATCTGAAATTTTTGGAAAGAATTATTTCAACTTGCTATGTGCAACAATTTTAAGTGATCGCAACTTATATGAAGAAATTATGAAAGATCCATATACAATAAAAGACAGAAAATTTACTTTGCCAGAATTCTATTATGAACATGACTATGCATACCCAAATATGAATTATTGTGCATATCAAATAGGAACGACGAAACAGAAAATGGATAAGATACTACGAATGTATTATGCTAAAAATGCAGAACAAAATTGGTTTAAAATAATCAGGCGAACGCGCGAAGCAACCAGATTTTATTTTGATTATGATATAGAATAAAAAATTAATATGTGTTGCAATATTATAAACTATAAAAAATGCATCAATTTGTACCGTTAGAAAAAATGTTAGCAAGAATTAATAAACGTAGTAAATTAGCTCGTAACGTTACTCCCAAAGAAGCAAAAATATCATTTCCAATCATAACAAGTGTTAAAAATAAAGTATTAACAATATACGATCAAGGTCAATTAGGAAGTTGCACATCTAATGCATTTTGTGGAGCATATTTAATTTTAGAAAATATTAAAAATGGAGCGGTGTTATTTGAACCTTCACGCTTATTTTTATATTTTTATGAAAGATTGATTGAAGATCCCACTCACAATATCAATGATTTGACAGACAGCGGTGCTGATGTTATTGATGGAGAAAGTTATGTGTTAGCAAGTGGTATTTGTAGCGAAACAAGTTGGCCTTATATTATTTCTCAATATAATGTGAGACCACCATTAACTTGTAATATTGAAGCAACAAGTCATAAAATTGCAGAATACCATACAATTCCATTGGATGCAAATTTAATTAATAATATTAAATTGTCACTTAATAACCAAACACCTGTTTTAATTGCCTTACAAGCATTTGAAAGTTTTGAATCTTTGTATACAGAACAAACTGGTGTTGTGACAATGCCTGCACCAACCGAACAATCATTGGGTGGTCATGAAATGGTTATTGTTGGATATACAGATAATGTCAAATTATTTACCGTTTTAAATTCATGGAGTAATACATGGGGTAAACAAGGATTTTGTTATATGCCATATGCTTATATTACAAACCCAAATCTTGGATTGGAATTTACTGTTTTCACTTTATAAACAACAAAAAAAGTTGTCTCCGATTAACATTGTATGTGCACGCGCATCTCACTGCGTTCGGCGAATTAAATTCGCTTATATTGTGTTATTATCTAATTTATTCAATAATGCAAATAATTACGAACAAGTTCGCCGAATGCAATGAGATGAACTTGCGCATGCAATATTCTTTTTTCTTAAAAAAGAGATATTAAATACGGATACTAAATAAAAAGTTGAATTATAATACAAATATCATAAACATGTTATAATATAAATAATTATATTATAATGGAAGCAATAGATGAAAGTTTATATTCAAGACAATTATATGTATTAGGTCACGAGGCTATGGAAAAAATGAGAAATGCAAGTGTTCTTATTTCAGGCATATCTGGTCTTGGTGTGGAAATTGCCAAAAATGTAATTCTTAGTGGCGTAAAGAATGTAACACTTCATGATACAGTAAAAACATCCTATAGTGATTTATCATCTCAATATTACTTATCAGAAAAAGATATTAAAAAAAATCGGGCGTTGCAATGTGTTAAGAAATTGGCAAGTTTAAATCCATATGTTGATGTGCAAGCAATTACAAAAGAATTAAATGAAGATTTACTATTAAAATATCAAACAGTTATCCTTGTAAATGCAAATCTAAAAGATCAATTAAATATAAATGATTTTACTCATAAAAATAACATAAATTTTATATCATGTTCAACATATGGATTATTTGGTCATATATTTTGTGATTTTGGTGATAATTTTGTGGTATCAGATGTTGATGGTGAACAAATCAAATCATCATTTATAACAACAATTACTGGAAATCAAAAAGAAGATCTTATTGAATATATTATAAAGTGCGCTGAGCCTCATAATTTATATAATGATGATTATGTTAATATAGATGGTGTGTTATCAAATCATTTCGAAAAATTAGATGATATAGTTGTTAAAATAATTGATCGAGTTACATTTAAAATTATAGTAAATGAAACATTCAAAGATGTATTTAATTATACTAATGGTGGAATGGTTACACAATTGAAAAAATCGAAAACATATAAATTCAAAAAGTTAAATGAATCAATTATGAATCCACAATTTGCATTTGATGATATGTGTGATCCTAAGAAAAATACAAGTTTGCATGCTTATTATCAGGCACTATTAAAATCAAATAATAAAACAAAAAGTAAAAAAATATTAGAACTTACAAAAGATTATTGTCCATTTCTTAATGAGAAATTAATTAAGAAATTATTATGGTCGGTAAAGGGTAATTTAATTCCAGTGCAATCGGTTATTGGCAGTATAGTTGCCCAGGAAGTATTAAAATCATGTAGTGGAAAATTTGGACCAATATGTCAATGGTTTTATTTTGAAGCGAATGAGTGTTTGCCTATATGCCCTTCTGATAATGATTTTGATGCAAATGAAACAACGACAACAATAGAAAAAGATGATATACAATCCAGATACGATGGACAAATATCTGTTTTTGGTAAAGAATTCCAAAAGAAATTATCAGAACAAAAAATATTTATTGTTGGTTCAGGTGCAATTGGTTGTGAACTTTTAAAAAATTTTGGAATGATGGGTGTTGGAAATATGATCGTTACAGATATGGATTCAATTGAAAAATCTAATTTAAATAGACAGTTTTTGTTCAAATCAAGTGATATTGGTAAAGCAAAATCAGTCGCAGCGTGTAATGCAATTTTAGAAATGAATCCAAATATAAAAATGACAGCCCATCAAAATAGAGTAGGATCTGAAACATTATCAATATATAATGAAGAATTCTTTAAAGGATTAACAGTGGTTGCAAATGCTCTTGATAATGTTGATGCAAGGCGATATGTTGATTCATTATGTGTAACTCATAAGAAACCATTATTAGAATCAGGAACATTAGGTACCAAAGGGAATGTGCAAGTCATAATACCAAATAAAACAGAGTCATATGGATCAACCCAGGATCCTCCAGAAGAATCAGTTCCTGTTTGTACCTTAAAGAATTTTCCATATCAAATTGAACATACAATTCAATATGCAAGGGACATGTTTGAAGGATTATTTGTTCAGGCACCTCAAAATGCATTAAAATATATTGAAAATCCTGAATTTCTAAAATCATTGACATCGAGTGATTTATATTCTGTTGTTAGTGACATTAAAAAAGTATTTACAAATATTCCTAAAAATTATACTAATTGTTTAGAATTTGCATATGGATTATGGCATGAATTATTTAGAGAACAAATTTATCAACTTGTGAAGAAATTTCCTTCTGATCATATGACATCATCAAATATTCCATTTTGGTCAGGAATTAAAAAATGTCCTCATGAACTGACATTTGATTACAATAATGATTTAAATATGAATTTTATAATATCAATGGCAAATTTATGGGCAAATATATTTAATAAAGAAATTGAATCTGATAAAAAACAAATAATTAAAATAATAAAAAAATTTAAACCTATAAATTATAAAAATATAACAGCAAACATTAGTGTGAATGATGAAGAAGAAAAACAAAAACAAAAAGATGAATTAGAAAATTTGGATATTAATGAATTGATAAATAGTATTCCAAAAACAAAGTTAACAAGTAAAAATATAAAACCATTAGAATTTGAGAAGGATGATGATACAAATTACCATATGGATTTTATTACAGCAACATCAAATCTACGTGCAACAAATTATAATATTCTAGTCATTGATAAACATAAAACAAAAGGAATAGCTGGCAAAATTATTCCAGCAATTGCAACAACAACAGCTTTAGTTGCAGGATTAGTTGCATTAGAATTCTATAAAATAGTTATAGGTGTTACAAAAATAGAAAGATATCGCAATTCATATGTCAATCTTGCGATTCCATTTATTGGAATGTCTGAACCAATTCCATGTACTGTTCATCAAATTAAAGAATATGAATTTACCTTCTGGGATTCATTTGATATTCAGAACGGAACAATTATTACAATTGCTGAATTATTAAATTATTTCAAAGAGAAACATAAATTAAATATCATAATGATATCATATGGACAAGCTAATTTATATTCTCCATTTAATATGAAGGGAAAGGATAAAAAAGTTATTGATATAATAGCGACTACATCTGGAAAACAAATATTGCAAAGTCCACTTGTATTAAATGTTGTTGATGATAGTGATACCGATATCAGTTTGCCAAATTGTAAATTATATTTGTAAGTTTTATTTTATTCAAAAAAAGGCTTAAAAAAATAAATATATTTAATAATAATCATGGTAAAGACGACAAATGTTGAAAAGGTTGAAAAAGTTGCGAAAGTTGCGAAAGTTGCGAAAGTTGCGAAAGTTGCGAAAGTTGCGAAAGTTGCGAAAGTTTCAGCTACAGAAAAATCACAATTCATTAAAGAATTTTTAATAAAACACAAGTTGGTATATAAAAATGTGCCAGAAGTTTTAGACGGTAGTGAAATTCCAAAAAAATGTGTTCCAATAATATATGAGGCATACAAAAATGGAATATTTCTTGATGATACAGATGACAATATTATAGCATTGTATTATGCAATGTATTACATAACTAAGGAACATAAAGAAAATACTCTTAGATGGTATCGCCGATCAGCTGAGTTAAATAATTCAATTGCATTAAATAAATTAGGCAATTATTATGGTGATGGAAGTATTTTACATAATAGTTCAATTTGTACAGCCAAAGGTGATAAGGAAGATAAACGTAAAATTGATTTTAGGAAATCGTATGAACATTACGCAAGATCAGCAAGTTTTGGTAATTCCATTGGTTTTTTAAATTTAGCGAAATGTTATGAATCAGGAGTTGGAATTGCAAGAGATCGCACAAAAGCAATTGAATTATATAATACATCTGCCAAATTAGGAAATTCGAGTGCAATGGGAATGATGGGTGATTTATATTATGCAGGTATGTGCGGATTAAAGAAAGATATTAAAATGGCGAATAAATGGTATCTAAAAGCTGTTGATTTTGGCGATGCATTTGCAATGAATAATTTAGGAATGTCTTATTATCAGGGTAACGGAATTGATAAAGATATTACCAAAGCACTTGAATTATTGAATCGATCATCAGATTTAGGATATTTTGAAGCTACAATACAATTGGCAACTATGTATATAAATGGTAGCGAAGGAGTCAAAAAAAATCCAAAAAAAGCAGTGGAGTTATTAGAACAATTAGTTGAAACTGGAATTGTTAAAGCAATGGTAATGCTTGGAAAATGGTATTTAAGAGGATATCATATCGATAAGAATTATGATAGAGCATTTCAATTATTTGAGAAAGCAAGTAAGATGCAACATGATGATGCAACAACATATTTAGCTGAATGTTATCGTAATGGATATGGTGTTGAGAAAAATGTTGAAAAAGCTAAAAAATTAGAAAAAGTAATGACTTTTAGAGAATTCATGTTTGGTGAAGCAGGTTTATCACCATAAATATATAATAATTTAATCAAACTTTTTATGATACATTAAATGTATCACAAAAAAGTTGAATAAATAAATACCAATCAATTCCTTTAATTGATACATACATCAAAGCATACAAAATGGATGCATTGCATGAGTTATCGCTCGAGCTATTAAAGGCACTCTCATCTCAGGATGAGAAAGTCATTGGAGAAATGTTGGAAAAATATAAACTTGTCATCAAAGATTTTCCGGATTTATTACATACCAATATTGACAAATTAGATAGTCACCTAACAAGCAAACATTTAAAACAAATAGGTATGTTATTACAAATTAAATTTAAAATGTTTGTTATTGTTAAAGGTATTCAGGAAATGAAAGAAACTAATTTCGTATCAATGTTGAACGAAATTAGTAAACATAACATTCACAAAATTGTAATCAAGGGACAAGTCTATAAATGTGATTATCATCTTGAATCACTTTTTACACATCTTGTATTGGCCATGTTAACAACACTTGCATATTTACCACATGAAGAGGTGAAGGATGAAGAAAAGAAATTGCAAAAACATGTTACGTATGGATTGACAGCATTGTTGCATGATATCGGTAAATATGGATGTGTTGGTGCATTAAATATTAAAGATAAAAAGTGGACACATTTTCCATTTCATGGTGAGATGGGATCAGGTATTATGCAACAAGCGTATAACGAAGAATTTGCAAGGTTTATTAGTAAAGATGAATGGGAAATTATGGCAAGGACCGTTTGTGTTCACATGTGTGGTTATCATGAACACAACCCTGATATCGAACAAACCAAATACAAATGGTCATTGTTACAACTTGAGTCGGAAAAAGTAAAAGAAATATTATATCCATTAAGTATTGCAGATCATCTGGCAGCAATTCGGAAGAAAGGACAGGTGAAAGAAATTGATCATAAAGTATTTATGGAATCACGCATCCTATTTAAAAATTTCATATCACAAACAGAATTTGATAATACACAATTCATGAAAAAATATACATTAAATGGTATGATTTTAATGATTTGTGGGATGTCTTCCGCAGGCAAATCAACAATTACGTCAAAAATTGTTACAGCATTAAAAAAATTTGGTGTTGACATGTGTGTTATTGAACGCGATGATGTATTAACTCGTTGTGTTGCAAAATTTTTAAAGGAGACTGTTCCATTAGCAAAAATCACAGGAGAAACTTATTTACGCTATCGAAAGGTGTATGAAGAGAAGAAATTATCAAACATTGTGAATAAGACAATGAGTTCAGAAATTGATCATGCATTAAAAAGTGGAAAGTTTGTTATTATTGATACAGTTATGAATATTTTTAAAGGAATTGAACATGCAACACCTGATGCTATTAAAAAAGCTTTGAAAATATCAGTGCATGTCATTCGTGATTCATTAATTGTTGAAAAAGATGGAGAGCGGTTAGGAGTTCCATTATTAAAACAAATTTCGATACATGGCGACAAAAACGAATTTGTATGGTTACCAGCATCAGTGGTTGGTGAAAATTATTTTGGTGGTCGATTGAAACAATTAACATCAACATCAACAGCATCAGACGTTTTTGGATGTCGTGATAAAATGAGACCACATCTTGTTCATACAACCACATGGAAATTAGGTCATGATGAATTAATTCGCCAATTATTGAAATTATGTGGGTCAAAAGTAGCAACTATCGAAGGACCAGTCATTGAGACAAAAGAAATCATGATAAGTGGATCAACAAGTAGTCCCACAAGTGGATCAACGAGTGGGCCCACAAGTAGCTCAACAAGTGGCCCATCAATTGAAACAAAAGGGACACAATCACCAAATGAAATGGTTATGAATATTTGTCAATATGTCAATCACTTATATATTTCTTTTGGTATTGAGGGAATTAAAAGTACATTGACAAATTTAGGATTTTTAACCAAAATATACGGCGAATTTGATAACAAAATGATCAAAATTAAATATATTGATGGTTGTCAATTCTGGAAAGCAAAATGGTCTCGTCAATGTCGTGGTATATTTCTATTTTTAAATAGTAGTGATAAATTCGTTTGTGTTAAATATCAGTTGCAACGTGGAGCAGAAATTTGTAAGGATACAAGTAATATGCCTCATTATGAATTATTAGATGATTTACAGAAACAAACTGTTCAAAAAATTGTCAACAATGAACCATTAAATGGATATTTATCTTGTAAAAGTGATGGATGTTTAGTAAGTATCAATTTACATGCGACAGGGTCTAAAATAGCAAAAGAAATATCAGATCATATCAAAAATCATGGAGATGTATTTGCGAAAGCAGTAGATAAGATTGTGACTGTTATGAATCTTCCTTTTCTGCCTGCAATTGGATCACAAAATACATTATTTGTCAATGAGGATATTCATGGATATGTTATGACAAGTATTGCGTCATCAATAGGATTTACTGATGAAGAAATTAAAAAAATGGCAAGTGAAATGAAACCACATGAATTATTTGAATCAATTGGTCATTTGTTTTTAATGAATTTATTGATATTTTATAAGGAAAGTCTTCTTGATGATGAATTAAAATCCGAAATCATGACATTGAGTTTTGAAGCGGTTTGCAAGAATAGGACATGTGCGTGGAATAAAGATCATAAGGAATTAGCAATATCATATCCATGCTCATTTATGAAATTTCTTGGTTGTACATTTTGCTTGGGTACATATGATGAGAAAATTCCGGTTGGTAAATTTAAAGCTCATTTCCAATTGGAGAAACTAATTGTATCAACAAACTGGTTAGAACCTATTTGGTGGAAAATTAATCATTCTATGCAAATTGAGGATATGTTACAAGATTTATCTAAATGTATTGACCAAAAAGAAGATATGGATGAGAAGAAGTTTTTTACTAAATACAAACCTGGCAATAAAGTAGTCAAAAATACGATGATTGATTATGAGGGATTTGTATTCTACTTACTTTTAGAAGATGGATCATTAGATTATTCAAAATTAAAAACAAAAAAATATTATGAGGCACATAAATTCCGTTTAGAGGATCTAACATATTTTATGAATTGTAGTGAACATATGCAAACAATTTTTCCTAACATTGGACTTATCAAATCATTCTTTAAGGATCTACCGTCGAAATTATTAAATGCATGTAAGGACGTAATTACTGAATGTTCCAGAGAAACAACAGATAATAAGTTATTCAGTTCATTACCAGATAAAGTAAAAGCATCGTATATTAAACAAGCGACAACCACACAAATTAGGATGCTTGTACAAATATCATCACATTGGAAGGACATTGGTTATAATATTTTTGTAAAGTATTTTGATTTTCTACAAAATGAAGATGATGTCCATTCATTAATAAAATCAATCATAATGACAATTTGCAAATCAGATGAAGCATTGGAAAAACAAATTACTGATATGGCAAGTGATTATAAAAAAAATGAATTGATAAAAGAATTATTAATGCATCAAATTGGAAAGAAGAATATCAGTTAAACTTTGTTTATACATTCGATTCATATCCAGCTGGATTTTGACTGCGAGGATACATAACATCATATATCAATATTGCAAAAATAATAATACAGAATACAAATGCTATCCATGATATAATCAAGAATACAATAATCATCCAATACGCAAATGGATTTAATGATTCACAAGTTGTAGTATGATTTACAACATAATTACACCCAATAAATGCAACAATATTTAATATATTGTAAATAATTGCCATGGATTGAATTATTTTATTATTTTCAGTTGGATTATAATATTTATAAATACGAACAATAGTGTCGAATACTGTAGCAACCAAAATTGCTGATAACCATGCAATAATATTGTAATCACATATTTGATTTGTTGTTGAAATTAAACATATGAATGCACATATGATGAATAGACCATTGTATACCAGCACAACGACATCGAATTTTGGGGATTTCGTTTTTTCTTCTAATTCAGCTGCACGCGATTGAATTGGTGTATCCGTCATTTTTAATGATTTGAACGTTAATTAGTTACAAAATTATATGAGATCAACAATTATTAATCATTTCAACTTTTTATTTGATCAAACAAAAAG
>Ga0206876_1236_pt1 | contig 12667 bp, 11 predicted proteins | sample Alteio_BWOrgCont_10_FD_152619 | JGI IMG/M metagenome (GOLD analysis project Ga0206876, IMG submission 152619) | Enriched cells from forest soil in Barre Woods Harvard Forest LTER site, Petersham, Massachusetts, United States -... | ecosystem: Environmental > Terrestrial > Soil > Temperate forest >...
TCACCGGCACGGTGTTACTGCTCGTCAAATTGGCAATCGTCATCGTGTTAACGGTCGATATACCGTTGGCGGTCTGATGACTGAGATTAATATTGTCGAACGTCATGCCATATTCCCCATGATCTAGCATCGTGATACCGGTGGCGAACCCGACAATGGTGACGTTCTTCAGCAGTCCGGGGCCAGGATAAGTGCGGTCCATCTGGACACCGACGGAACCCTGATAGTCCTCCGATTTGATGGTGACATTGAAAAGGCCGCCTCGATTATTGACCATAAAATCGACACCGACCGCACCGGGATTACCCGTGCCCACGTCGATGGTCAGGTTCTTGATGTAATGGTGAAACGCTGTGTTGTTATGACCACCTTGTGAACCGGTCTGGATGACCGGCTTTTGGGTCGTCCCCACGGTGAAGCCAGTACAACTGTTCTGCAGTTTCAGGATGGTTCCCGCCTGGCTTTGCCCTTGGATATGCATCCCATAGTCGAACGCGCCGCTAATCGAACCTACCAATGTATTCTTGATGAGATACGTCCCATTCGGGACATAGAGAATGGCATTGTCGTCAAATTGGTCGGCACCGCCGGCTGCTTGCAGGGCCGCGGTGATCGCAGTCTGGAAAGCTACCGTGTCGTCCGTGGTGCCATTGCCGGTCGCGCCATACGTTTTAACATTGAGGACCTTGGCGTCCGACGGATAGGCCATATCGGTTTGCGCGAAAGCCTGCAGCACCGCCGCAAACCCGCAGAGCAGAACGAGCCCCGCGATTTTGCAGAACGGGAGTTCTCCATGAAGGATACTCAACGAGCCCCTTGGTGATTGGACAGTAGATAGGCGTTTCAGGCTTCCCAACTGCAAGCCTCCAGTGGGGTGAGTTAAGTTCATAGCCCATAAGTAGGCAACGCAAGTAATGCTACACAAGGGTTATAATGTGCGCATTGTTGCGCCCGATCACGACCGTTAAAAGAAATACCTTTATCTGCCATGAAATAATTTCGTGCGAATCATCTATTTCGACATCGACTGCCTACGTCCAGATCACCTGGGCTGTTACGGCTATAGCCGCCCACCTCACCAGCTGTAGATAACATTGCCCGCGAAGGTATCCGGTTTGTGAAAGGCCAAGAGGTCAGTCCTTAGTGGCCAAATGACAGGAAATGGACGTCAACGCAAAGACACGCGCTCCAAGGGTTGCCCCGGTAAGTGAAGGTACAATTCTCCTTCTATGAAGATAGAAAGGGTTTATCCTCGCTACCCGGACCGCATGGCGAAACGATTCAAGAACAAGAAAGCGGCGGGCAGTGGAGTTTCTGCAAAGGTCGCCGAGACAGACCTCATCGCCCCAGGGATGCCTCCATGGTTCAACCGCGATTGGCTTTGGGGCCTGATCCTGCTTCTTGCTGTTGTTCTGGTCTATCAGCCGGTGTGGTACGCCGGATTCATTTGGGATGATGATGTGCATGTCACGGCAAACCCGTGCATCATCGGGCCACTCGGACTGAAAGAAATCTGGACGACGGGCGCAGCTGCCATTGGCCCGCTGACGATAACCACGTTCTGGGCGGAGCATGTGCTTTGGGGGTTGGATCCGCTGCCCTATCATTTCGTGAATGTTCTCTTGCACGCACTCTCCGCAGTCGTGCTTTGGCAGGTGTTGCGTGGATTGCAAGTGCCAGGTGCGATGCTGGGAGCAACGCTTTGGGCCTTTCATCCAGTGGCGGTGGAATCGGTCGCGTGGATCAGCGAAACGAAAAATACGGAATCGGGCCTGTTCTTCCTGGTTTCGATCTTCTTCTATCTGCGCTGGCTAAGACCCCTGGGCCAGACTGGCAGTGGTTGGAACTATGGGTTAGCCGTGGTTTTTGCCGCCCTGGCAATGGCCAGCAAGTCATCCACCGTGATTCTGCCGCTTGTGCTTGGCTTGTGCGCCTGGTGGATCGAGGGACGGTGGCAGTGGCGCCATCTCGTTACTCTTCTCCCCTTTTTGCTTTTAGCTGTCATGGCTGGCGTCGTTACGGTATGGACCCAGGGGCTGGAAGTTGGAAGCACTCCTGACCCGGAGTGGCTGCAGCGAGGGTCCGAGCGCCTGGTGACGGCGGGCACGGTCCCGTGGTTTTATTTGACGAAATTGCTCTGGCCTTATCCCTTGATCGCCATCTACCCGCGTTGGAAGGTCGATGCCACACAGTGGTTTTCCTATCTGCCCTTGTTGGCTGTAGTCGGCGCCCTGTTATGGTTCTGGGTCAAGCGCAAGTCGTGGTCTCGGTCCTGTCTTTTTGCGTGGTCTTATTTTCTGGTGGCCCTGCTCCCGGTCTCGGGATTTTCTATGATGAGTTTTTCTGCTTACTCTTTTGTTGCCGATCATTTCCAATATCTGGCTTCCATGGGGCCCTTGGCACTGGCGGGCGCGGGGATGTCCTTCGCGGCGGATCGCTTGTTTCCGGGGAAGTTCCTTCTCCGGGCAATGTTATTTGCCGGACTCGTACTGGGACTCGGCGTGTGGAGCTGGCAGAGGGCCTGGGTGTATCAAAACGAAGAGACGCTTTGGACCGATACACTGGCAAGTAATCCGAATTGCTGGTTGGGCCACAATAATCTTGGCAATGCTCTCCTTCAGAAGGGGCAAGTGGATGATGCCATTGCCCAGTTCCAGTACGCACTGGAAGAAAATCCCAACTACGCTCTGGCTCAATATAACCTTGGCAATGCTCTCCTTCAGAAGGGACAAGTGGATGATGCCATTGCCTTTTATAAAAGAGCATTGGAACTCAATCCGGGCTATGCGTCAGCCCACAGCAATCTCGGCAGTGCTCTTTTACAGAAAGGGCAAGCGGACGAGGCGATCGCTCAATATCAACTCGCGCTGGAAATCGACCCCAATCGTGCACTGGACTATAACAACCTGGGCTTTGTCCTTTGCAATAGAGGACGCGTTGATGAGGCGATAGCCCAATATCAAAAGGCCTTGGGGATTGACCCTAAACTTATCCAAGTTCGCCATAATCTCGTTCGCGCCCTGCTCAAAAAGGGTGACATAGACCAAACCATTATCCAGCTCCAAGAGGTTGTCCGGCTGAATCCCAGCGATAGCAACGCCCAAAATAATCTAGCCGCCGTGCAGGCCATGGCCCGACAAAGCGCAAGTCAGAAATGAGTAATCGCCAATAGTCGATCATGCAGAAATGCGACCAGATTAAGCCATCCAGCGATTAACTTTCGACGATGGACAAAAACATTCTAGCCCGCTCGGCAAAACCTGATAGGAAGGATCAAAGTCGAAAACTTTCCAAAAATAACGCTTGTACGTTTGTATAATAGCGGCTAACAACATCCCACTATGGCAGCTAAAACCGAGACGAAAACTGAAACGAAACCCGAAAACAAGGTGCAGGCCGCACGGGACAAAAATCTCGAACTGGCCCTGCAGGCTATCGCCAAGGAATACGGCGAGGGCTCAATCATGCGCCTCGGCGACGCCCACTCGAAGCTGACTATTGAGGCCATCCCGACCGGTAATATCGCGATCGACACGGCGCTCGGCGTCGGCGGCTTTCCCCGCGGTCGCATCATCGAGATTTTTGGCCCGGAATCGTCCGGCAAAACGACCCTGACCCTGACTGTGATCGCCCAGGCGCAGAAATTGGGCGGCGTGGCGGCCTTCATCGACGTGGAACACGCGCTCGACCCTGTCTATGCCCGCAAGCTCGGCGTGAACATGAACGAATTGCTCGTCTCGCAGCCGGACTCGGGTGAAGAAGCGCTCACCATCGCGGAAACGCTCATTAAGTCCAACGCCGTCGATGTCGTGGTGCTCGATTCCGTCGCCGCCTTGATCACCAAGGCCGAACTTGAAGGCCAGATGGGCGATGTGACCATGGGCGCCCAGGCCCGGTTGATGAGCCAGGCGATGCGCAAATTGACCTCTTTCATTAGCAAATCGAAGACCTGCGCGATTTTCACCAACCAGATCCGCGAAAAAATCGGCGTCATGTTCGGCAACCCCGAAACCACGCCTGGCGGCAAGGCGCTCAAGTTTTATTCCTCTGTCCGCGTCGACATCCGGCGTATTGCCGCAATCAAGACCCCCGACGGCACGGTCCTCGGCAACCGCACCCGCGTCAAGATCGTGAAGAACAAGGTCGCCCCGCCCTTCCGCGAAGCCGAGTTCGACATCATGTACAACGAGGGCATCTCCAAGGAAGGCTCGCTCCTCGATCTCGCCATTGAAATGAACGTCGTCGACAAAAAGGGCGCCTGGCTCTTCTTCGAGGGCGCGCAAGTTTCCCAAGGTCGCGATGCCGCCAAGGAAGAGCTCAAGAAGAACAAGGAACTCTACGGTAAGATCGAAAAAGCCATCCAAAAGAAGCTCGCCGGCGGCGAAGCCCCGGAAGTCATTGGTGCCACCGCTGCGCCTTAATTAAATTCGGCCTGCCTCCGGTAGCCGTCGCAGGCCCTTGCGACGGTCGGGCCGCATCAGAACGGAAATGTAACAAAACCGCCTCTGCTCGCGATTAAGATTGAGCCATGACCACTCCCTCTCCCGAACGTCCCCACAGCCTGCGCATCCCCGCCGTCATCCTGGCCGTGGGTCTTGCCTTCGCCGCCATCGTGCTCTCCGGCCCCCTCAACGATTTCGTCAAGTCGCACCACGCTATCACCGTGAAAGGCTACGCCGAACGCCAGGTCGAGTCCGACTTCGCTCTCTGGTCCGCGACCGTCACCACCCGCGGTAAGCAAGTCAACGACGCCGCCGCGCAAATGGACAAAGCCACCCAGGCCGTCACCGATTTCCTCGCCGCCCAAGGCGTCCCCAAGGCGAACATCACTGTCTCCGATCTCACCACCACCGCCTTGAGCAAGTCCAGTGAAGGCAACGACGGCGGCATCGGCGACCTCGACGGCTACAAGCTCGACCGCCGCGTCCAAGTCACCTCCAAGGATCTCGACAGCATCTCGAAGCTAAGCGGCGCCGCGCCCGTCCTCCTCCGCAACGGCATCGAGATCAGCTTCAATCCCATTGAGTATTATTGCACCAAGCTCGCCGACCTCAAAGTCACGATGCTGGGCGAAGCCGTGCAGGACGCGCAACGTCGCGCCGAGGAAATCGCCGGCAAAAGTAATCGCAAGATCGGCAGCCTCCGCTCCGCCAACCAGGGCGTCTTCCAGATCACGCCCGTCTACGCGACCGAAACCTCCGGCGAAGGCACGCTCGACACCACCTCGCGCGAGAAAAGCATCAAGGCCGTCGTCACCGCCGAGTTCGAACTCAATTAACGTAGCCGCGCTCGTGAGAGCGTGGCCTCGACCACCGCCTCACGGCGGCGGCTACACTTTCGGGTCAAACGGCTCACAATGCACGGTTCGCTTGGCCGCAAGTTCCAGCATGTCTTTCTTCATCTCGAACATCGCGCGCTCCGCGTCCCACGCCCCGGTCGATCGCACCCGGACGAGAATCTCCGCATCAAAAACCGCAACCTCAACGCCTTCCACCCGCGCCAAGTGCGTCCGGTCCAGCCCGTCCGCAATCCGCAAAATTCCCCCCAGGACCATAACCAATTTCTGCGCCGTCGCGGGCAGCGCCTGAAATTCCTCATGGTCCGCCTGCGGCACCGCCTTCCGATGGTACCGCGCGATCTGCGCCACGATCCGCACTTCGTCTTTTGTCAATTTTTTCCACGCCTGTTCCTGGATCAACTTCGCCGACCATTTGTGGTGACCCTTTCCATCCGGCGTCTGCGACCAGCCAATATCGTGCAGTAGCGCCGCGCTCTGCAACAGTTCGCGCGGTCGCTCGCCCAGCCCGAACCAATCGCGCAGCCCGTCGAAAATCTGCAGCGCCAGCTTCGTGACCTGGTCGGAATGACTCGGCTCCTCGTCGTAACGGGCGCGCAAGGCCAGGGATTCTTCAACCAGGGTCGGCATAAGTTTCAGGCGCGTTTTTTAGACACAGGCCCCCGGGAAGACGAGCCGGTTTGTGGCTCGCTCTCGCGCATCGCCGTCGTCAGCACGCCGTAGCGCAACCCGCGCACGCTCACAAAAAGCCGGTTCGCCCTGAGCAGTTCCATCGTCGCCAGCACCACCGCCGTGCCCGGAATAATCAAATCAACCCGTTTCGGCGGCAGTCCGGGCAACTTACCAAGTTGCTCAAGCGTCAACCCACAGAAGCCATGCATCAACTTGCGAATTTGCTCGATGGTCAGTGATGTGTGATCAATTTTGCGCGGATCGAAATCGGTCAGCTTTTTCTCGATCGCCGCCAGGCAGGTGATTGTCCCACCCGTGCCCACCAGTCGCCGCGCCCCAAGCGAATAGTGCGCCAGCGGATGCGAGATCTGCCCGCGCACCGTTTCGACCAGCAACGCCGCCGTATCGTGCGCGACCGGGTACTCGTGCAAAAACCGTTCCCGCAATCGCACCGCGCCGAGCGGCAGGCTGATCCGCTTTTCCATCTTCCCATGCTGCCCCTGCACCCACTCGGCACTGCCGCCGCCGATATCGAGAATAAAAAGGTCCTTGGTGCGCCAATGCGGATCGGCGGTCACCCCCGCAAAAATCGTGTCCGCCTCCTCGGCACCGGAAAGCAGCTGCACCGGAAATCCCAGGACCTCCTTCGCCGCCTTGAGGAAGACCCGGCGATTGCGGCTGTCGCGGACCGCGCTCGTCGCCACCGCGCGAAAAACCTCAACCCCCATATCACTCGCCTTCGCGCGGAGTTCGCGCAGCGCATCAAGCGTCCGCGCGATCGCTTCCGGCCGCAACTCGCACGTGTCGATCAAGTGCTCCGCCAGCCGCGTGCTGATGCTCTGTTCATGCAGCACGCGGACGCGTCCCGCCCGTGTCTCCGCGACGACAAACTTGATCGAATTGCTGCCCAGATCGAAAACGGCGTAGCGCATGTGGGAATCTCGGCAGGCGAATCAGAAAAGTGCGAAGGCTACCATCTCTCCACAGTCGCCTGCAGCTCGCCGATGAGCGAATCGATTTTCTTCAAGTCCTTGCGTCGGCCCCGTTCGGGATTGATCTGCAAATGCGCGATCTGTTTCAACATGCCGCGCAGGTCCTTCAATTCCCGGCGCGAAAAACCGGCCCCCGTCTGTTTCTTTTCCAGGCTCCGCACCAGGTCGGTGATCTCTCGCCGCAGCCGCGCCAGATAGTTGCGCCCCACTTCATCCAGCAGTCCATTGATCAGCAAAAGCTGCTGGCGCGCGACCTCGCTCAGCGCCTTCGGGGCCTGCGATTCCTTGACCGGGAGTTTTTTGGCGTCGGGCATGCCATGGTTTATGAGGCCAGAACGCGGTTGATGTGGCGACTCAAATCGGCGTCCGCGCAACCTTTCCGCCTTTGTCACTTGCCCGGCCCGGTGGACGGCGGTAAGGTGGATTCGTGCGTCCGGCCCGTGTGCCGCGCGCATGATTATGGAGATGGAATCTAACGAATTGCAGACGGCCAAGGGACCTCAGGAAGACGAGGTCAAACAGTTTTCCGTTTTCATGGAGAACAAGGTCGGGCGTCTGCTCGACATTGTGAAAATGTTTTCGCAGGCGCGGGTACATGTCGTCGCGCTCAGCATTCTCGACACCGCCGATGCCGCCATCGTCCGCCTCGTGACCGACGATCCCGACAAGGCGCGCGCTCTTTTTCAGGAACATGGCCTCGCCTTCGCGGAAGTCTCGCTCGTCGTCGTGGAACTTTCCAGCAGCGCCGCCGATTTGAAGGCCGTACTCACCGCGCTCCTCCAGGCCGAGTGCAACATCCATTCCGCCTACTCACTCCTCACCCGCCCGCGCGGCAAGGCGGCCCTCGCGCTCCACGTCGAGGACGGCGAATGCGCCACCGAGGTCCTCCAGGCCAATCAGTTCAAGCTCCTCACTCAGCGTGACATCAGCCGGTGACATTATGATGCATTTTCTGGCTGACACAGGAGGAGATTCAGCCGTAGGCGAAATTGTCATCGCCGTCATGATCCTCGCCGCCACGATCGCCTATCTCATCTGGCTCGTGAAAAGGAAGCTTTAGCTCACAGCCATTGATCCCTATAAACTGGGGCCATGTATAAGCATATCGTCATCACCGGCGGGGCCGGATTTGTCGGATCAAACCTGGTCCTCGAAATGGCCAAGCGTTACCCCGACGCCGGCTTGACCGTCATCGACGATTTCCGTTCCGGCTCCTTCAAGAACCTCGAGGGCTTCAAGGGCGACGTCATCGCGGGCGACGTTTCGCAGCTCGAGATGAAGAAATATTTCGGCGGGCGCAAAGTCGACCTCGTCTTCCATCTCGCCTCCATCACCGACACGACCGATCACGACCAGCTCCGGCAGGTGCGCGACAACGTCGAGTCCTGGCGCAACCTCCTCAACTATTTCGAGGGCCGCAAGACGCGCCTCGTCTACGCTTCATCCGCCGCCACCTACGGCATCGCCGCCGGAATCAACAAAGTCGACCAGGACCCGAAGCCCGCGAATGTCTACGCCTTTTCCAAGGTGCAGCTCGATAACCTCGCCCGCCGTTTCGCCCGCGAAAATCCCTCGCAGATCGTGGTCGGACTCCGCTACTTCAACGTCTACGGCCCGCGCGAGGCGCACAAGGGCCCCGCGTCGAGCATGATCCTCCAGCTCGCGCAGCAGATCCGGCGCGGACAGGCCCCGCGCATTTTCAAAAACGGCGAACAAATCCGCGATTTCGTTTACGTGAAAGACATCGTCACCTGCACCATCCTCGCCGCGCGCGCCCGGACCTCCGGCATCTACAACGCGGGCAGCGGCGTCCCCCGTTCCTTCAACGACATCGTCGCGAATTTGAACCGCGTCCTCAACACCCAGTGGCAGCCGGAATATATCGACAACCCCCACGCCCACTACCAGCCCCACACCGAAGCTGACTTGACCGCGACGACCAAAGCCCTTCGTTATACCCCCAAGTTCACCCTCGAAAAAGGCATCGACGACTACGCCGCCAGCGGTTTTCTCCTTTAGGATCAGCGGTACCCGCCATTGTCCCCCCTCGGCTATGCCTCTTGGCATGCCCCAACTCGCCCGACGCGCGTGATCCTTCCCAGCATCACTTGCGCCTGATTGTTAATAGCTATATGCTATGCTAGTAAAGATATAAATATAGTTATTGCATATTTATCCACATATGCTATGCATGTAAGCGTCTCAAGAGCTGAAATCAAAGTAAACACACCTTGTCATAAAGCCCCAAGCCAACAGAAGATAATCCCACCTCAACTGTCCGTTTAAATCGGTAAAAAATATGAATAAAATTATCGCTAAATTGTTGTTAATATTTGTGTTCATGTTGTTTGCAAATGAATCTTACGCTGCGACCTGGTACCTTCAGGCAAATTCCTCCGCCAATGACTGGAATACGCTCAGTATCTGGTATTCTCAGCCTTTCGCCGGTGGAACTAACCCCACTTCCATCAGCTCCGCAGATAATTTCGACTTAAACGGATATAGCATTGTCACCCCAAAATTAAGTACCGGAACGACCACCTTCGGCGGTAATCAACTCATCTTGCACGGTGGCCTCGGCGGATTCATCTCAACCAAGACCAATCCCGCCGCCTCCATTGCGATTCCGAATCTCACGTCCTACGGCGGCTTTATCCAGGACAATGCGTTCACGGGCATCCTCCCCATCAGTGTCACCAACTTCGTCAATAATTCCAACACGACCCTCAGCGGTTGCCAGAGCGGAAGAGGCCTGAATTTCACCATTGGCACCCTCAGCGGTAGCGGCGATCTCTGCGCTATCGGCGCAGGTGGCGGCGCGGCAGGTGGCGCCGTTCTCTTCAACGTCACGACCGCCTCGGCTTTCACCGGCACGCTTTATATTGTCGACGGCTGCCAATTCACTTTCAACAACGGCATGACCTCCGGGGGCGCCTTGGATATCGAAGGCGCGGGCACCACCGTCACCATCAACGCCGCCGTCACCTTCAAGGGCCTGACGATCGACGGCGTCATCAAGGCGCCAGGCACGTACACCGCCTCTTCGCTTGGTTTCGCCGGCTCCGGCAGTATCGTCGTGCAGTCGCCCGCGGCCCAGACCTTGACCGTGACCTCGGCGTTCGGAGTGAACCTCCCCGGCGGAAGCTTTTCCAGCGGCTCGTTCTATCCCACCACTTCCGCCGAGTGGGCTTACTACCACGGCAAGGCCTTGAACCTCGTCCGCATGGGCTTCCTGTGGGAGCGGGTGCAGCCGACTCTCAACGGTACGCTCAGCACCACCGAGCTGTCCAAAATGGATTCCGCCATCGCGCTGGCCGCCGCGCAAGGCATGAGTGTCATCCTCGACATGCACAACTACGACCGATACAACAGCAATGTCATCGGTTCTGCTTCTGTCTCGTACGCCAATTATCAGAACGCCTGGCAGCAACTCGCCGCCCATTACCAGAACATGGCCGGAGTTTATGGGTACGACATCATGAACGAGCCCCACGATGACAGCGGCACCTGGGATTCGACCGCCGCCCAATATGGGGTCAATGGTGTCCGGCAGAGTGATACCACCCACTACATCATCGTCGAGGGAGATAGCTACGCGGGGGCCCAGAGTTGGATGAGCGTAAACGCCAACCTCAATGTTACCGATTCAGCCAACAAGATCATCTACTCGGCGCATACCTACTGGGATTCCAACGACAGCGGCACCTATAGCGGATACGCCAATTCCACCACCTGCTACGATTCCAACAACTGCTATCCGAATATCGGCGTCGACCGTGTCGCCCAGTTCGTTTATTGGCTCAGCTTGAAGGGAGCCAAGGGACTCGTCGGCGAATTCGGCGTCCCGAACAATGTCGCCAGTCCCGATAGTCGCTGGAATGGGGCCCTCGATAACTTTCTCACTTACCTCAACAAGAGCGGGGTAAATGCCACCTACTGGGCCGGTGGCGAAGCTTGGGGCACAACCTATCCGCTCTCGTGCGCGATCGGGACTCCACCCGCGAACGCGCCAGCCATGAACGTCTTGGAGCAATTCGGCGCCGAACCGTGGGTCCAGCAGGATATCGGCATCGTCACCCCGCCGGGGAGCGCCACTTATACCGGCGGCACCTACACCGTCAATACCGGCAACGGCCTCGAATTGATGACGGCCTATACCTCCGATGAATTCACCTATCTCTTCCAGCCGGTCACCGGCAATTGCACCGCGACGGCGCGGGTCGCATCGTTGTCGGCTAACGACACGATCAAGGCGGAAGGAGGTTTGATGATCCGCAATGACCTGACCGCCAGCTCCGCCTTTGCCCTGTCCGGGGTCACTACGGGACGCGGAACGCAATTCACCTATCGCCTCTCCGCGGGCGTGGCCAACGCCAGCGTCGCCGGGCCTAGCGGCGTCGCGCCCTACTGGGTCCGGATCGTTCGTTCCGGCAACACCTTCACCGCGTATGTTTCCTCCACTGGCACCTCTTGGACCCAGGCGGGAACCGCGCAAACTATCACGATGGGATCAACCGCCTACATCGGGTTCCCCTTGGCCAACCACGGTGGCACCGGCACCGCCACCTTCGACAATTTCAGCCTCACCTCACCCTGACGATTCTCCTTCCGAGGCCGCCGTATCGCGTAGCCGCGCTCGTGAGAGCGCGGTCTTCTCCGTGGTAGCCGCCGCACGCTGGGTGGGGGTGCCGCTTTCTCCCTCGTTCCCAAACTTACTGCCCTCCGCAGGAGTTTGGGAACGCCCTTGTCCGCGCAACTCTATTGCTGTTTCCCATGAAATCCCTGTAAAATTATCAAATTAAAAAAGCCGTCATCCTGAGCGAAGGCGAGCCAGTTGACTTACTTTTATCCAAAAGATTCACCCGAGCCGCAGTCGAAGGACCTACCCTCGATTCAAGAAAAAGTTCAATTGCGCCGAGAACTTCCTATCTAAATAGCCAGTTCGCCGTCCTCCGAACAAACGAAAGACGCTCCGTCATGTTTCTTCGGTCAAAATTTCGTTAATTCCGTCAAAATTCCCCTTGTCTTCCCAAGTGTATTAGCTATCTAATACACTCATGTCGCTCGTCTTCAGCCTCGCCCCCGCCAGCGACGTCCCCATCTATCGCCAGATCATCCAGCACATCCGCCGCAGCGTCATCCTCGGCCACCTCAAGCTCGGCGAGCAGCTCCCCGCCGTCCGCGTCCTCGCCGAGTCCCTCGTCGTCAATCCCAACACTGTCGCCCGCGCCTACCAGGAACTGATCCGCGACGGCCTGCTCGAAAGCCGCAGCGGCGTCGGCGTCTTCGTCGCGGAAAAAGCGCGCCAGATTTTCTCCGACACCGAGCGCCAGCGCCGTCTCGCCCACGCCGTCGAGCAGCTTCTCCACGAGGCCCTCCTCCTCGATATCCCTTTGCCTGACGTGCGCGCCTCCCTCGAGGAGCAATGGAAAATCCTGCAAACCCAAATCAGCAACCGGAAGAAAAAATGAGCGAACAAACCGCCGCCAGCCCCGTGATCGAGATCGACCACCTCACCAAATACTACGGCACGCGCGAGATCGTCTCCGATCTGTCACTCTCCGTCCCGCGCGGTTGCATCTACGGTTTCCTCGGTCGCAACGGCATGGGCAAGACGACAACCATCCGCATTTTTCTCGGGCTGGAAGATCCCACGCGCGGCTCATCAAAAATCTTCGGCCTCGATTCTCGCACGCTCCCTCCCGAG
>Ga0206876_1237_pt1 | contig 12665 bp, 6 predicted proteins | sample Alteio_BWOrgCont_10_FD_152619 | JGI IMG/M metagenome (GOLD analysis project Ga0206876, IMG submission 152619) | Enriched cells from forest soil in Barre Woods Harvard Forest LTER site, Petersham, Massachusetts, United States -... | ecosystem: Environmental > Terrestrial > Soil > Temperate forest > O...
GACAACGGGCAGACGGAACGGATTTTGAGCACCTGTTCACCTTGGAATGCCAAACTGTCCAATCATGTGGTCATCAGTGACGACGGGGGCAAGACCTTCTCAAGTTCCAAGGCCGGCCTGCCCGACTACAATACCAATGCGAATACCATGTGGGGCCGCGGCTATATGCGCGCACTTGCTCCCGATCCCAAAGATCCCAAGATCGTTTATGCGGGGATCGATGGAGATCCTGCCAACGGCAATCAGGGAGGTGGTATTTTTAAATCGGTGGACGGAGGCGCTTCCTGGTCGCAACTTCCTTCTCAACCTGGCAGTCGGCGCATGTTTTATGGGTTGGTCGTCGATCCGACCGATTCGCAGCGGATCTATTGGGCCGCTTGTGGCGAAGGCGGAGGACTCTATCGTAGCGATGACGGCGGTGGCTCTTGGAAGCGTGTGTTCGACAAGGAGTCTTTTCTCTTCAACGTCGCAGTTTCTGCCGGAGGCACGGTTTACGCCCCCGGTAAAAATCTTTGGAAAAGCACTGACCATGGGGAGACCTGGACCCAGATTTCCAACTTCAAGGACGGCTGCCAGATAGTCGGTCTTGAGACATCTCCCGCCGATGAGAATACCGTTTGGATATCTTCCGTAAGTTGGGGCAGCAGCAAAGGATTTATCCGCAAAACGACCGATGGTGGCGCGACGTGGACGGATCTTACCGGGGATATTCCTTACCGGGAGCCCCTGGTTCTCCGTTATAACCGGGAGACTCACAAACTTTGGGCGGGCGGGGCCGGACTTTGGACGCTTAACCAATGAAGGCTATTATCTTTTGCGTAGTGAGTAAATAGACATCTCATTTACTAACAACTATTTAAATAAATGATACTCGGTATTCTCAAGAGATTTTTTGCGCAATTGGATCATAAACATAAATAATATTAATAACGACTAATCAAGTGCAGCTAATACCAAAAAGGAACCATGAAACTAATAAAATCAATGTTGTACTCAGGAGTTCATTCAGGTCACTCACCCTCAGAATCATCGGTGTCGAGCAGTGGGGCGCTCGCTCAAAGTCCAGTCGGTATGACGTTAGCTAAGCTAGTGAAAACGATACTTTTAGGTGCTATCGTCATTGCATTATCCGTCTCTCCAATCGAGGCGGCCACCATCTACGGACTCACGGCTGATCGAGAAGTGAACAGCGATGGCACTATGAACGACGTAAATCCTATGTTGGTGGGTTTTGCCGGCCCCACCCCGATTCCCACGAATGCCGTTGTTGTCTTCCAGCTCCCGACTCTTCCAGTGGGCCAGAAATTCGCCTCCGCCAGCCTTACACTTTACGCGGGGGAAAACGGAACTCCCACGTACAATGCCGACCTCTATGCGCTGCCTCCGTCCTCCAGTTCGACCGTTCAGGCCAGCAGCTTCTATGACGGTGTGCTCGATCCTTCAGCAACCCTCATTCAGAATAATATCTTCACACCTTCATTGGTCACAGGGCCTGTCACCTCGAGCAGCGCCAACTTGACGACCTATCTTAACAACGCTTACGCCAATGGCGCCGGCGCCGGAAAATACGTCTTTTTTCGCGTGAATCCGGACGCTTACCTCCAGTGGGTTTGGACGCGATACACGGTGGCGAGCGCAGAAGATCCCTCCAACATGCCGGCACTGACCTACACCACCACCTCGGCTTGGTCCACCGTCCCTCTCGGCGGCGGCGGTTTTGTCACAGGTCTGGTAAGCAGCGCCTCGGGCGCGGACATTTATTGTCGTAGCGATTGTGGCGGTGCGTTCAGCTGGGATGCGGTCAACGGTGTCTGGCATTCCATAACGGATACCCTCGTTGATCCCACGAACACTCCTGGTTCCAACGCATTGATGAGTATTTCCTCGCTTGCGGTCGATCCCAATAACCCCAGTCAGCTCTATGTTGCTGCCGGTGATTACCCATATTCGACCTCGCTGCGCGGCATCTATTCCTCCAGCGACAAGGGCACGACTTGGACTGAAATCAACTCGTCCATCTACATGAACGGCCAAGGTGCCGGCAAGGTATGTGGTGAGAGGTTGGCTGTCGATCCCAACAACTCCAATACCCTTTGGTATGGGTCCATCCAGGACGGTTTGCAAAAAGGCACCCTAAGCGGCACGTGGACTTGGACGCAGGTGCCCAGCACATCGGTTCCCTTTGGAGTGGTTGCCACTGGAAAAGATAAAGAAGGCATCACCTTTGTCGTCTTCGATAAAAATGGCGGACACACCATCGCCTATGTAGGTGTTTACGATTCTGTCGGTTCCACTGGTGGCGTCTATACGAGCACGGATGGGACGACTTGGAGCAAGGTCGGGGGTGTCACGGTCGCCACTCCGGTTCGCGGTCAGTTGGCCTCGAATGGCACGCTCTACGTGACCGAGAATGGTCTCGTGGCCAAAATGACCCGCGGTGGCACGTTGCAGACGATTACGCCGACCGCCAGCGTCAACTACGATGGCCTTGCGGTCGACAGCACCGATGCGACCGGCAACACCCTTTACGTTGCGGAATCCAGTTCAGGTTCATATGGCAGAATCTTCCGTTCCATCAACGGCGGCTCGACTTGGGCCACGCAAAGTCAGACCTTCAACGGCGGGGTTCAAGATCCACCCCGGACCGAACCCGACGGCACCCCGACCCTGACCGGTTATTGGTTTGGCGCCACCTCCTCGCTTCTGGTGAATCCAGCAAATGCCCATGAGCTTTTCGCGGGAGATTTCTTCGGGGTGGCGATCACCGAGGATTCGCAGGATTTGGGCACAGCCAGCGGATCGACCTGGCATATGATCCAGAAAAATCAGGAGCAAACCTGCCCTGAGGTTCTTCTGACGGCTCCCACGGGACCTCTCATGCTTGGTCAGGGCGACGTTGGCGGATTCTGGTACAATAATACCGGCGTTCGTCCTTTATCACCCACCGGAGGTGGGTTCGGCAATGCATCCGGCGGATCGAACCCCGGCATGGATTTTAGTGAAAGCAACAACAGTATCTGGGCGCGCACCTGGCTCAATGGCAACCAGAACAGTGGATCCGGCATGGTTTCCATCGACGCCGGAGCGGATTGGACCGTATTCGGCGAGATGAGCCAGCATCCGGTGACCTCGGGTACGGCAGCTTGGGAAACCTGGGACGTCGGCACCTACCTGGCCCAGCAGAAGGCCAAGGGCAATAACACGGTGACGTTGGTTATCTGCGCCTCAAATTCGACCAATCCGCTGTGGTCCACCGGTGCGATCAGCTTCGACTCCAAGGAAGGCGGCCTGACCAATGCACCGCAACTGCTGCTGAATGGGACCACGACCATAACCACCACGGCCGACAGTTATGTCACAGGCGCCAGTACGGGCACGAACTACGGTTCTGCGACAAATTTATACGCTGGATATAAGACCAATACCCTAGCGAACAATTATTGGACTTTCCTCAGTTTCAACCTGAGCAGCGTCAGCGCGATTACCTCGGCGACCCTGAAATTGCATCGGCAGACTCAAACCGCCGGCACAACGTGGCCGATTGGAGTTTTCGCATGTAGCAATACAACCTGGACTGAAAGCACCATCACTTGGGCGAACCGGCCGGTAACTCTCGCCAGTGGTGACAGTACAAGCAATTACGATCCGTTTGGAAGTCCGGCTTATTATGATGGGACCAGCCTCCTCAACGGTGGGCGCATCGCCATCTCATCGACCAATCCCAATCTCATGGTCTGGCTGCCTCAGCAGGTATTAGGAGCCGGCGGCGTGGCCCACTACAGCAATGACAGGGGAGTTACGTGGACGGCTTGCACGGGCGCACCGACCTCGCAATTGATATCGAGGGACGATCCAAGCACCCTCCTCCAGCAGTTGGCGGCTGATCGGGTGAATGGAAATTTCTACCTGGCCAAGTTCTCCGGCGGCAGCGGGCCCAGCCATACCATCTACAGAAGTACGGATGGCGGAGTCACCTGGTCCTCCGTTGGCAGTATCAGCACAGGATACACGAATGTCTATCGCTGCCAGATTGTCGCGGCACCGGCGGCCAATGATGTCTGGGTTTGCGATGACGGAACCGGAAGAACTCCTCTAGCGGGTGGCATATGGCATTCGACCAATGGAGGCGTTACCTGGTCCCAGGTCGCCAGCGGAGTCATCAATCAGGTGCGTGAAGTGTCCTTCGGCAAGGCCCAATCGGGCTCCGGATATACCGTATTTGTGGCTGGCTATAAAAGCGGAGTCAGGGGCATCTATCGTTCCGACGATGGCGGGTCCACATGGAATGCCGCCGCTGTCTTGCCCACCGACTCGGATATCAACGTACTTTCCGGAGACCGCCAGAATTACGGCAATGTCTTTATGGGGGCGAACGGCAGAGGCGTATGGCAGGGCCAATGATAGCGAGTCGTTCAACTATCATTGCGGCGGCCCTTCTCTTAGGAGGGCTGCCTCTTCCATCAGCAAAAGCGGCGTTGGACACCACCACGGGTACGGCGGACAAAGTTCCGCCTCCAACGGGGGCCGCGCCCTTCTGGTCAGCCGTTCCCCTCGGCGGCGGCGGTTATGTCACGGGTCTGGTGAGTGACCCCACCGGCGCCGACATTTATGGTCGAAGCGACTGCGGCGGTGCTTTCCGATGGAATGAAGCGAAAGCCCAATGGGATTCCATCACGGACACCATCGTCTCCACCTCCGATATCAATTCGAACGCGGCGATGAGCATCTCCTCAATTGCGGTCGATCCCAAACATCCCAACCAGCTCTATGCTGCGGTCGGTGATTTCACTTGGGCCGGTTTGCACGGCATTTTTTCATCCAGCGACAAAGGCGCGCATTGGACGCAAATCAACTCAACCATCGTCATGAACGGTCAGGGGTTCAGAACGTGTGGTGAGCGATTGCAGGTTGATCCCAATAACTCCAACATCCTTTGGTTCGGTTCCATTCGGGACGGCCTGCAAAAAGGTGTTCGCAGCAGCGAGGCTTGGACATGGACCCAGGTGCCCAGCACATCGGTTCCCTTTGGAACGGTGGCCAAAGGAGACAAACCAGGCGTCACCTTTGTCGCTTGCGATAAAAACGGCGGAAGCACCATCGTTTATGCGGGTGTTTTCGATTCGGTCGGCGACACCGGTGGCATCTATATGAGCAAGGATGGTACGAATTGGAGCAAGGCCACGGGCGTTTCTATCACCAAACCGATGCGTGGGCAGGTGGCCCCCAACGGTACACTCTACGTGACCGAAAACGGCACTGTGGCCAAAATGGCCCGCGGTGGTGAGCTACAGGCGATTACGCCGGAGGCGAATATCTCCTATGTCGGCCTTGCGATCGATCCAAACGATCCGACCGGCAACACTCTTTACGTTGCGGAAGCGAGCAACGGCCAAATGGGCAAGATCTTTCGAACCATTGACGGCGGTACGACTTGGGCACGGCAGGCCATGAACTTCAATAATCAGAAATACACCCGGACAGAACCGGATGGCACTCGCACCCTGACCGGTTATTGGTTTGGAGATACTTCCTCGCTTTTCGTGACTCCGAAGCATCCCAACGAGCTTTGGGCCGGGGATTTTTTTGGAGTGGCACGAACCCAGAATGCGCAGGACTTGGGTACCTCCAACGGCGCGTTCTGGTACATGCTTCAGAAGAACCAGGAACAAACCTGCGTGGCGGCCCTCTTGAACGCCCCCGCCGGAGCCCGCCTGATGGCTGGCCTATGCGACGTGGGTGGGTTCCGATATTTGAACACAGCCGCCCGCCCTTACGGAACAGACGGAGACGCCTTCACCAATCCCTACGGCGGCTCCAACCCCGGCCTGGATTTCAGCGAGCGCGACAACAACGTCTGGGCGCGGACGTGGAACAACCCCTTCCTTGGTGGTGGCTCCGGCGCGGTCTCCAACGACGGCGGGGTGACATGGCTGATATTCGGCGAGATTGGCGAGCAGACAGTGGCCAATGGCAATACCGCCAACTGGCTCGCCGTTGACGTCGGCACCTATGTGGCCCAACAGAAAGCCAGGGGCAATAACACGGTGACGCTGGTCCTTAGCAGTGACAACTCCATCAAGCCTCTCTGGTCAACTGGCGCGGTAATTTTCGATTCCAAGGAAAGCGACATGGCCAATGCGCCCCAGTTGCTCGTGAACGGAAAGACCTCCCTCGTCGTCATGGCGGACGCTACGGTGGGCGGTTCGCAACCCACCACGAATTACGGCTCAGCGAAGAATTTGTTGGTTTCGCATAAATATGACAGCCTCAAGGATCGCCGCTGGGTTTACCTTAAGTTCGACCTCGGCAGTGTCGGCGCGATTTCCTCGGCTACGCTGCGCTTACATCAGCCGGGCACGACCGACAGCACCTCATGGAAGTTGGGAGTCTATGCTTGCGCCAATACGAGTTGGGATGAAAACACCATCACATGGGAGAACAAGCCGAACATGCTTGCCAGTAATGTTGATCCGAATGGAAGTCCGCAGTACATGGATGGAGTCACCCCCCTCTGCGGCGGGCGCATCGCGGTCTCATCGACCGATCCCAATATCATGGTGTGGTTGCCGCAGGGGGAGGGCACGGCTCCGCATTACAGCCGTGACCGGGGTGTTTCGTGGACGGCCTGCACCGGCGCACCGGCCTCACAAATGAAATCACGGGACAATCCAGGCACCTTGATTCAGCAGTTGGCAGCGGACCGGGTGAACGGCAAATTCTACCTTGCTAGCTTCGGCGGAGCCGATGGCGGCAACCATGCCGTCTCCGTCAGCACGGATGGCGGGGTTACCTGGGCTCCCGTCGGCACCGTCCCGGCGGCTACCTATAATGTTTATCATGCGCAAATCGTCGCCGCGCCGGCGGCCAACGATGTCTGGGTCTGCGATGACGGAACGGGCACAAAGCCACCCCGCGGCGGTTTGTGGCGATCGACGGACGGGGGTGCGACCTGGTCGCAGATCGCAAGCGGAGCCATCAACCAGGTGCGTGCGGTATCCTTTGGTAAAGCCCAAAAAGATACCGGCTACACCGTATTTATCGCAGGATACAGGAATGGAACCAAGGGCATCTATCGCTCCGACGATCAGGGTGCGACTTGGGTTGCCCTCGATCCGCTGCCCACTGGCGCGGACATTGATGCCCTGGCTGGAGATCGGCAGAATTACGGCAAAGTCTTCTTCGGCACCCGTGGCCGGGGAGCGTTTCAAGGGCACTAATCTGCTGTGCGCTTCCGGACAGGATGACCGTTGTTCCATGGGCGGGAGTCGATCCTCAGCGGCGGCTTCATCGTGGACGGCGCGGGCAATATCTCGGGCTGAACTTCACATTTAATAATGCCCCGACCCTGACGCACGACGAAAACTCCGGCTACAAGCTTGCCTCCAACGGCACCGGCTACGACATCGAAGTACTAGTGGAGCAATCCATGGAGGTTCGAGTCCTCTCGAGCGCACATTAGAGTAAGTGGGTATCCTAACGGATTTTTTTCGTCGCGCTGACGCGCGGCGGAGACGGTTTTTGCGAGGAGATTCCACGGTTCTTTGAAGGACACGGTTAACGTCTGCTCCCCTAAAAGACGGTTCGATCCGACTTTTTTGAGAAATGACTTCATTTCTAACCAGTTGTCCTCGGAAAGCCATTTTGCCCCTCTAATTGCCTCTAAAATCCATTCCTTCATGGGTTCGAGCCAATTTGTAGTGGAGTTCCCCAAACCAGCGATTTGTTGCTCCAAATCGATTTTTTGAGGGATGAGGGGATTTTTAAGCTCTCTGAATTCCTCGATGCCAAGTGCGCCCTCTGCAAAGGCAGTATTGATCTTGTCTATTTTGGCTTTAAGTGAGGCAAGTTCTGTTTTGAGGGCGGTCGCCCGTTCCTGCCGCAGTTTAGACTCCTTGCCCTCCCACGTTTCAACGCGAGCCCAAAGCAGTTCCTTCCACTCGTCGGGGAGAACAACCAGTTCCATGTTCCGTTTCACCTCGGCGGCAAAGTTTTCTCCGCGAACGTACGAACGCTCGGTGCAGGGCTGCTGCCTGCTTTTATGAGTGCAGCGGTAATATCCGATGAATCTTTTAACAGAGCATATGCTGGCGTACAACTACGCCCTGCATGGCGAAACGATCACGGCAAAGAACACCAACGCCAGAAGTTGCCCCCCCGCTAGCTCCGGCTAGAAACGTGCGGGAGAGAACTGGCGGCTTTGGGCGAACGGACGAGGTTAACCGCTGCAAACCAGCCCAGCAGGATCGCCAACGAAAGGAGGGCCCAGGGAGGCATCGTCGGGCTGTCTTCTGGCGTGTTCACGACCAGGCCAAAGTTTGATGTGGTACTGCCTGCTGAACTGGTGACAATGACCGAGTAGATCCCGGTACTCGTATCGGTGGTATTGGCAATGGAGTAGGTGGCGCTCGTGGCCCCGGAAATAGTCGTGCCCGCGAATTCCCATTGATAGGTAAAGGGGCCGTCACCTGCGGGGCTGACCGTGAAGCTGGCGGTCTGCCCAAGATAAACCTGCTGTTGAGAGACGACGGGGATAAGTTCGGAAGACGTGCTGGTAACCGTGCCGAAAGTATTGCTAACGGCCACGGTATAGCCCGCTTGATCGCCAGCGGAGACACTGGAAATCGTGTAGGAGGAACTGGTGGCCCCCGAGATAGCCGTTCCATCTTTCATCCACTGATAGGTGAAAGGGCCCGCCCCCGTGGCGCTGGCAGAAAAAGTAACGGGTTGGCCAAGGGTGATGACGACCGAAGGATTCAACGGCGCGATCGTCAAAGAGGAAACGGCCAAGGTGGCGTTGGTTGAAGTTATGGTTCCCGAAGCATTGACGACCAAAACTGTATAAACGCCCGCATCCGTAAGGGAAGTGCTCGACAGGGTATAGGTCCCGCTGGTCGCGCCGGAAATGTTCGTCCCGTTCTTGCTCCATTGATAAGAGAAAGGATCCGAACCATAAACTCCCACGGAGAATGAAACCGGAGTCCCGGCATTGACGGAATTTCCGACGGGCTGGTTGAGGATGACCGGAGAAACCGACAGGCCGGCGATATCGACGATCTGCTGGGCGTAAGCGCTTAGCTGAATAAAGTACGATTCATTGCCCCCTTCTGTGGCTTCATTAATTCCCGCGAGTTCCCACCCGCTTGTCGCTGCGTTGTAAATGAAGTCACCACCTCCCGAGTCGCCGCCCCCGACGACAGCCGGATTGGTTATGCTCATTGTCCCTATCGTGAAAGTCCCAGTAGTTGTCGAAAAGTCAGTCGAGAGATGTCCTTGAATTTCGGTACTTTGATCAATGGAGTTGACGGTATTAAAACCCCAAGTTTCCGAGCCGCCGCCGTAACCAATGAGAGCAACCTGACTGGCCCCGCTCTGCCCGGTAAACGGTACCGGAGGCAAATAGCGAATCGTAAGTGCCGGAAGCGAGGGGGGAGAGGCCACTTTGAAAAGGACGGCGTCAATGTCTCCTCCCGTGAGCGAGGTAGCCGTGCCACTTATCAAGCTGTAGACGGTGCCATTAAGGGTAAAATCACCCGCGCCCACATGCGCGGCGGTGATGACCCATCCGTTCCCGAGATAGACAGCGCTTGAACTGCTGACCCGGCCCACATAGTTCCATCCATCAACGCCGCCAGAGGGCCAGCCGCTGGACCAATTTGTGATGCTGGAACCCGGATCAGAATTGTTGTTAAAATTGCCATTGCTTTCGACGGCCTTGATTTTTATTCCCGTGCTGACGAGAAATAGGAGAGTGATCAGAGCCACGCTCAAATGACCCGTCATTTGAGCAAACCTGGAATGCCGTGGTTGTATCATGCTCGCTTTGCTAAGGCACATGTCGACCCAAGTCAAAATCAATGGCCTTCAGACACGGATTGAAGACATGGCTTTCTTGTAAAAAAGCAGCTAATGACTTGTTCATTACCACAATAAAGGTTGAGGGAAATCGCGTTACTTTTGAGCTGCAGATTAGAGACTTTCTGCTATTTGCTAAAACGAACTCGATTAAATTTCCCTTATGGGTTTTCAGTTTTTTTCGCCTCTCTATGGTTTGCGGTTTTTGCCCTCAAATACCCTTCTCTGCTGGCGACCCGCCCGTTGCGATCCTTCGGGCTGATTGAGCCGTGAGGCTCAAAACGGTCGGATGACCCTATCGCCAGACCCAAGCATTCCTTCCCGTACACAGGCTTGTCATTGCCTGTGTGCCCTCAAACTGCCGCCTGTTTCAGGCTCAGGGTCTGTGACCATGTGGGCCCACGTTTGAGGGCTACGCTCTCCCTGGCCCATGTGGGCCATCCAAGCTCCCCGAAAGCTTGGACTCATCTCAAGGACATGGCTGTCCTTGAGGCGGCTTCTCTTCGCGTGAACCCGTGGGGAGAGCCGACGGGGCGTGAGACCCGGAGGCGACTGTGCCGAGGTTGGCCGGAGCCGGAACGTGAGTGGAGGCGGAAGCTGTGACCGCTGTGCGGCAACCGAGGCTGTCGGGGGCAAGGCCGACGGCGCTACGGGAGCTAACTCCTTTTGCTGCAACGTGCTTTCGGACGCCAGGGGTTCCCCCTGTGGGGAAGGGTGTGGGGAACCCTTGTTTTCGACGAAATTTGCCTCATAATAAGTTCTAAGTTTCTCCGCAAAGGAGCACCCTCTTTTCTCCCAGAGGGCCGATGGCCGCGACCAGTTTTTTTGCTTCGAAGAAACTGATTATGCTTTCGCCAATTCGGCGATTCGCGTGTCCAGCTTCACCGAATCTGCGGCGAAGAGTCGAATCCCCTCGGAAAGCTTTTCCGTCGCCATCGCATCTTCGTTCAGGAGCCAGCGGAAATTTTTCTCGTCGGTGGGCACTCGTTTGATGTCCATTTTCTTTGCGGCCTCCACCGAAAGCTTCTGCACCACGGGCTCCTCGGACTTCTGCAGGTCGGCCAGCCACTTCGGGCTGATGGTCAGCAGGTCGCATCCGGCCAACTCCAGGATTTCCCCGGTGTTGCGGAAACTCGCCCCCATGACTTCTGTCTTATGGTCGTACTTCTTGAAGTAGTTGTAAATCGCCGTCGTACCGATGACGCCCGGGTCTTCCGCGCCCTTAAAATCGCGATTTTCCGCTTTCTTGTGCCAGTCATAAATCCGGCCCACAAAAGGCGAGATCAATTGCACGCCAGCTTCCGCGCAGGCCACCGCCTGCGGCAGGCAGAACAACAGTGTCAGATTGCAATGGATGCCTTCCTTCTGAAGAATTTCGGCCGCGCGGATGCCTTCCCACGTCGAGGCAATCTTGATCAGGACGCGTTCCCGGGGAGTTCCGTGCTGTTTGTACAATTCGATCAGGTCCCGTCCCTTTTGAACCAGGGCTTCCGTATCGAAGGAAAGCCGTGCATCGGTCTCCGTACTTACCCGTCCCGGTACGATCTTCAAGATCTCGGTCCCGAAAAGGATCAGCAACCGGTCCGTGATCTTGTCGATCAAGGCCGCGCCTTTCAAATTGGACTTCTCGTTTTCTTTGACCGCCTGTTCCAACAAAACGCCATACCTCTCGATCTTGGTTGCGGCAAGAATGAGGCTCGGGTTGGTTGTCGCGTCTTGAGGAGCGAACTCTTTTAGGGTGGCGAAATCTCCGCTATCGGCGACGACTTTGGTGAATTTTTTGAGTTGATCGAGCTGGTTCATGCACAAAATCATATATCAGTTCGCCAAATTTTCCGAGAAACTTCGATGGATTCTTCGGTACGGCAGGCTTGGATGAGTGCCGTTATCATAAGCAAAGCCCATCGCCGGGTGCGATGGTGAGATTGTTTCCCTCCGCAAGAGCACAGGTGGGACCCAATTTGCGTCGGCTTTCCGACTGGGTTACGTTCAGTCCACGAGCGTTTTGTGGACACGGTCAGTGAGCGGATAAAGGGGTGCTGATCATGGCCCACTCGATCACAGCGAGCTTTCAATCCAACCATCCAATCAAGGAAATTCGCCAATGAACCCAAACGAAGCATCCGAAGATAATAACTATGACCGTCGTCGTTTCTTAAGCATTGCGGCGATGAGCATTGCTGCCGCCGAATTCGGCCTGACCGGTCCTGCGAGGGCGCAATCGAATGACACAGCTTCAGCAGTCGCGGCTACGATTAAACGAGCGACAAACACCTCATTTGTTTCCCTGAAGCAGATCGATGCCGGTCTCCTGAATATTGGCTATGCGGAAGCTGGGCCCGCCAATGGTCCCGCCGTCGTTCTTCTGCATGGCTGGCCCTACGATATTCACAGCTATGTCGATGTCGCCCCTTTGCTGGCGGCGGCGGGTTACCGGGTCATCGTCCCGTATCTGCGCGGTTACGGCACGACGCGCTTTCTTTCCAGTGAAACATTCCGGAACGGCCAACAGGCGGTGGTTGCCGTCGATATCATCGCCTTGATGGATGCGCTTAAGATCAAGAAGGCCATCATCGGCGGCTATGATTGGGGCGCGAGGACGGCCGACATCATTGCGGCTCTCTGGCCCGAACGCTGCAAGGCCCTCGTTTCCGTTAGTGGTTATCTTATTGGCAGTATCAAGGCGAATCTTGAGCCGTTGCCGCCTAAGGCCGAGTTTGCGTGGTGGTACCAATTCTATTTCACCACGGAACGCGGCCGGCTCGGTTACGAGAAATACACGCACGATTTCGCGAAGCTTATCTGGCAGCTCG
>Ga0206876_1239_pt1 | contig 12443 bp, 13 predicted proteins | sample Alteio_BWOrgCont_10_FD_152619 | JGI IMG/M metagenome (GOLD analysis project Ga0206876, IMG submission 152619) | Enriched cells from forest soil in Barre Woods Harvard Forest LTER site, Petersham, Massachusetts, United States -... | ecosystem: Environmental > Terrestrial > Soil > Temperate forest >...
CGCCTCTTCGGAGAGCGGCGAACGGGCGATGCGAGGAGGAAGTCCTCGACGCACCTGAGTGTTTTTTTTGATTTGGAGGTGGGTCCTTCGCCTGCGGCTCGAGTAGATCTTTTGATGAAAGAAGTCCAGGGGCTCGCCTCCGCTCAGGATGACGACATTGTTAAAGAGGATCGTTTGTGACGAGTCTGCCTACATGCTCCGGCGCAGATTGGAGGGGAGCAGGCCGAGTTCGGAGCGGTACTTGGCGACGGTGCGGCGGGCGAGGGGGATGCCGCGCTCGCCGAGGATCTTGACGATCTCCTGGTCGGAGAGCGGTTTGTTGGAGCTTTCGCGCTCGATCAGGTCCTGGATGGCGTCTTTGACGCTGGTGTTGGACATCACTTCGCCGGAGGCGGTCTGGTAGCCGGGCGTGAAAAAGTATTTGAGGTCGAAGAGGCCATAGGGCGTCTTGACGTACTTGTTGGCGATGGCGCGGCTGACCGTGGTTTCGTGCACGCCGACGACTTCCGCGACCTGGTTCATGGTCAGCGGCTTGAGATGCGCGACGCCCTGGTCGAAGAAAGCGCGCTGCCGCTTCACGATCTCGGTCGCGATGTTGAAGATGGTCTGCTGCCGTTGGTGGAGGCACTTGATGAGGAATTTGCCGGAGCGGATCTTTTCCTTGAGATATTCGCGCAGGCCGGTGTCATGGCCGTTGTTGACGAGGAGGTCCTTGTAGGTGTCGCTGATGCGCAGGCGGGGTACGGGATCCTCGTTCATCACCACAATCCAGTCGTCGCCGCTTTTTTGCACGGCCAGTTCCGCCTGGACGATGTTCTGCTTGTCGTCGGAACTGAAAGCGGAGCCGGGGCGCGGTTGCAGCGTGGCGATAAACTGGGCGGCGGCCTGGACGCGATCCAGCGGCACTTTCATGGCACGGGCGATGTCTTGGTATTTCTTGCGGCCGAGTTCGTTGAGGTAGTTCGAGACCATCTCGAACTCGAGCTCGCCGGTCTTGCCGAGGCGGGTGATCTGGATCAGGAGACATTCGCGCAGGTCTCGCGCGGCGACGCCGACGGGGTCGAAGGTCTGGATGAGATCCAGCGTGTTCTGCGCGGTGGTGTAATCGACTTGGGCCGATTGCGCCACTTCGACCAGCGGAATTTTCAGGAAGCCAGCGTCGTCGAGATTGCCGATGATCTCCTGCCCGATCTTGATCATCTCCGGGGTGCTGGTGGCGAGGGTCAATTGCCGCAGCAGATGATCGGAGAGATGGGGTGCTTCGACCTGGGAATCGAAGAGGAACTGGCGGCGCTCGGCGGCTTCGGGATTGTAGCTCGCAGTCGGGGTGTTGCTTTGGGAAAAGTATTCGCGCCACTCTTCGTCCTTCTGGCGGAGTTCCTCGATCTGCTTGTCCCAGTCCTCCGCGTCGGTTTCCTTGGCGGCTTCATCCGGCGTTTCCTCCAGGACTGGGTTGATCTCGATCTCCTGTTGGACGAGCGACTGGAGCTCCATCGCGGGGGCCTGAAGGAATTGCAGCGATTGCTGCATCTGGGGCGAAAGAGTTTGCCCGAGAGAAAGGTTTTGATGTAGTCCAATGCCTGCCACGGGACTAGGTTACCCCTCTAGAGAAGATATGCAAGCAATCTTCGTGCCATTATTTGCATTTAGCAATAGGTTAGGGGTGTTGCAGGCGCTGGCGCGCAATCGAAGGATGCCGTCGGCAATCAAAGATAGCACGAACTTGGATCTCATCGTCCTTAACGCGGTAATAGATGGCGTAAGGAAACCGTTTGGAAAGGCAGCGGTGTGAACCATGTACGACTCGATGAACGCCCGCATAAAGAAGCAACGATTCGATGTCGGAAAAAGGGGAATCGAGAAAATACGAACCGAGCCCCGGCGACTGGGCCTCGTAAAAATTATAACCGGCCATCAAGTCCTCGTCCGCTCTCGCGAGGAGCTTTATTTTCATGACACACGCTTGAGAATATCCGCTTTGGCTGTCTCCCAATCGATAAATTGCGCAGTTCTGGCTTGAATCTCCCTCTCTCGCTCCCGTAGGACTGTCCCGTGCCATTCAGGAGATTCCAAGGCATCGGAGTTGCGGCTCAAGTCCTCCCAGAGCGCCTCCATGATTTGAAGTTTTTCCGGAAGAGACATTTCATTTAAAGGTAATGTCACGGGCATAAAGATATAGTAATCAAAACTGGACGCAAAGCGAGCCTCAAGCCTTTGATAACAAGAGAACTTGCCTTTCCGGCGCAAAGAACGGATATATATCCATGCTGCGTTTCACCATCCTCGGCAGCGGTAGCAGTGGCAACTGCGCCTTTCTCGAGACCGACCATACCGCCCTGCTTGTCGATGCTGGGTTCAGCGGGAAGCAGATCGAGGTGCGGCTGGCGTCGATTGGCCGGTCGATCAGCAATGTGAAGGCGATTTTCCTGACGCACGAGCATAGCGACCATGTGTGCGGGTTGCCGGTCCTTGCAAAACGCCATGGTATTCCCGTTTATTGCAACCGGCTTACGGCGGAATTTCTTCAGCCGCAAATGCCCAAGTTCAGCGGCTGGCGGCTGTTCGATTCGGGCGCGACGGTGGAGTTGGCCGATCTCAAGATCAACAGCTTTTCCGTGCCGCACGATGCTTACGATCCGGTCGGGTTCATGTTTTATCACGCGCTGGGGAATATTGGTTTCCTGACCGACCTGGGTTACGCGACCAAGCTGGTGATCGAGCGGGTGCGGCAGGCGCGCGCGCTGGTGTTGGAGGCGAATCACGACCTGAAGCTTTTGCAGGAGGACACGAAGCGACCTTGGTCGGTGAAGCAGCGGATTTTGTCGCGGCACGGGCATCTCTCCAACGAGGCGGCGGCGGACGTCGCGGCGGAGGTTGTCACGGACATCATGGAGGACCTTTACCTGGGGCACCTGAGCGCGGATTGTAACAGCCCGCTGCATGCCCGCACCGCCGTCGGCAACAAGCTCAAGGAGAAGGAGCGGGGGGCCGTCCGGCTGCATGATACGGCGCCGGACAAGCCGTGTGAGACGTTGGTGTGGTCATGAGATTAGGTCATGTCGCGGCGGCGCTTGCCCTCTTTCTTCTATTCGGTGTGAGCGGCACGGTGTTGGCCGATGACGTTGCTCACTTTCGGAAATTCAAGGTGCCGGCGGATGAAGCCCGGATTCTAGCACTGACGGGCGGTCACGAATTTCGGTGTGACTATGAGGTCACGCCATCGGATACCGCGATGACCAATCAAGGTAACCCGATTCGTTATCAACAAGATTTCGAATTATTTGCGGAGTTGTACGAGGGCATGGACTGTGTCGGACGATACCGTCTGGCCAATTCGGTCAATGCGTTCAACGACCTCAATCTACCCTTAAGGGGAATTCTGGCCTTTGGATGGAATGACGAAAAACATGAGTTGATCTCGGTGATTGATAACGAGCAATTTTATAGCCCTTGGACGGCCTCGCTGGTCCTTGGGAATTTTTCCTATGTCGACCACTTCTTCTTTGAAAACTCCATGCCCGAAACGCGACATTCTAATTACGGCACGTCCGATTTTAAGATTTATCCGGTGGTCGGCATTTGCGGCGACAGGACGCACAAGATGAATGAAATGGGATTTACGGATGCATCATCTTTTCTCAAGGTCTGCAAATTTGCCGGAGCGAAAAATGCCCTCGTCATCTATCTTTACAAGAGCAACGGAGGCGACGTGCCGCTCAAGTTTGACGAGCCTTTGTCTTTTAATTCAGTCTCTTCGATTACTCACTTCTGGTCCACGAATCACCTTTGCCTCGCGAGCGGTGTCGCGCTGATCGTCTTTTTCATCCTCTTATTCGTGACGCGATCCAAACGCGCGGCTAGGAAAGCGAGCTAATCATGCCTCTCCGCGTCATCTCCGGCACCGCTGGCGGCCTTCATCTGAAATCGCCGAAGAAGCATGCATTGCGGCCCACGCAGGACCGGATCCGGCAGGTGATTTTTTCGAGCTTGGCGGAGGTGGTGTTTGGGGCGCGCGTGCTGGACCTGTTTGCGGGGATGGGTTCGTTCGGCATCGAGGCACTGAGTCGGGGCGCGGGTTCGGCGACGTTTGTCGAGAAGGAGAAGGAGGCGGTGCAGTGCATCCGGGACAATCTCGCGTATTGTCATTTGCAGGGAGACGTGCGGCAGGCGGATGCGCTGAGTTATCTGGAGGAAAAGCCGCGCGAACCGTTCGATCTGATCTTCGCCGATCCGCCTTATCTCAAGAGCAACGGGCTGCTGGACGACGATCCGTTGTTGCAGCAGCTCGTGCCCTTCCTCGTGCCTGAGGGTCTTTTCGTCTGGGAACATTATGCCGGGCGGTCGGTGCAAAATGCGTCGGATTGGGAAGTCGTCCGGCACCGGACCTACGGTGAAACGGGCCTAACATTTTTACGATTTATGCGTAAGAAATAGAGAATTGCGTTGTTTTGCAAGTAGTTAAAAAATAGCCATTTGCGCATAAAAAAATTGGGTCTTAATTGTTGGATTGTCGTTGGCATATCCTTTGCTGAAAAGAGTCCGACCATGACATCGAAACCCGAAACAAATGCTTCCAAGACGAGCGAGCAAAAGCCCGTCCGGAAAATTCTGAAAGGGGCCACTGAAACCTCACGGTTATTCGTTCACGTTGACGAGATCATCCGGCGTTCTCAATCGCTGCGCATGACCCGTTACGTCGAGTAGCTGCGGGTAGTGGCAAAATCCTCCCGGTTTGCAACCGGTTGAGGTAGTGAAGGGGTGTCGCTCCGGGACGAGCTTGTTTTAGGGATGTTTACACTCAAACCTTGTGGAGACTGAATGGGTCTGATCGGTCGGATGGGGAGCAACGGAGTTGCGCGGACAATTGCGTTCCCAAATGGAGTTTGGGAACGAGGGATAAGGCAACTGAAAAAAGCTATGTCCCGAGGACTTTTCTCGCTTCGTCGAGGGCCTTGCGTTGTTCCGCTGTGACTTCGGGGAACTGGAGGTCCAGTCCTTTGAGTGTGTCGATGATGGTGGCGGCGACAACGAGATGGGTGAACCATTTATTGTCGGCGGGAACGACGGACCACGGCGCTTCCGGGGTCGAGGTGTTCCGGATCATGTCTTCGTAGGCTTCCTGGTATTCGTTCCAGTAGCCCCGTTCCTTCATGTCGGCACCGGAGAATTTCCAGTTCTTCGACTCCTCGTCCAAGCGAGACAGGAAGCGTTTTTTTTGTTCACCCTTGGAAACGTGCAGGAAAAATTTCCGCACGATCACGCCGTTGCGCGCGAGGTACCGTTCGTAGGCGTTGATGTCCTCGAAGCGCTCCTCCCAGATATGCTTGGTGACCAGAGACTCGGGGATCCGCTGGGCCTTGAGCATCTCCTTGTGCACGCGCACGACCAACGTCTCTTCGTAATAGCTGCGGTTGAAGATGCCGATCTGGCCGCGCTCCGGCAGGGCAATGTTGGAGCGCCAGAGAAAATCGTGGTTGAGGTCGAGGGACGAGGGGCCCTTGAAGGAGTGGACCTGACAGCCCTGCGGGTTGATGCCGGACATGACGTGCTTGATGGTGCCGTCCTTGCCGGCGGCGTCCATGGCCTGGAAGATCAAGAGGAGCGACCACCGGTTCTGGGCGTAGAGTTTCTCCTGCAAATGGCTCATCATCTTTACACCGTCCGCCAGGCGTTCCTTGGCGAAATCGACCGACTTGAAGATATTCGTGTCGCCCGGATCGATGTCCTTGAGGCGGAACTTGGAAGGCTTGGTTACCTGGTACATCCGGGTGAACTTCGAGATTTTTTTCTGTTTTATTTTCATAAGAGGACCGGGTTTAGGGACAATTGGTCTGCCGGATGGCGTTGACTTCGGGGACCTCGGCCACCGCCGCGAGTAATTCGTAGAGATGGACGCGAGGCAGGTTGAGGTTCAGGGTGAGGTGGCCTGTTTCTGGTGAGGGTTCCGCCCATTGCGCGGACACGCCGACGACAACGTAGTCGACCATGATCCGCTCGATGCGGATGCGGGTGATGCCATTTCTGGGCGCGAATTCGATGGTCACGCAGACCTTGCGGAGATCGGGATGCCAGCGCGTTTCGTAGATGAAGACGCCGACGAGGATGCGGTTGACGAGGAGGCTGAGGCAAATTCCGGCCACGGCATAGCCGCCGCCGACCGCCATGCCGATGGCGGCGGTCATCCAGATCAACGCCGCGGTGGTCATGCCGGTGATGACATTCCGGCCGTGGAGAATCACGCCCGCGCCGAGGAAACCGATGCCGGTGACGATCTGCGCGGCGACGCGGCCCGAGTCGCCCGTGGTGCTGGTGAAGGCGAACGACATCATGGTGAAGACGGCAGAGCCCAGGCAGACGAGGGTGAGGGTGCGCAGTCCCGCCGGTTTTTCGCGCCGTTGCCGTTCGCTGCCCACGAGTGCGCCGCAGAGGACCGCCACCACGGAGAGAACCGGGCTGATCCATGGCGCGGGTATGAGGGTCCACCAGCTCTGCCACAGCCAGGAATAGGATGCCATGCCAACTTCCTGTTTATCGCCGTTTACCGGGGACGACAAGCTCCGCCTCGACCCTCGCCGAAAATTCCCGCTGTCCGTTGGCCGACAACTCTGCAATAAAGGACGGCACATCATGAGCCAGCATCATCATCACGACCACAAGGGACATCAGCACCACGACGAGACCCCGAAATCCAACGGTTGGAAGCCCGGGAAACATAACTGGGTCTATTACGCAGGGGCGGTGCTCATCCTGGCCTCCATGGTGTTGTACCTGTTGTCGGCGGATTTGCGCCTGAGGCCGACGGTGCAGAGCACGCTGCCGCCCGCAGATGCGAGCGGGAAGTAAAGTTTTGTCATCCTGAGCGGAGGCGAGCCGGTGCACTTCTATTGAGCAAGGGACTTACCCGAGCCGCAGTCGAAGGACCTATGTTGATGAAAACTTAACATGAGAATGCCGTCCAAAAATCTGAAAGAGAAAGGCAAGTCACTCGCTTGTTGGGAGAGCGGCGAAGCGGCCTCGCAAGGAGAAAGCTCTTTGACGCAGTCATGTCTTTTCTTGAATCGAGGATGGGTCCTTCGACTGCGGCTCGGGTAGCTCTATTGAAGAAAGAAATTCCTGGGCTCGCCTCCGCTCAGGATGACGGCGTTTTTAAAATCGAGAGATTAAAGATAACGAGAGAAGTATCAGGTCGCCCTGTCGCATGGGCGGCTCAGATGCACCACGCATCGCTGGAAACTTTCGCCCGGGAGTTTTACTTTTTGGGTCACGGTAAAGCCAGCCTTGGCGAAGGCACGTAATGACCGGAGATTATTTTCCTCCGGGTCGCTTACCACCGCGCTGATGGCCGGATGCGTGAAGACGATTTGGTCGAGAAATTGACGGATCGCGGCGGGGCCGAGTCCTTTTCCGGTCATTTCTTTTTCACCGATGGCCAGATCGAGACCTGCTGATTTCCGGTCTGCGCCCAATTGCTGCGCGTGTGTGGGATAATCCAACCATCGGTACCATTGGATCCATCCTGCGGGTTGGCCATCCTCTTCGATCACGAAAACGTGGGTCGGTTTGAGGCCGTCAATCCGGGGGCCGTATTTGGCTTGGATGGCCGCGAGATCGAGTTGTTCGTGCCACCACGCATGCACGTGTGGTTCCGAAAGCCATCGCTGGAGGAGTGGGAAGTCGGGCCGGCTGAGCGGGCGGAAGGAGATGGAATTAGGCATGGCTCCTTCCGCCAAGAATACCGAAGGCCTTATTTTTTTGCGCGGCGTAGTTGCTCGGCGCTTTCAAGAAGGAGCGTTTCGGTCTCGGGCCAACCGAGGCAGGGGTCGGTGATGGAGAGGCCGGGCTTGAGGGGCTGGCCGGGGACTTGGTCCTGGCGTCCGGTCTCGAGGTAGGACTCGAGCATGGCGCCGAAGACGCGCGGTTCGTGCTCCAGATGGAATGAGACGATGTCGTGCCAGATTTGCGGCTGGGCGGTGGCCTGCTTGTTGGAATTCGCGTGGCTGCAATCGACGAGGAGCGAGGAGGTGAGGCCCATCTTTTGCATCTTGGCGAGAGCCTCGGCCATGGTGGCGGGATCGCAGTTGGCGTGCTTGCGGCCTCCGCGCAGGACGAGGTGCGCGGTGGGTTGGCCCTGCGTGCGGATGATGCTGACGATGCCTTCCGGCGAGAGCCCCAGGAAAGAATGGGGCGACCTCGCGGAGAGCATGGCGTCGAGCGCGGACTGGTAGTCGCCGTCCGTGCCGTTCTTGAAGCCGACCGGCATGGAGAGGCCGCTGGACATCTCGCGGTGCGTCTGGGATTCCGTGGTGCGCGCGCCGATGGCGGCCCACGCGATGAGGTCTGCGATGTATTGCGGGACGATGGGGTCGAGGAATTCCGTGGCGGTGGGAAGACCGAGCTTGCCCACTTCGAGCAGAAAGGAGCGGGCGACCTTGAGGCCCTTGGCGATGTCGTCCGAGCCGTCGAGATTGGGGTCGCTGACGAGGCCTTTCCAACCGATGGTGGTGCGGGGCTTCTCGAAATAGACGCGCATGACGATAAGCATGACGTCCTCCACTTCCTTGCTGACCTTGGCGAGCTTTTGGGCGTAGACGAGGGCCTGCGCGGGATCGTGAATGGAGCACGGGCCGACGATGGCGAGGAAACGTTTGCCGAGGCCCTGAATGATTTCCGCGACCTGGACGCGGCTGAGCGCGACCGTCTCGACCACCTCGGGCGGAGTGGGGAGCGCCTTCTTCAATTCGTTCGGGCTGAGGAGCGGCTCCACGGCGCGAATGCGTACATCTTCCAGGTTAAACGTCATAGGGTCCTTTAGGGGAGGGTCGAGACTACTATAAGTCGGTCTTAGAGTAAACCCCTGTTGCGACCACAACTTCGCATCGCATTCTTGCGGGGCTCCACTACCGTGTCGGGTAAATGATGAAATCGGCCATGCCCTTTGTGGCGCCATTTTTTCTGTTCATGGCCTTTCTCATCGTGGAGGGGGGGGGCCCGGATCAGCACTATCTGCTCTATGTGCCGAAGACGATTTACGTGGGCGCGGTCATTCTTTGGTATGCGCGTGCGTTGCCGACTTTGGTGCCGAAGGCGCCGACGATCAGCGTGCTGGTGGGTATCGCCGGGGTGGTGTTATGGGTCGGACTTGATCCATGGCTGGTGCATTATGAGCAGCCGTTGATCGGGCGGAGTCCGTTTCAGCTTTATCCGGCGGGGGAAGCTTGGGCGCTTTTTGGCGTGCGGATTTTTGGCATTGCCGTGGTCGTGCCGATCATGGAGGAGCTTTTCTGGCGGGGCTTTCTCATGCGGTGGCTGATCAAGGAGGACTTTACGACGGTGCCAATTGGGACGTACACGCCGCTTTCGTTTTTCGTGACGACGGCTTTCTTCGCGGTGGAGCATGGGCCGGAATGGCCGCTGGGCGCGATCGTCGGGCTGCTTTACGGCGCGTGGTTCATCCGGACGAAGAGCCTGGGGAGCGTCATGCTCGCGCACGGGATGACGAATTTTCTGCTGGCGCTCTATTGCCTGCGGACGGACGACTGGCATTTTCTTTCCATTGTTGCGCCGGTGCATCCGTAAGGGATTGCTTCCAAACCAGCGATTTTAAAATGCCGTCATCCTGAGTGGAGGCGAGCCAGTTGACTTACGTTCAAGCGCGAGATTTGCCCGAGCCGCAGTCGAAGGACCTACCTCCAAATCGCGGAAAACTGGCAGTGCCGCGAGGGACTCACGAAGCGGGAGGCAGGTTCGCCGCTTTCCGACCAGGCGAGAGACCTGCCTTTCTCTTCAGGATCACTCGACGTCATTCACGCAGAAAGCTTCGTCCACACAGGTCCTTCAACTGCGGCTCGGGTGAATCTCTTTGCTGAAAGAAATTCGTTGGCTCGCCTCCGTTCAGGATGACAGATATAAAGACCGCGTGACCCCGGATTCGCCTGCGCGGCCTTTTTATGATCAATGCCGGGAGTGGGCCCATGCGCGGCGATGGGTCCTGGGTGCGGCGGGCGTGATTGTCGCTACGGGGTTCGCGGCTTTTTGCAACAGCTTTTCCGGGCCGTTCATTTTCGATGACATCACGTCGATCCCGTTCAATCCGTCGATCCGGCATCTCTGGCCGATGGGGGAGGTCCTGTTTCCGAGCCATCAGGACGTGGCCACGGTCAACGGACGGCCCCTGGCCAATTTATCGTTCGCGCTGAACTACGCGGTGGGCGGCACGTCGGTGCGGGGCTACCACTTCGTCAATCTGATCATTCATATCCTCGGCGGAATCGCACTTCTCGGCGTGGTGCGGCGGACGTTGCTGCAACCGGCTTTGCGCGAACGCTTCGGCAAGGCGGCGCTTCCGCTGGCTCTGGTCATCGCCGTGTTATGGACGATCCATCCGCTTCAAACGGAATCGGTGACTTACCTGACGCAGCGGTGCGAAGCGCTGATGGGGCTGTTTTATTTGCTCACGCTCTATGCCTTGATTCGAGCGACGGAGCCGGGCGGTCGCACGCGCTGGCTGCTGCTGTCGGTGACGACCTGCCTGCTGGGAACCGCAACCAAGGAAGTGATGATCTCCGCGCCGCTGGTCATGCTGATTTACGATCGCACTTTTGTCGCCGGGACTTTTCGGAAGGCCCTGACCGAGCGCAAGGCCTACTACGCGGGACTGGTCTGCTCGTGGTTGTTCCTGGGCTGGATGATGGCGCGCGCGGGCACGCGGGCCGACACGGTGGGCTATGTGCCGGGGCTGTCGCCGGAAAATTATCTACTCCACCAACTCCACTCGATCACGCATTACCTGCAATTGGCGATCTGGCCCTGGCCGCAGGTCTTCGATTATGGACCGCCGGAAATTCTGCATGTCGGGCAGATATTGATTGAGGGTCTCATTCTCCTCTTGCTGATCACCGTGACGCTCATCGCACTGCGGCGCGCGCCGACACCAGTCGATCCGTGGCGCGCGATCGGCTTTCTTGGGTGCTGGTTCTTTTTGATCCTCGCGCCATCGTCCAGTTTTGTGCCGGTAAAAGACGTGATAGTGGAGCACCGGATGTATCTCTCGCTCGCGGCAGTCATCGCGTTGGCGGTGACGGGCACTTATGCGTGGCTGGGCTGGCGTGGCGTGGCGATCTTTGGCTTGGTCGCGCCGGTCTACCTGACGTTGACGATTTTGCGCAACAACGATTACCGCACCACCGTTATGCTCTGGAGCGATGTCGTGGCGAAGCGTCCGCTCAGCGCGCGGGCGCAGGGCAACCTGGCCTATGCCTTGGCGAACGAGGGCCGGACCAAGGAAGCGCTGGCCCACTATCAGACGGCACTAAAGATCGATCCGACCGATTCGCGGGCACATAGCAATATCGGCAGCGTCTTGGTCCAGTTGGGCCGACTGCCGGAAGCGATGCAGGAATATAAGATCGCCGTGCAGATCGATCCCACGAATGACGCGGCCCACACCAACTGCGGCGTGCTGCTTTCGCAGATGGCGGAGACGAAGGAGGCGATGGCCGAATTTGAGGAGGCGCTGAAAGACAATCATCAGAACGCGGAGGCGCACAATAATCTCGGGGCGATTTTGGCCGGGCTGGGCCGGACGCCAGAGGCGATGGAACAATATGAGGCGGCGGTGGAGATCAATCCGGATTACGCCGATGCGCATGGCAACCTCGGGGCGGCCTTGGGGCAGATGGGAAAAATGGCCGAGGCGGCGAAGGAGTACCGGGAGGTCCTGCGGATCAATCCCCAGGACGCCGGGGCGCATTATGGCCTGGGCGTGGCGTTGACGGGGCTGGGGCAAATTCCGGAGGCGATGGAACAATATGAAGCGGCGTTGAAGATCGATCCCGGGTACGAGCATGCGCGGACCAACCTGGAGTGGTTGCGAGCGGGGCATGTTTCGTCGAAAAATTGACGGATTAAAAAATCACTTTAGTTGTCATGTACGCCGACGGGTCGGCGTGATAAAAGCATTTCAGTCAACTTAACCCCACGCATCTCATCCACGTTTTCCTATGAGCGATAAAACCAAGCCAAATAACATCGAGGAAGGTTCGTCACCGAGCAAGCTGGCCGAACTGAAAAAAGGCACCTACAGCGACGGGCATCCGCTCGACGACGTGCAATATCTTGAGTGCAAGATCATCCTCAAGGGCGACCGGTTCACCTCGATCGACAGCTTCCATGAATTTGCGAAATTCGTGAAGCACGCGGCGGAGGAGGCCGGAGTCGATTTCTCCACCGACGATGCAACCGAGGATGACCTCGCCCACCCGGCTGAGTCCGATCTCCGCACGCGGCGGAGGAGGCCGGAGTCGATTTCTCCACCAAGGGTTTCAAGGAAGCGCAGCCGCAAATTCGCGAAGTGCTCTTTTTGGACACATGCGATTTCAAGCTCTACAATCACGCCTTCATTCTCCGTCGGCGCACGCTCTATTCTCACGGCTTCCTGGTCGGCG
>Ga0206876_1240_pt1 | contig 12371 bp, 11 predicted proteins | sample Alteio_BWOrgCont_10_FD_152619 | JGI IMG/M metagenome (GOLD analysis project Ga0206876, IMG submission 152619) | Enriched cells from forest soil in Barre Woods Harvard Forest LTER site, Petersham, Massachusetts, United States -... | ecosystem: Environmental > Terrestrial > Soil > Temperate forest >...
GGCCTGTTGTAATTGCAGACGCCGCACTTCTTAGCTCGTAAATACCGTGACCAATCACAAACATGGAAACAAACAACAGCATCGCAATTAGAATCTGCAGTCTCTTCCTCGTACTGCAATGCACGCAGACAAGAAAGTAAGCAAAGGCATTCGGGACGAATAACAGGAACGCTCGCGCCCCCCCTCCGTACCAATTAGCACCGAAAGCGACGGAAAGTGCGGTTGCAATTGCGAGGCCGATAAGTGCAATGGATTGCGGCGTTCGTAGGACAAAAGAACCCCGAAGCGAGGGTATTGCTGCAATGGTCGCAAGCATTGCGATAATCAACTCGACGCGGTAGACCGCAACCGGTCCGAAGACTGTAGGAGGTGTGAGGTAGTATGTCACGAAATACAAGATGCTCAGTATGAATCCCATTTTTAATATTACCTATGCGGGCCATGAAGGGAGTTAAGATTAGTCATACCATCGACCGTTGAGCTAGCATCGAACCGGCTGCAGCCCTAAGTCTCAGCGAGCGACTAATGGCGCCGCCACCTTTCTGCGCAAAATAGATGTCCGCAGCACGAGAAACGGATGCTCAACCAGAAGGTACGTAACCGCAGAGAGCGACATGGATACGATAGTCAGCAGGAGAACACAGGAGGCCGTAGATAGGGTCGGGTGCGATCCAAAAACACCAGAGCGGCGCGACATCTGGACAAGCACCCACGATTGCATATACTCGTGATTCAGATACATGCCAAAAGAGAGCCGAGAGAGCCAATAAAACAGCCGAAGCCTAAAAAAGATTGCCTGCAGCGCTCGACCCCACCATACGAGCGCGCCGAAGAGTAGCGCCAAACCAAGGAACCCTAATGTTTCAGGCTGTATTCTGCCCATCAAAACGAAAATACCGAGCGCGACTATTGAAACGAGCGCTGGGCGCTTCCAAATCGCACCTACCTTGCCTTGCTCAATTGCCAGATTTGCGATAAATAGCCCGACAATGAGGCCGTCACAATGAGTATGAAATGGGGAATACAATTTCGCAAATGCGACCGGATTCCGGACAAATAAATGGCCCGCGAGATGTATATAAGTAAGAACCCTTATTACCACAAGAGTGGTTAACAGAAACATGAGTCCGATTCTGTACCTCCGCATTGTCCAATTTGCAAAAAACAGCAACACGACCGGCGTTATAATATAGAACTGCTCTTCTGAGCAGAGAGACCAGCTTCCTTGCACAATGCCGTGATTGACATAATTGCTGATAAATACTAGGTCCGTCCATCCATGCTGTTTCGTTGGCGCTCCATGCGCTGTAATAAAGACGACTACAAAGACGAAGAAATACAGGGGCCAGATTCTCAGGCCGCGACGGATTACAAAGTTTCTAACCGAAACAGTTCCTGTGCTCTTCAGTTCTTTCCAGAGCTGTGATCCAATAAAAAAGCCGCTGAGCACAAAAAACAAATCGACCCCAATCCAGCCGTTTCGGGTCAACCACGCATCCGTGTACTTGTTGGTGCCCATGTGCTTCCCGAAGGCAGCCGCCATGTGTTGATTTATCACCAGGAGCACCGCGATTGCGCGGAGAAAATCAAGAAATGGGAGGCGGCGTTCTGGTTCGCCGATCAATTCACGAAAGCCTCCCCGATAGAGGTGGGCAAGTCGCGGCAACAGGCGAGACGGGCTTGTGGTTGAGACGGGGCTTTTGATAGAGGATACCTAGTCGAGTTTGCCTAAGGATACGACGGAGACACGCCATCCTTCAATATCGAATTTCAACGGCGCCCGAACAGTACCTCATGGCTACCCCGCGATAACAGTCTTAGTGGGCGCTGCCCCGTCGGCCTCTTGCGGACGATAAACCTCGCATGTTGCCGTGCGTATGCGTGAAGGTAGCCTTCGTGATTAGAATGATGTCGGGATGCCTGCGCGTGCCGGCAGACGCGCGATATTTGATGAGCACCGACATGGGGTTGGGCCGGCCCGAACGGTTCTCGGCGGCTGTCTCCAAAAGGTAGCTGGACATAACCGCATCCACTTTAGTGGTTTTCTTGATGCCGTTCAGAGGCGAACAGCCGCAATACTCTTGTCGCGTCCGTTTTTTCTACGACACGAACGTCAAATTCCACGCAGGGACGGCAAAACCTTGATCAGTGATGCTGCCTGTGCGCGGTTGAGAGAGGGGCGACGCGGCTGTTGGGGCGCGCCAATCTAGATGAGAAACTGGGCATGTAAATGGAATACAAGGCCTGGCCGATACCGACAGCAATACAGTCTGCGTGCAACATATTGGTAACGGTATCACCATCGTAAACCGCAATGAGCGATAGTGTGGGCGCAGGCCGGCAGGAGAATACCCTTATCGTTGCGTCCATACACAGCACCGGGAGCAGAAAGGCGCCCCCATCGCGCCTACAACGAAGGTTTGCGAGACCGAAGAGGCGCATGCCGAAGCCGCGCAAAGATCGAAAACACGCGTATGCCTTCCCGGTCATCATCGGCCGAGTCGCCCGCAGCTTGTATGTAGCCAAGTCGACCTACCCGGCTTTACGCGCTACATGGGCGCTCTCGTAGCGCGGCGAAGGACGTAGTTCCGGCTTCGCAAGTCCCCACCATTCGCGGCACCCTGGAGACTGGGTATTTTAGACACGTTGCGAGGTTGGTTTCACCTGATAACATCGCCTTAATCTGGAGATCTGATCAGCTTGATTAGCGTTTACGAGAATTTGTCCTGGCTTCCAACTTGTCCCACCAATTTTTCTTCGGAATGTCGCTCGGCCCTTGAGAAACCGGATGGCCTTGGACTGCGCCTGCAGGGTTTGGCTTGCTACAGTCTCAGCGGCAATCAGCTCAGCCGCCTCGCGAAGGTTCTGGTCTCCGCTAGAAAGGCCGGGATGTCTCTGAATCCTCTGAAACCATTCCGGCTCGGTGTGTTGAGCAACTCGACGCTCGATTTTATAGTTCCCGCGCTGGAAGCGACGGCGCTGCGGTTCGGCATCGCACTCGAATGCGTGACGGCGGACTATGGGCAGGTCATCCAAGAAGCGTTTTCGCCGGATTCAGTCATCAACCGGGGTAAGCTGGACGCAGTTTTAATCGCTGTTGATTTTAGATATCTGCCCCTACGCATAACGCCCGGTAACCAGGAGGCCGCAGCTGCCAATGTTCAGGAAGCCTTGGACCATCTGAACGCTATTCGGCAAGGTGTCCGCCAGAATAGCGGAGCGATTTCTATTCTGCAGACATTTGCGCCGCCGCCGGAAGGGCTCTTCGGCAGTCTGGATCGAGTTCTCCCCGGCGCGCCGCGCCAATTGATCAGCGCGTTGAATAGCGGACTCGCCGAAAGTGTATATGGAACCGAAGATGTGCTGGTGGATGTCGCCGGGATCGCGGAAACCGTGGGCCTAGCTTCTTGGCATTCGCCAAGCCAGTGGAACATGGCGAAACTCCCCTTTGCGGATGATTTTGTTCCTCTGTATGCCGACCATGTAGCTCGCGTCGTGGGCGCCTTGTGTGGCAAGAGCCGTCGCTGCCTCGTCCTCGACCTCGACAACACCGTGTGGGGTGGTGTGATCGGCGATGATGGGTTAGAAGGGATCAAAATCGCAGAGGGGGACGCGACCGGTGAGGCTCACCTGGCTGTGCAGAGAATGGCGCTTGCCCTACGCGAACGAGGCATCGTGCTCGCCGTGTCATCAAAGAATAATGATGATATAGCACGGAAGCCCTTTCAAGAGCATCCGGAGATGTTGCTTCGGGAAGACCACATCGCTGTGTTTCAAGCGAACTGGAACGACAAGGCTTCGAATATAAGGGCCATCGCACAGGAACTGTCACTTGGCGTAGACTCGATGGTCTTTATGGACGACAACCCAGTAGAGCGAGGCTTGGTCCGTCAACTGCTGCCCCAAGTCGCCGTTCCGGAACTTCCAGGAGATCCTGCGCTTTACGCACGAATCTTGAGCGCGGCCGGCTATTTTGAGTCCGTATCGTTTTCTGTCGAAGACTTGAATCGGGCGGGCTTCTACCAGGACAATGCGCGGCGCGTGACCATGCTGAAGCAAGCTGGCGATGTCGATGCCTACCTGGCATCGCTGGAAATGAAGATCACCTTTCAGCCATTCAACAAAACGGGTCGCAGCCGGATCGCTCAATTAATCAACAAGTCCAATCAGTACAATCTGACGACCCGCCGATATACAGAAGCGGAAGTGGCTGCCGCGGAGGAAGATCCCAACTGCTTTACCCTGCAGGTCCTCCTCGCCGACAAATTCGGCGACAACGGAATGATCAGCGTCGTCATTTGCCGGCGACTGGATGACCGCTCGTGGGAAATTGACACTTGGTTGATGAGTTGCCGAGTGCTCGGGCGGCGGGTGCAGGAGATGGTTGTCCAGGAACTGCTGCGACATGCCACTCTGAATGGAGTCGAGCGATTGATCGGAATCTACACGCCAACCGACCGGAACGGCATGGTTGAGGAACATTATCCCAAACTCGGGTTCCGACAAATCGGTGACGAGCAGGACGGTTCGACACGCTGGGAGTTGGATGTCGGGACAGCGCAAATACACGGCGCGCCCATGCAGGTAAGTTCTGTGGGGTGGGAGCTGATCGAGCCGCGGTGAGTACCTGCCGCAACTGCTGTCTCTCTTTTCAACTAATTCGACTTGTAGATTTTCGTTTGTCAATCAGATGGCGCTGGTTAATGGCGCTGCACGGTAATTTCAATATAGTGAAACTAACATTTGCCGGCTACACACTGGCCGCTCTAGACTAGAGCCTGTTATTAACTTTGTTCGTTTGTTTTCAAAGGTGTGTGTCTGTGGGCAAAATTCGCTCAGCATGGTTGTGTGAGCAAAGAATATCGGACCAAGTACCCGAGTGATGTCAGCGATGAGGAATGGGCGTTCATGTTGCCTTATCTGGTTTTATGCCGGGAAGATTCGCCGCAGCGTGAACACTCTCTGCGGGGCGTATTCAACGGCCTGCGTTATATCGTGCGTACGGGCAATCAATGGCGTTTCATGCCTGGTGATCTTCCGCCCTGGACGGTGGTTTATCAACAGACCCAACGCTGGATCCGAGCTGGGGTGTTCGAGATTGTCGTAGACGACTTGCGTAGTCTGTTGCGTGTGTTCGCTGGCCGCAACATGCAGCCGACAGCCATGATCCTGGATAGCCGCACGGTTCAATCGACGCCGGAGTCGGGCGCCCGAGCCGGCTATGACGGAGCCAAACGCCGCAAGGGATCGAAAGTGCATGCCGCGGTCGATACGTTGGGTAATCTACTGGCTTTACATGTGACCCCTGCCACAGAACAGGATCGCGCCCAGGTTGACCGATTGGCGGAGGAGGTGCAGCGAATCACTGAGCAAAACGTCGAAATCGGTTACGTCGACCAGGGATATACCGGCGAAGACGCCGCAAACGCTGCTGGAAAGCACGGGATCCAGCTAGAAGTGATCAAACATACCGAAGCAAAGCGTGGCTTCGTGCTCCTGCCTCGACGCTGGGTCGTTGAACGGAGCTTCGCATGGGCTGCTCGGTTCCGACGCCTTGCCAGAGACTACGAACGTCTCTCAAACTCACTCGCCGGATACCACTACTTCGCCTTCGCTTGGCTCATGCTCGCTCAAATCGTAAAGATCACACACGCAAGTCAATAACAGGCTCTAGAGGAAACGACGTACGCTGTAGCCAAATCAACCTCGGGTCTGGAGGATACTAAACAAGCCTCGGGAGCGCCTGAAGCGAAGAGCAACAAGGGCTTGGCGAATCAGCCGTGGTTAGCTGTGTAAAATAGCCATAAACATTCACTGACATCTAGGAGACAGAATCGATATGGAAACGCCCGAACTCTTCGACCGCCTGACCGTCATTTTTCAGGACGTTTTCGACGACGATGAAATCGTTGCGCGGCCCGAATTGACCGCTTCCGATGTGGAGGATTGGGACAGCCTGAAGCACATTCGGCTGATCTTGTCTATTGAAAAGGCGTTTCATGTGTCCTTCTCTGCAGCAGAAGTGGGGAACTTGAAAAACGTTGGCGAGTTAGCCAAGCTCATTCAGTCGAAGCTCTAGGCATATCTTGGATTTTCATAAACCCGGCTCACATACGCCGGCTCATCGCGTGGGTTCGGTGACGTTCAGCCGTGTGGCGCGCCTCCGTCGCCCTGAGCCCAACAGATCGGATCGAAAGGCAGGAGTAGTATGATTGCTCCAAGAACATTCCAAAATTGGGCTACTACCTTATGATAAGTCCCAGAAAACCCTTACTCCCACGACGGGATTACATCTTGCTGCCACTAGTGGCCGGTCTTACGGTCGTTTCAATTCTATTACTTACTGAGATTGGCAGCCGAATCTTGTGGCCTCGGCAGGAAGAGGACGCGTGCGCACTGCATACTCCAGTTGGAGTGCGGTTCAGGCCCCATTGCAGCGCGCGAGTGAAGACTCCGGAGGCCCCTTGGACGACCAACACCTACAACGAGTGTGGCTATCGAACTGATGATAGTTGCGGCCCAAAATCCCTAGGAGACATTCGGTTGGCTGTCCTAGGTTCCTCAATGGCCCATGGACTCTTCGTTCCCTACGACGAAACATTGGCGCGAAAGACGGGCGAGCTGGCTTCGAAGGAAATCGGGCATCCGGTTCAGGTGGAAAACCTCGGCGTACCTGGCCAGCCCGGCCCCCTTGATACTTATCACCGCCTCAACGAGGTGATCGCCCTCGACCCCGACGCGGTGGTACTCGTGATCTCACCTGCCGATTTGAGGCCGATCCAAGCGGAGGATCTGGCGAGGCGAGATGATCCTATTGGGGAGCCCACAACCTCGGGTCAGGCTCCGCGATTAGGCGTGACGGCGCTGATTCATAACTTTGTAATCGGAAACAGCACGGCTGCCCTGATGGCTCAGCACTTTCTTTTTCAAAATACGGATACCTATATCCGAGCTTCACTGTATTCCAACGAAAAGAGCGCCTATCTCCTGTATCCGTTTTCTGCAGACTTGGAAAACCGGTTTGATGGATTGCGGATCTTGATCACGGACATGTCGGCCAAGTTAAAAGCAAGGAACATTCCGTTGATTATCGTGGCACTACCAAGCTGCGCGGAGGCAGCTTTACTCGTTCCATCGCGAAAAACGGCGAATTTGGCCCCGTATGCATTCGGCGACCGCCTGAGGGATATCTCACTATCCTCCGGAGCAACATATGTAGATGTGATGCATGCCTTTGCCCAAGTTCAGCGGCCCGAGACTTTGTACTACATTGTGAATGGCCATATGACTGGCGAGGGGCAAGTGCTTGTTGCGCAGCAACTCGCACCTGCCGTCGTGCGCGCAATTGGCGTTGCGCATCGAGGCTTGTGAGGATCTGATATGGGCGGAGCGTCGTTTAGTTTCCTTGAATTTGGAGCTGCAGTCGTCATTTTCTTCAACTTAAGCCGTCACTTGGCATGGCGGCAAACTGTACTTTTTTTGGCGAGCATTGGGTTCCCGCTATTTTTTACGCGCACTCCGCTCGCTTTCGTGCCTCTGGCTTGTTTTCTGTTGTTTGGGTTTATCGCATTGAGATTAATGCAGGCTGGAGCTCGTCGCAGCAGCTATCTAGTTATGCTGATCAGCGTTATTCTGATCTTTATTTGGCTGAAAAAGTACTCCGTCTTGCCGTCTGTGTTGTACCTGCGTTTCTTCTACGTAACTCTTGGTCTCTCTTATATTTTTTTTCGCGTCTTGCACCTGATCATTGACGCTCATCAAAATGGGCTACCGAAGCGAGTAGGTTTCGTTTCCTATATTAATTACACACTTAATTTCACGACTTTTATCTCCGGGCCGATCCAGCGATATCAAGAGTTTTCAGCATTTCAACTCGTCCCCAAGCCTCTTACACTCAACGTCATTCAGGCGGGACGAGCAATCGAGAGAATTGTCGTTGGGTTCTTCAAGGTAAATGTTATTTCCTTGATATTGTCGAGTATACACCTAACAGCAATCTCAACGATCACCTCTCCACTTCCATGGAGCTCGCGGGTGTGCCAAGCCATATTGCTGATCGCGGTCTACCCGGTCTACCTCTATTTCAACTTCTCTGGATATATAGATATTGTCATCGGAATGGCTCGGCTCCTGAGGATTGAACTGCCGGAAAACTTCAACCGCCCCTTCGAGTCCGACAATGCCATAAATTTTTGGGGCCGTTGGCACATGACACTTTCGATGTGGTTAAAGACTTATGTTTATAACAATCTGCTCATCTGGTTGATGCGCCGCTACACCAAGCAAAATCTTGAACCGTTCCTGGGTGTTTTTGCTTTTTTTGTGACATTTTTTCTCGTCGGTGTGTGGCACGGCTCGACAGCCAATTTTCTAGTGTTTGGATTGCTCGCGGGTGGCGGAGTTAGCGGTGTCAAATTGTACCAAATATTCATGACGGCGTCATTAGGAAAGAAACCATATAGAGCGTTGGCTAGCACTCCAATTTACAACGCGCTCGCACGCGGTCTGAACTTCACGTGGTTTGCCATCACTCTGCTTTGGTTCTGGTCCAATAGCGCACAACTAAGCTACCTTTTGCATCAGGTGAGTGGCTCAGCAATATTGGCTGCAATCTTTCTGATCTTCCTCATCGCCTCCATACTTCTAGAGGCGTGGGAGCGTATCCGTGCCTTCGCGCTGAGTTGGACGTGGGATCAGGAGCCAATTGTGCTCAGCAGGTATACGCGAACTGCATGGTCGACCGCTCTTCTTGTCGTGTCTGTCGGAGCGGTCTTGTTATTGAATATGCCCGCTCCTCAAATTGTCTATAAAGGCTTCTAGAGCCTGTTATTAACTTTGTTCGTTTGCTTTGAAAGTCTGTAGAGGGGGTCCTGTTTCGCTCAGCATGATGGAGTGAGCAAGGAATATCGTACCCAGTACCCCAGTGATGTGAGCGATGAGGAATAGGCGTTCATGTCGCCCTATCTAGCCTTATGCCGGGAGGATTCTCCGCAGCGCGAACACTCTCTTCGGGGTGTGTTCAATGGCCTGCGTTATATCGTTCGAACTGGCAATCAATGGCGCTTCATGCCCGGCGACCTTCCTCCCTGGACGGTGGTTTATCAGCAGACGCAACGCTGGATCCGGGCTGGGGTATTCGAAATTGTCGTAGACGATCTCCGAACCCTGTTGCGTACGTTCTCCGGCCGCAACATCAAGCCGACGGCGGTGATCCTGGACTGTCATCGTCAACTGAAAATTCCCCACTTTGCATCGCTTGAAATTTCCCCAGTCTGGGGCAGGTTGAGGTGATGCGGGAGGATGCGGCGGAGGGCGAAGCCCGGAGTCGCATGCTCCCGCGCGGACGCTCCTGGGCTATGCTCCTTCTTTCCCGGGCATCTTTGCGGCAACGACACCGGCTTTCTTTTTGTCCTTGAGCCGGTAGCTCTCACCCTTGATGTTGATGGTGGTGGAGTGGTGCAGCAGGCGGTCGAGGATGGCCGAAGCGATGACGTTGTCGGCGAAGATGGCGCCCCAGTCGCCGTAGCTCTTGTTGGAGGTCAGGATGATGGAGCCCTTTTCGTAGCGCTCCGAGACCAACTGGAAGAGGCAGGTGGCAGCGAAGGAGTCCAGTGTCAGATAGCCCATCTCGTCGAGGATGAGCAGCTTGGGCTTGACCAGCAGGCTCATCCGTTCCTTCAGCTTGTTCTCGTCGCGGGCTCGCTGGAACTGGCTGACCAGATCCTGGATGGTGACGAAGTAGACTGATGAACCTGTGACGATGGCCTCGGTGCCGAGTGCGATCGCAAGGTGCGTCTTACCCACGCCGGGCGGCCCGAGCAGCAGCACGTTCTCCTTGCGCTCGAGGAAGGCGAGCGAGGCCAGTTCGCGCAGCTTGCGCTCATCGCGACCGAGGGCTGGAAAGCGAAGTCGAACTGGTCCAGTCCCTTGTTGTAGGGGAAGTGCGCCCACTGTGTCTTCAACCTGACGTTGCGAGTGTGCTTGGCCTGGCTCTCGGCTTCCAGCGTCTGTTCGAGGAAGTCCAGATAGGGCAGGTTCTTGCTTGAAGCCTCTTCGGCGATGGCTTCGTAGCAGTTGGGCAGATGCGAGAGGCGCAGCCGCAGCATGTGGTTGAGCAGGCGTTCAGACTGAAGCGACATGGGCGGCCTCCTCACAGAACGCGTTGTAGATCGCAAGCGGGCGAAGCTCCACTTCGGGGATCGCATAGTGCAGGCCGACGCCGGGACCCGGCGACAGCTCGCTGATGACCAGTGGCGGCTTCACTGCCGACGTTCTGCTTCGGCGCGGAAGCTCACTGTAATGCGCGGCTTCTACGATCATCTCGCCCTTGCCTGTGGCCGTTTTATGCTCAGCGATCTGGGTGTTCTGAGCGAAGATGCGGATGGTGCCCGAGTCCAGCGGCTCGCGCACCAGCACACTCTTGCCTGCGTGAAGATGCGGCACCGAGTAGCGGTTGCCGCGATAGCTGAACATGCAGTCCTTGGCTACCTGGCGATGACTGACGTAGCTGGTGTCGTAAGCCGGCTGCCCGTTCAGCGCAACCAGGCCTTCATGGGGAAAGCGCAGTTGCGGGATCTCACGCGTGGTGGAGTGGACGCGGCGGTTGACCTCGCCGCACCAGACCAGCGCCTGACGGTTCAACTCGCTCAGCGAATCGAACTCGATGCCTGGCCAGAAGTTGCCCTTGATGAAACGGATCGTCGACTCGATCTTGCCCTTGGTCTCCGGCCGGTACGGACGGCACACCCGCGGAACGAAACCGTAGTAGCTGGCGAAGTCCAGCATCTTCGGATGAAAGCACGGCTGTCCGTCGACGCGGTCGAGGACCACCGTCTTCATGTTGTCGGTCAGCACCGTCTGCGTCACACCGCCGAAGAACTCCAACGCGTGCACGATGCAGTTCAACAGCGTCTCCGCATCCTGTCGCTGGGTGAACTCTACATACCGCATCCGCGACCAGCACAACGTCAGCGCGAAACCATACAGACGCCTGCCGTCCCAGTTGCCGAAGTGGCCCCAATCCATCTGCGCCTGCTCACCGGGAGCCGTCTCGAAACGCACGAACGCACGCTCCTGGCCTTCGCCCCGCCACGGGGCCAACACCGCCCTTACCTGCGTGACGCCGCCAGAATAGCCGCGCTTGCGAATCTCGCCCAACAACTTCGCCGCGTTATGCATGCCAAGCTCCCAACGCTCTCGCAGGTACGCGCGAAACGGATCAACCTTCCACTTCTTCGGCTTCCGCTCGTACTCCCGCGGCCCCTGCTTCAAATACTTCCGAACCGTCTTCCGGTCCATGTTCAACTGCCGGGCGATCTCGCTTACGCTCACCCCATCGTGATGCAGCTTCTGCAACTCCATAAAACCCTCCAGTCGCAGCATCCCAATCCTCCTCGGATCAGAATGCTCGGGTTCGACCTCAACTGGGGAATTTTCAAACGGTGAAACTGGGGAATCTAAAAGTAACGCTTACACCTGGACAGCCGCACTCTGCAATCGACGCCTGAGTCAGGTGCCCGCGCCGGCTATGACGGGGCCAAACGCCGCAAGGGATCGAAGGTGCATGCGGCGGTCGACACGCTGGGGAATCTGCTGGCTTTACATGTGACCGCAGCGACAGAGCAGGATCGTGCGCAAGTGGATCGACTAGCGGAGGAAGTTCAGCGAATCACCGAGCAGAATGTCGAAATCGGCTATGTCGATCAGGGCTATACCGGCGAAAATGCCGCAAACGCCGCCCTCAAGCACGGGATACAGCTGGAAGTAGTCAAACACACCGAAGCAGAACGTGGTTTCGTCCTCCTGCCTCGACGCTGGGTCGTCGAAAGAAGCTTCGCATGGGCTGCTCGCCTCCGCCGACTCGCAAGAGACTACGAAAGACTCTCAATCTCCCTTGCCGGATACCACTACTTCGCCTTCGCATGGATCATGCTAGGCCAAATCATAAAGATCACTCATGAAAGTCAATAACAGGCTCTAGTGTGGTGTCCCAGATATTCCTGATCAAAGCCGAGCGAGTTTCTGGAGGATAGAGTCTGCGGTAGCGGTCCATGCGAAAGGCCGGCAGTTTCGGTTGTAATGCTGGACGAAGTGCTCGATCTTGGCAATGAGGTCTTTGACACTGCGGAAGCTTCCTCGTCGTATGGCCCGCTGTGTAATGAGGCCGAACCAGCGTTCGACCTGGTTGAGCCAAGAGGAGTAGGTAGGGGTATAGTGCACATGGAAGCGGGCTAGCTGTGCCAACCAGAGCCTAACCTTGGCGTGCTTGTGAGTGGCATAGTTATCCACGATCAGGTGGACATCGAGCTCGGCGGGCACGGCATGATCGATACGCTTGAGGAACTCCAGGAACTCCTGGTGACGATGGCGTG
>Ga0206876_1241_pt1 | contig 12363 bp, 11 predicted proteins | sample Alteio_BWOrgCont_10_FD_152619 | JGI IMG/M metagenome (GOLD analysis project Ga0206876, IMG submission 152619) | Enriched cells from forest soil in Barre Woods Harvard Forest LTER site, Petersham, Massachusetts, United States -... | ecosystem: Environmental > Terrestrial > Soil > Temperate forest >...
TACACCTCTGCCGCCGCGTCTCCCGTCTACCGCAAATCCGTTAGTTTGATCGACAAAGAGTGGAGCGTGCCACTCTACACTCGCCACTTTGAGTGGCCTCGCGCGAATTCTCAGTTGACCGGAAGCGAACTCGATGACGCGACATTGATCGAATCATACTCATTCAGCGAGGTCCAGTTTCGCCGCGGCCTGACTGACCATGATTTTGATCGAACGAATCAAGAATACCATTTCCGCTGAGCGTCCAAAAGAATCGACTATTGGAAAACTCTTCGGGCTGAGATAGTGGATCAATGAGATGGCTGAACATGGAAGTCCGGTAATTCAAATCCGGACGAAATTTATTGGACGGATAAAGAAGATAAAGAAGGAGTGAATCATGTCACGCGGAGACAAGTCAGCTTACACGGAAAAGCAAAAGCGAATGGCGGAACACATTGAGGAGGGTTACGAAGATTGCGGAATTTCAGAAAAAGAGGCTGCTCGGCGTGCTTGGGCAACCGTGAACGTGACTGATCATGGTGGTAAAAAGAGTGGTTCGGGTAAGGGAATGACAGCGAATCGTGAACCTGAAAAGAAGGGTGGACGACTGGGTGGTGCGGCAGCCGCTCGCAGAACTTCCGCAGAACGCTCAGCGTCTGCCAAGAAAGGTGCGATGACTCGTAAAGCGAACAAGGCAAGATGAGAAAGATGAGAATCGAGACGGGCCAAAAGCGGATGGGGCTGTGAGGGTTGGGCTCACAGTGCTGTCGGCAAATCACAGTGGTGGAAGTCCTGTTCAAGATATCTGGCAATTAAATCAAATCTGTCCGGCTAAATATTTGCGCCACTCTGCAAGAGGGTATGGTATTGGCTTTGCAACCTGTCTCCCGGACATGCGTGTTTTGGGCTGAATCGGTTGGCCCTTTACAACCCGCATTTCGCGTCACGGATTGAAGGAGACGGTCTAATGAATCGCAAAGTACTCGCAGCAATCACGACGGTTGGATGTTTGGCCAGCATGCAGGCAATGGCAGATCCCAATCAGCAAACGCCAGCTCAGAATCGACAAGAAGTACGTCAAGAAAACCAACAGGGACGACAGGGCGGGCAACAGGCACAGTGGCAGAATCCCGACCATGCGTTGGCCAGTTGCGTTGCAATCGGCAACCAGGAAGAAATTGCAATTGCTAAGTTTGGTGAAGAGAAGACGAAGAACAATGATGTCAAGGATTTCGCGAAAATGTTGCAGAAGGATCATCAGGCTTTCCTGCAGAAGCTGCAACGATTCGCTCCTGAGGCCTCTCGCGAAGGCTATTTGAATGAATCAGGCCAGAAAACCAGTTCCACTCAGCCGAATACGAGTACTCAGGTCCGCGTTCAGCCGGCCGGAGGCCAGGTGAATGTTGCGGTCGGGGGCGTCCAGCAGACGGCAGGAACTCAAGGTGCCCAGCAGTTGGATTTTATGGCGCTGCATCGAGAACTCGCTGAGAACTGCCTGCAGCAATCCAAGGAAATGCTCAACAAGAAAGACGCAGCGAAGTTCGACGAATGTTTCATTGGAATGCAAATCGGGAAACATGCCGAAATGAAGAACAAGTTGACCGTGTTCCAACGACATGCGTCCGGTGAATTGAAACAGATTTTCTCTGAAGGTCTGCAAACGACCGAGAATCATCTGAAGAAAGCGGAAGATATCATGAAGAAGCTCTCCGAAACGAATTCTTCGAATTCGAAATCATCGAGTTAAGATCTCGCATTGAAGAGCAGAACTGATTGACGAAAGATATGACGGGTCGGGACAGCCAAAGCTGTCCCGGCCCGTCGTCGTTCATATTCCGCATCTTCGCGCCGGCCTCTTAATGCGCTCGGTGCAAGGATGAGTTTTGATCGTGCGTCTCTGGTCGCTCGCAGATCGTGATTGCCATCCCTGCTGGTCGATCACGTCCCATCTGTCTCATGATTGAATGGGCTCGCGTCTCATAAATCCCTTCGTGAAAGAGCCTTATTTCGATTGTCAAGTGCGTTTTTCCGTTTGGTACGTGCATTGCTTGTACCCCCTTTAGCAACCAGGGCTGCGAGGTCGATGAATCGCTTCACCGGTAAAGTCGCAATAAACAATCTAATCCTCTCAGAGAACTTTCTTAAGAAGGGACGTTTAAATGCTCCAGGCACAGTTGAATCATGCGGTGGCAAGGGCGACAGGCGACGATTTTCGCGTAATCTCGCGCCGCGGATTTAGCATCGTGAATGACGATTCACCGCTGGATTCGGATGATTTCGACGATTTGATTGCCGATTGGGATATTTGCCACGCGGAAGAGGTCACCGCCCTGCAACGCCATGCTGTGCACAAGGAAATAGCGCGTCGTGGTTCAGCAGACGTCAGAGTGAAATCGAAAGCAATAAGAAATCGACGACGCATAGGTGGGCGGCGAACAACTGCAGCGGCGCACTGACGATCATCCTCGCTCATGCCCGCGTAACATTGCAGCCGAAGTTGATGGATGGAATAAGATAGCGGTTTGCGTTTGAACCGGGAGTGCTCGGCGAGCATTGAGGTCAGCCAGGAGAAATAATCATGAATGAAGCAACTGCACATGGGAATATGGTCATTGGCGTCTTCGACGATGATGAAGCTGCACAGGAAGCGATTCGCGATCTGAAATCAGTTGGATTCGACGAAGACCATATTGGCGTCGCGTCTCGACATGAGCCTGATGCGAACCACGACATGACGTTCGTAGATGGATCCGAAAGAACCGCAGCACTTGGCGCGGCGGTCGGGCTTGGAACCGGTGCGCTCTGGGGAATCGGCGTGCTCGTGGGCTTCCTGCCAGGAATCGGACCAACAATCGCTGGCGGAACACTTGGTGTCCTCTTGGCAAATGCGGCAGTGGGCGGGGCTGCTGGCGGCCTCGCTGGCGCACTGGTCGGACTCGGAGTCCCGGAACAACACGCCGACGAGTACGAACGAGAATGCATCGCCGGAAAGACGATCGTGACTGTGAAAGCTGGCGATCGTGCAGATACAGCAAGTGCAATCTTGAGCCGGAATGCTTCCCATGTTTAGCGCCGTAGCATGACTCCGTCTTCGTCCCGGCGCGCCGGGGTCCGAGTCGTGCGAGATTGGCGTCGCTGAAATTGATTCGAAACGTCACTACTGTCGCATTTGAAGTTGAAACCAATGCCAATTCGGCACGACTCGAAGAGTCATGCCACGGCAGGTCAGATCGTCAAACAGCGGTCACGAGCTGTCACGTCCCACATCTCCACGACATTCCCGCCTTCGATGACATAGGCCTGCTTATGCAGTGCCGAAGTCGGGCAAATATGCTTGGGGATTGCATAGAGTTCGTCGCCAGGTTGGTAATGTTTCGCGGAGCTCGTTTGCAATACAAGATGTTCTTCGTTGTGGAGCACTTGCTCAGCATCTGGAAGATCGGGAAAGATGACGCGTTGTCCTTTTGGCGGATCAGCAGCCACCGATTTATTCCCCAGATCGCAGGTCAGGCGATCATAAGTGGGTCGACTGATCACTCGCGTCAACATCACCGCTGCCGGTTGGAAATCCATATCAGGAAATGCGATTCCGTATCCAGCGTCGTGGAAGACGCAGGTGCCGGGAGCCAGTTCGACGGCCTTATCGGCCAGTTTTGCGTAGACGGGGAAGGAACCTGTGCCACCGCAGATGATGGCTGGAACTGACCACCCGTGCTGGACGAAATCGTCGCGAAGTTGTGCGGCCGCATCCCAGCACACACGCACGGCGGCCGCTCGTTCTTCGAAATTGGTTTGATGGTTCTGTCCGTCATAGAGATGCAGGCCGCCCGGTTCGAGGCCTGGTGCATCGACAATCTGCTGATAAAGTATTGCCGCCTCAGGTCCGGGGATCACGCCTGTTCGATGCAAGCCTGAGTCGAGATCCAAAACTACTTGGATGGTAGTGCCCGCCGCCATCATCGCGTCGCTCAATTTCGCGATCATCGCCGCATGATCTGCAGTGACAGCAAAGCGAATCTTGGGGAATCGTTGTAAGAATCGCACCGCGCGGGTGATATTCGGACCAACAACGTTGTACGCCAGGAAAATGTCTTTTACACCGCAATCGGCCAGCATTTCCGCTTCGGCGAATGTCGCGCATTTGTGTTTTGTAATTCCCATCGCCAACTCAATCTTTGTGACTGCGGGCATCTTATGGGTCTTACAGTGCGGTCGAAGGCGTTCCGCCCCGCCGGCGATGGTGATCATTTTTTTCAAATTGCGAATGACAATCTCGCGATAGACGAGTAGCGCTGGGGAAAGAATCTGCGATGTGTCTGCAATCGCGTAATCGGACTTCATATTGCTTCCAGCTCCTCAAAGTTCGTTCTTCGGGTTTTGCAGGCGACAAAGTCAACGCGAACGACATCACTCATTCGTCCGCGCAGGTCAAAGTCTCGAAATTCTGATCGGTACCGCCATTCTGACGCATGGTCCTTACCAAATGATAGAGTTCAGTATTCCTGCTGACGAACGCCAATCAGATTGAGGATCGTTCGCCAAACATGACCTTGAATTCACCGAAAAGAGAGCATCACGATGAAACTCAATGATCCTCGACTGACCCTCATCGCAGGTTTGGCAGTGGCACTCAATTTGAGCGGGTCGAAACTGGCTCCAGCATCGGAGATGACGGCAAAAAAGACGACCACATTCGTCCAAGTTCAGTATGGTGCGAATTCGGCACCTCCGAGTGCGCCGTCGCCTGGTGTGCCGGTACCCTCGACAACGCCGTTGATACCAACACCTGATCCGTACTCTAGCAGTGTGAATTTGAATCCCCAACCGATTCCGCCGAATCCATCTACGGTCACGACCGTGCCAATGCAGCTTGGAACCCCCCCATCACTCACTCCGGCTCCGCGGCCACCGATGGGACTGTTTTACGGTGAGCAAGAGCGGTTGGATGCGATGTACAATCCTGCGCCACGGCCGCTACCTGCATCGAGTTATCCGATGCCTGTTCCTCCCTATCAAACTCCTTCGACCACCCTTGGAATTCCTAGTCAACCGTTGATTGTCGATGGGGGAATCCCTCAGTACAGCTCAACGGACCGCTTTGGATTTGCCCCCCCGCCGGGAACACTCGGCCAGACATATAAACGACGTTCACGTCCCATTGAAGATACCAAACACCCTCGAATTGGTGTCGTCGAAGTCAATCTGCCCGAAGAGGTTGATGTGACGGCGAAAGGATTGAAAATAAAGTGGACCGGAAAGGTCTGGCGACTGGAATCAGACTCGTTGATTCCCGGTATACCTCACATTTATGAAGTCAAAGCCTCTTGGGGCGAGGGGACGCAACCGCAAGTTCGTACCGTCCGCTTGATCATGGGCCGCATCGTCGATCTTGACTTCTAGTGCGGGTCGCACCTACTCGTCGCGTTGAAACATGGGTTAGACGCGATGGATTTAGGCTCGCTGGACGCCACACTTTTCTTGGAAGCGCTCCAGAGATTCAGTTGCAGTTGTTCGTATGGTTTTTTGAGCGTTCGATGACCACTTTTCAAAGGAGGTTACGACAGCAATTAAGACGAGCTATTTCAGATGTGTCGAAAATGTTGATGCAGGCTCACCTGGGCCGTGATGGTTGGCAGATATTCAGCAGTCATGCGGCGATGAGACGGGGTTGGATGCCACGAAGCCAACGGCTTTGAACCCCGCCTTACAATGCAAGTGAGCGTACCGATCAGCACCGAAGCGGTGATCCCGAAACCGGAATCGGCGATGAAAGGTCCGCCATTCAATGGCTGACAACGCGGTGGTGGCATGAGGGGTGCGGAACTTTCTAGAGTGTTCCCGCTCCTCATGGCACTCTGCATGGTGCGTAGCTCGACTCTCCGAGTCGAGTTTCTTGCTGAGAAAGTTTAGGTACGATCTCGCCTCAGAGAGTCGAGCTACCGCGAATACAGGTAACTCTCGACTTTCAAGAGTGTTCTCACGAGAATGCTCTGAGAGTGGTCCGACGGGAGTTGATCACGAATCAAGAGGATTCGGGAGTTGCCGGTATGAGCAAATGGATGGTGATCGCCTGCGCGGGTTTTGCATGCGCCTTGTTTTGGCAACCGCTGATCTTAAACAGTCAGGATGAGGACCTGACACTGACCTCTGGTCGCAACGACACTGACCTGCCGGTTCGCCGCCCGCTGACCGAAGACGAAATGGTCGAGCAACTTCAGCAAGAATTGATCCAGGAATTCGATGCTGACACCAGTCTTGACGAAGGTGCGTCAATTCATCCGAAATTGATGAAGACCGTCAAGGACAATACAGTTGGTGTTCGCTTCGAAGAACGACAGGCCTATCTTTGCACACTCAGACTGGCACACGACGTCCCACTCCGAAGACTCGAACGATTCGCGGCCGAGATGCGAGCCGAGCGACGCGAGTCAACCCCCAGTTATCAACAACGCCGGCTGGAAGATTTCCCTCAATTTGTCGATTTGTTCACCCGGCCTGATTATTATCGTGGCCGCCCCGTCACTTTACATGGCATTATGCGGAAGGTGACCAAGTTCGACGTTGGCGAGAATTCGCTCGACATCGGCCAAGTCTATGAAGGTTGGGTGTACACCCCAGATTCTCAGGGAAACCCCGCCGTTGTCGTATTCACTTCGAAGGACGAGCGACTGCCGGTCAAGGGTGACATCCAGGAAGAAGTCGAGTTCACTGGATACTTCTTCAAGATGTACGGGTATGACGCGCATGACACGGCCCGTAAGGCTCCGTTGATTCTAGCGGGAGACGTTGTCTGCATACCACATCCCGAGCATCACGTTTATCGTCAGTTAGGCATCGAATGGTATGCGGTTGCTACTCTGGCATTCCTGGTCGGTTGGTATCTGGTATGGCAGATGACCCGACAAGAAATGCGGCCGCGCCCCTTGCCCAAGGTTGAACCGGACTTTAAGCATTTTCCTCCGCTTGACCATCCGGCACCAGACCCGTTCCTTCCCCGTTCGATCGTTGAAACGGAGGATTCCTGACCGTGACATGTTTCCGGCCCTTGTCCGGGCCTTTGAACCGACCGATCCGACTGGCGGTATTGATTTCGGGTGGCGGAACAACCCTATTGAATCTGATGTCAAAGATTCGTGAAGGTGTCCTTGCGGCTGAAGTCGGTGTTGTTGTCGCCAGTCGTGCAAACTGCGGTGGTGTTCAGCGAGCGCGTGAGCTGGGTCTTCGCTGCGCTGTCATTGAGCGAAAAAGCTTTGCGTCGGTCGGCGATTTCAGCCACGCCCTCTTCACCACCTGTCGCGAAGCAAAGGTGGACCTCGTTGTTTGCGGAGGGTTTCTCGCACTCGTGACGATCCCGGAAGATTTCCGTGGGCGAGTCATTAACATTCATCCGTCACTGATTCCGGCATTTTGCGGAAAAGGGTTTCATGGTCAACGAGTCCACGAAGCGGTATTGGAGCGCGGTGTCAGAGTGACCGGTTGTACGGTGCATTTTGTCGACGACGAATATGATCACGGGCCGATCATCGTTCAACGAACGGTTCCAGTGCTTGATGACGATACTCCAGAAACGCTTGCGGCGCGCGTTTTTGAAATGGAATGTGCAACTCTGCCAGAAGCAATCCGCAGGTTTGCGACGGGTGGATTGGAAATCAATGGATCGCGAGTTCGTGATGTCGCCGGTACGATCGCTCACGGCAAACGAGAATGATAGGTTAGGCGTAAATGATGTCACACCCTGCAACCAGCCAACAGTGCAACCAGCCAACAGTAATTGCGGTGCGGCAAACTCAATGATTGGATCGAACGCGTCTGAATCAGAGTCGCGACAAAATTGTAACGATTTGGAGAACCTCATGATCGACGCCACCATACCAAACCGGACTTGCTTGCAATTGAAGGTTGTGCAATGGGCGCTTCCGATGGCAGTGATTGTTTGCATCGGTTGGACCGGGATGCTCGTTGCGGACGAACCACCGGTTAAGGCGAAACAGGCTGTCGAAGCCGTTGATGACCCGTTTCCGACGCGACATCCGACACCCGATCTGGATGGCGGCGTTGAGTGGCTTAACGCTGCCGGACCGATTTCATTGAAGGAACTCCGTGGCAAATTGGTCCTGCTGGATTTTTGGACCTTCTGCTGCATCAACTGCATGCACGTCCTGCCAGACCTGGCATATCTTGAAGATAAGTTTCCCAACGAACTGGTAGTGATCGGCGTCCATTCGGCGAAATTCGATAACGAAAAGGAAACGGGCAATATTCGTAAGGCAATCTTGAGGTACGAAATCAAGCATCCCGTCGTGAATGACGCGGAGATGACAATCTGGAAAAAATTTGGTGTGAATTCATGGCCGACCGTCGTCCTGCTGGACACTGAGGGGAAATACTGCGGATACGTTTCGGGTGAAGGAAATCGCGAGCTGCTGGAAAAAGTGATCGAACGACTGATCGCGTTTCACAAATTCAAAGGCGATTTGGATGAGACTCCAATTCGGTTTGACCTGGAACGAAATAAAGTCCAGGAAATGCCGCTTCGATTTCCGGGCAAGATTCTCGTCGACGAAGCGAATCAGCGATTGTTCATTTCTGACAGCAATCACAATCGTCTCGTCGTCTGCAGTCTCGATGGAGCGTTGATCGATGTGATTGGTTCGGGGACCATCGGACAGAAGAACGGCGGGTATGAGGACGCTCAGTTCGATCATCCTCAAGGAATGTGCCTTGTTGAAAAGATGCTTTATGTGGCGGATACAGAAAACCATCTGTTGAGAACGGTCGATCTGACAGCCAAAACCGTGTTGACACTGGCCGGCATTGGCGGTCAGAACCGCACGCGCACACCGGGTGGCCCGCTTTTGGAAACCGCTTTGAACAGTCCCTGGGACTTGACGGTCATCGACAACACCATGTACATCGCCATGGCGGGCCCTCACCAGATTTGGTCCCACAGGCTGGGTTCGGATCTGCTCTGGCAATATGCCGGCTCGGGGCGCGAAGACATACTCAATGGACCGCTCGACAAGGCAGCACTCGCGCAGCCGTCGGGGATCGTGAATGATGGAACGAATCTGTATCTGGTGGACAGCGAAGGATCTGCCGTCCGCATGGTCTCGACCAGTCGAAAGAACGATCTGGAACATCCCGTTGGAACCGTGACAACCATCGCCGGACCGCACGATCTACAGCAAGGAAGAAGCTTGTTCGCATTCGGCGACGTCGACGGCAAGGGTGATAAAGCACGTTTCCAACATCCTCTTGGCATCGCATTCCACGGCGGAGCTCTCTTTATTGCCGACAGCTACAACCACAAGATCAAACGCGTTGATCCCAAGGCGCGCACGGTCGCAACATGGGCTGGAACGGGCAAGCCGGGAACAGAACTTGCGCCCCTGCAGCTTTCCGAACCGGCGGGTCTGTCGATCTCGAAAGGCAAGATGTATATCGCCGATACCAATAACCATCGAATTGTTGTGGTCGACATGAATACGAAAGAAGCTCAGGAACTGTTGATCGCGGGATTGACGGCTCCCCGTCCCGCCGAGGTTCTGGACACAGCGGATGACGTGGAAACCGCGAAATCGTTCGTTGTCGATTCACAGAACCTGAAACCCGGCGATGGCATTAACTTTGACGTGGCGATTGAACTTCCGGAAGGATTCAAGCTCAATGAACTATTGCCCGTATCATATCGGCTGAAGGTCGATGGGGATCAAGCTCTGATTGCCACCGAGTACTTGAACAGCAAGCAGACAGCGGTTTCGGAGGGAACAAACGCGAAGTTCACAGTCCCGACGGTGGTCAAGAAAGGTAAGGCAACGATCTTACTGTCGGTGACGTACGGCTATTGTCGCGATGGAAACAACGGAGTCTGCAAGATCGGGACGTCGCATTGGAGAATCCCGATCTCACTTCAAGATGGGGCAAGCGCGGATACCGTGAAATTAAACGTCAAAGCAAAATGAACTGTTCCAGACGTGCCGATCAATCACGCGTCAGAACGCGGTCGAGCGCTTCCAAGAAAAGTGTGGCGTCCCGCGAGCCTGAATCCATGGCGTCTAACCCATATTTCAACGCGACGCGTAGGTGCGACCCGCACTCGATCTCTCAATCCGACAGTCCGTCGGCGATTGCTTCGGCCGGTAAATCCTGTCCCGTGAGCGATTTGAACAGCAAACCGACGTAATCGCTAAACACTTCGGACGGCTCGACGACCTTGCATCCACGCTCGCGCGCTTCCTCAGTATAACTTGATTCACCTGGAAGTTCGCTCAGATCCATCACCGTCATGCCGGGCCTGAACAGCGAAGAATTGAGAGGCGTCTTTTTCGTCCCGTAATCCATCGTGTTGATTGTCAGCACGACCACATCAACCAGGGTCTCGTACAGATTGCCAAGAGGGACATAACGCAGGTCGCAGGCTTTGGCGATCTGCTGAGCTTCCACTTCATCACTGGAGCAGATGCTGACCAATCCATGGCGACGTTTTATGCCGTGTGCAAGCGAAACGGCGAGGCCACCCGAACCGAGAATGATGGTGTTTCGTTTGTCGAGAGGTCGTTCCTCTGACGACTGTTTTCCCAGCTTGGCTTCCAGTGCCCGAAGCGTCGATTTCCAGATGAGGTTGTGGGCCTGCCAGCCATCGGCAGATTTGATGACGACGTCAGAAAATTGAGACTCGGTCGAAACGTCGTCGCCCTTTGACGCCAGTTGCATGACCCGGCGACCAGCCTGCGGGGTGGCGATGATTGCTGGAATCTTCAGGATGTCGAGCATCTTCATGACGTGATCGCGCGAGTGAAAGTCCAGCGGCAGACAGCGAGTATTCATTCCTCGAAGATCGAATGCCGCATTCAGGATTCTCGAAATCGCGAATTCAATGATGCCCCCGCCGACGATTCCGATGAAGCGGGTCTTGGAATCCACTTGCCGCCAACGGTACGAATCGTCGAGTTCGCCGACGGTAGGCTGTCCCGGAAATGCCTCCATCCCTTTTTCGAGCGCGGCATAAATCCAGGGCGAACCATATTTACGGCCCAACAGAGAAAACGTCACGCCGGAACGGCCCAACCCCAACCCTACGACGGGCAAGAGTCGCTTTTGGCTGACAACCGCCAACAGCGGCCAGGCTGATTCCAGCGTGTCGGTCGGCCATGTGAATTTGACAATGTCGGCCTTGCAGCGAGTCGCTTCCTCGAACGCTTCTTCAACGTCGTTCAGAGGACGCGTCATGCTCGCGAAACTCACGACGCGTTGCGTCTTGCCGAATCGCGGAATCTTCATCGCTGAATTTGGATCGAGTTCCACATAGTCGGGTCCCGCCAGAATTGCTTGCCGCAAAAGTTGCAGACGTTCATCTTCAGTACCGTCGAACTGACCACCTTCTTCGGGAGGACGGCAAGAAATGAGCACGGGTTTTTTGCATCCCGAAATCATGTCTTTGACATCGGGCTCCTTGTGCAATCGATCGAGACAGACTTCGACCAGATCACATTGATTCGCGGCATTAAAGATATCGACTTTCGCAAGCTGCCTCGATTCAGGGGTCACGGAGATGCAGATCATAATCGCCTTGCCTTCCAACCCGACAAGCCAAATGAACAAACCCAGGCCCGAATCACGGGATCATAAGCAAGAAATCCAGTCGAACGCCACTGATTAATTGTGTGTTTCGGCAAGTACGGCGTTGCGTGTTCTGGGGTCGGGTGTTCAAATTTCAAAATTGGCGGTTCAACGGTACTTTCGGGACGACAGCGCCCGACCGCCAATTTTGAAATTTAGTGGGTAAGGGAGAGGAGACCCTCTCCCTCCCCGTTGTCGCAAGGGGGTTGCTTCCCCCTATTTACCGGCGTGCGTCTTTCTCGCACCGGGCGGCCCCGCAGCGTACCTCGTCTTGCGACGAGGCATCGCTGGCCACGGAATGGCCTCGTGAGAGGAACAGCCTCGAACTGTCTGCCTCGACTGGCGATGGAGAGCACTCAAGGTCACAAGTCCCTTTCGCTTGAAGTACGCGTCTTCGATCCGACAATTGTGCGTTCGGCTCTTACGCTTGAGCTTCTGGCACCTCAGTCGCATTCTCACCCACTCGTCGAGTTCACGGAACTGCGTCACGCAGGTCGAGAACCAAGTCCCGAAATAGCGTTGCACGCCCCGCATCACCGAGTTCAGCTTCGCAATGACTTCGACATCCAGATTCTGGCTGCGTGTGGTGATTTCCCGCACTTTCGCTTGGAAGTTTTCCACAGACTTCGCCCGCATCTTCACCGAGTGCGACTGGACGTCGAATCCCAGAAAGGTGAACCCCTTCAGGAACGTCGTGACCTTCGTCTTGGTGGGACTGAGCGACAGACCGAGTTCCGCGAGGAACGTTTCGATCTGTGTCCG
>Ga0206876_1242_pt1 | contig 12330 bp, 8 predicted proteins | sample Alteio_BWOrgCont_10_FD_152619 | JGI IMG/M metagenome (GOLD analysis project Ga0206876, IMG submission 152619) | Enriched cells from forest soil in Barre Woods Harvard Forest LTER site, Petersham, Massachusetts, United States -... | ecosystem: Environmental > Terrestrial > Soil > Temperate forest > O...
CCGCTGGAAGCAGCGAACGCGGCGCAAACACTCGTCAACGAGCAACTGCAAAGAATTCTTGACAAGATGTCTGAATGGGAAAATTTTGTGGATGCAGTGAACCAGTTACGAAGTATCATCGCATCCGAAATCCAGATTCACGATACGACTGAAAAAACTCAGAAAGAGCAGATCAAGGGAGTATTCGATGAAGAGTGACCGCATGGCAAGCCGGATGTCGGACCCGATTTTCTTCCGCTGTCAAAGAGAGGATTGAAAATGACCAGGAATGGGCAGGTTAAATTCGGGCAAATGAGTATCGGATTTCTCGCGCTGGTCGCGCTGATCTTCAGGGCGTGTGCGACGGACGCCGCTGATCCAATTTTTGACGACGACGAAGAAATCGCCGCTTCCGCGAAAGTCATTACTCCGGCCGACGCGCAGACTCCGGCGAACGCCCCGGCGTTGGTCGTTACGAAACCTGCCGCCGCTACTGCGGAGCCGAAGAAAAAAGACGATGCCGATTCCACGAAGCTGAAAACGGGTGCCGGGACGGAAGTAAAGGCTGAGCCTGCGGACGATCCAGCAAGTGCTGCGGCACCAGCCAATGTCGAGCTCCCGGCTGTCGCCGACAAGGCGGCTGTGGGCGACAAGCCGGCAGCCACCGACAAACCTGCTGGTGAAAAAACCGCTGCTGCAGTGAAGCCCGCCACTGATAAACCGGCTACGGAGAAACCTGCCGGCAATCAGCAAGCTGCTGCCGAGAAGCCGCCTGAAGCTCCGTCGAACGACGTGGAAAAGACGGGTGTTGCCGCTGCCAAAGTCGCCAAGGTCGAAAAAGCGAAAGACAACCTGGGACAACGTCGCGAGGGTGAAATTGGTCGCAACGAAGAACTGAGCTTCCTCCAGTCTAAAGTGACCGCGCAGATGCTCGAACTCGAAGAACGCATGTATCGCTTGTCGGAAGCGCTGAAAAGCCTCGAACCGGAAAACGCATCACGTCTACTGATCGGAGTGAAGTACGCGCGTGAAGAACTGATTCAACTTCAGATGAAAGAGATTCAATCGGCACTCACGTCGCAGAATTTTCACGATGCGGTCGTCGAACAAAAGCAGGTTCTGGCTAAGCTCCAGCGATTGGAACAATTGCTTCTCTCTCCGGACCTTGATTTCCAATTGCAATTGGAACGCCTGCGATTGATGCGCGAGCTTCTCAAGCGGCTGGATGCGACGATCAAAGAAGAACAACGTGAGAAAGTCGCCACCGAACTGACAATCGCCAAGGAAAGGCAGTTGCAAGAACTGCGCGAACGCAAAGCCACTCTCAAGGAATTGATTGTCAGCCAGACGGGTCATGTGAGAGCGAGCGAAGTCCTCACGGGTCCGGCCGATGCGGAAAAGATTGGCAACGAACTGAATCCAGACGCGAAATCCCCGGATGAGGAGAAATCGCGGCCCGAGGCGATTGAGTCCCTCTTAAGTGGACAACAGGCGACACGCGAGCAGACGGTGCCACTCGAAAAAGCTGCTGAACCGATCGCGGACGCTGGTAAGAAAATGGATCAGGCAGTCGATGAGTTGAAGAACGGGCAGCCTGAAGCAGCGCTTCCACAACAGACGAGTGCACTTGATTCGTTAAAGCGAGCTTTGCAGGCGTTGGAAGCCGATGAAAAGAAACTGGAAGCCGCGTTGGCCGACGAAAAATTCGCTGCCATGCGAAAGGAACAGGCGAATACTCGGAAAACCACCGAGGGTATCAGCGAAATGGCCGTTCAACTAGGCGACTCGGGCGCAGCGTCTCGTAGCGAATTGATTCGGGCCGGCGGCAGCATGTCGAACGCAGAGCAAAGTTTTGGCGGGCGGAACGCGTCGTCAGCCGACGGAGCTCAGGGCGAAGCGATCGCTTCGCTGAAATACGCCCGTGAATTGCTCGAAGCGGAAGCCGAAAAACTGCTCAATCGTCTCCGCGGCGAAATCAAGAAGCGGACACTGGAAGGCCTCGCACAAATGCTGGAAGGCCAAATCGCCATTCGCGAAACGACCGAGCGACTCGGCCCCAAAGTAAAAGAAGGAGCCCGAGCCGTAACGACGTCGATCGTCGCGCTGGCAACCGGCGAGGCAAAGCTGATCACCATTGGCGAAGGTTTGACAACACTTGTTGAAGAAACCGAATTCGGAATCGCACTGCCGGCGGCTCTACGAAGTGTTACCGACGCGATGGGCGAAGTGAAAGAACGACTTGCCCTGGCCGATGCCTCTGAAGAAGTGATCGCCGCAGAAAAGATGATCGAAGAAGACCTGGAGCAACTGCTCGCGGCCATGAAGCAATTGCCTTCACAAAGCGATGGAAAAGGTGCTGCGGCAGCGGCGAGCGCCCAACAACGCGAACGCCAATTGAACCGACTGATCGCAGAATTGAAAATGGTGCGAATGCTTCAGGTCCGGGTAAATCGCGATACGAAGGACGTGGATCAGAAGCGCCCCGCCGAAATCAAGGATCTTACCGCGGCGATCAAACGCCGTGTCGAAGTGATTCACGATCGGCAAGAGGACGTCTTTGATGTCACCGAGTTGCTGGCAATCGAACGTGGTGAAGACCTGCAGTAATCGCGCTTCAGTCAACTTTTGAAACATGTAAAAAGCATGATCTATCCCCTCAACGAAACGAAGAATCCCATGAACACTATTCATCGTCTCGCGATTTCAGTGACCATACTTTTCGGTTGTGCAACTTGCGTTCAGGCGCAAGAGGAATCGACCGGCAACCGGCTCGAAGATGTGACGCGCGACATGAAGGTGGCGTCTGATCATCTCGCCAAGAAAGTGACCGAAAAGCCGACGCAATCCGCACAAGAATCTGCCGTCTCCAAACTCGAGGCCCTGATTGCCGAGCTGGAAGAAAAGAAATCGCGAATGGGCAACGGTGCGAATGCCAGACCGACGAAACCTGCGGAGGAATCATCCGTTCGCAACGGACCTGGTGGCATGGGTGACCTACACGGCACGCGGATGCAAGGTGATCGCTGGGGTGAGCTTCCCGCGCACGAACGAGATCGTATCCTGCAATCACTGACCGAAGGGTTTCCACCGCACTACCAGGCCGTCCTGGAAGCCTACTACAAGCGATTGGCAGTCGAGAAAAAAGCAGACGGAGCCGACGCTGCCGTTGAACCCAAACCTGCCGCCGCGCCAAAGGCCAACATGAAACCTGAAATGAAGATCGGCAGTCCGAAAGCCGTAACGATGTCCACGGAAATGTCAAAGCCAGCCAAGAAGACCGATAAATGACAGAATTGGATTGTAATCAAGAGAATCGTTGGGTGAACCAATCTGGAGTGATGCGCCCCGACATGGCTGGATCAGGACGATTGAGCGTCCGCGGGTGGCTGTGCGCGTGTTGCGCGTTTTTGTTGTGGTCAACCCCGACTCTTTTCGCGCAAAATCCTGTCCAGCGGCCAAAACGCGCGGGGAACGCCGGCAACCCGGCGGCCGCGCAAGGGGGGCAGCCGAATCAGGCGAACGCCAAACCGACGGGCCCTTTGGTGACTGCCACCACGATCGAAGACAAACAGTATTCAGCCAAAGAGGCCGAATTCAAAGATGAAAAGCTGACGATCAAGTCCGATCCACCACAGACGGTGGCAATGGACGAATTGCAGCGGGTTGTCTTCCAACACGAAACGACACTGGTTCTCGAGTGGATCGGTCACACCGATCGGGATACGGTTCAAATCGGAGCCGTTGATGGCGGAAATGGCGTCCGCGACGTGAAGATTCGTGCCACGGGGCTGGCGGCCAAGAGCTTCAAACAGGTCGCGATCGTCTCGAAAAAGCAGTTTCGCGTTTGGCGGCTTGATGTAAAGAATTCACCGTTTTGGAAACTCACGGCTGATCGCGTGGGTCAGGGATCGCTGGCGGAATTCTATTTCGAACCGCCAACGGTCGATCTCTTCGACACGGAACTCGAAGTCACGGTAACCTACGATGACAACTCAAATTCCAAAGCGACCGTGAAAGCCACGAGTCACACCAACGATCAAACAGACCCTGAATTTCCACCAGAAAAACTCGTGGCGAAGGGTGCACGTGTCGCGACCATTTACGGCCAATTGGGGGATCTTTTTAACGGCAACGTTGTCCGCGGCGACGCCGAACAATTCGTAATAGAAACATCCTGGCAACCGCAATTTGATCTGCCGTTCGCGCAGGTGCGTGGTCTGTTCTTTGACGGCAGCAAGCCCGAAGTCAAAACCAAGTTTGATCAACAACTGGCGAAGCCCGGCGAGGACGATTATGTGATCGTGCAAACGAAAGATGGAGCCGTCGCAGAAGTCAGTGGACGATTACAAGGACTGAGCGACGGTGTGCTGCGAATCATGCACGAAGGGCAGCTTAAGAAAATCAGGCTCGATCGGATTCAGGCGCTGGTGCTCGCCGATCATCCCGCAGCGCGTGGCTGGAAGGCTCCCTATCAGACATTTCGCATGGCGAGCGGCGATCTCTTGTCCGCATCGCTTGTCGCAATCGAAGAAAAGACGATCGCACTGAGAACGTCATGGGGCAGCGAAATCCGAATTCCGCGCGAAACGCTCGTTGAGATCACGGGGCGCAATACGCGGATGGTGAACCTTTCGGAGCTCACTCCATCGACCGTGGAACAGGTTCCCTACTTTGATCGCAAGATGGCGTATGTGAAAGACAAATCCTGGAATGATCGTCCGCTGAAACTCGACGGCAAGACTTATTCGCGTGGGTTGGCCATGCATTCCCGGTGCGTTCTGACTTACGAACTAAATGGCGAATTTGCCACCTTCCGCTCGCTCGTAGGATTTGAAGAAGAAGCGGGCTCGCGGGGCCGCGTCGTGTTCCGCGTCATGGCCGATGACAAGGAATTATTCGCGAAGCCAGACTTCCGCGCCGTCGATAAGCCGGTCATCGTCCAGGTCGCCGTGAAGGGTGCGAAGCAACTGCGTCTGGAAGTTGACTTCGGCGAAGACGAGGACATCGGAGACCGTGTGATCCTGGCCAATGCGCGGTTGTTCCGTGAGTAAAGGAAATCCATGAGCGATATTTGCTGGACCAACGCCATCGTGGGGATGCGAGCGCGGACCTGCCGATCACCAGTCTCTATCCTGATCATGGCGTTGCTGGTGATCTGCGGCAGTGCAGCTTTTGACGACTCAAGCCTGCTTGCGGCCGATGGGCCACAACTCGCAGTCTATGCCATGAATGCGGACGGGAGCGAGCTTCGCCAATTGATCCAGGCACCCGGCCGACGTTGGCATTCATCCCCCTCTTGGTCGATCGACGGGAAGAAAGTTCTGTTTCACGCTCACGTCACAGATGCGGAAAACCCGGACAGTCATCTCTTCGTCGTGCAGGACGATGGATCCGATCTGAAGGACTTGGGACAAGGTAGTTTCGCGAGTTGGTCGCCAGATAATAAACAGATTGTATTCAGCATCGCGAACAATAATCCAGGGAAGGAACAAGTTGGCATCTGGGTGATGAACGCTGACGGCAAGGGGCGGCAATTTGTCGGCGCAGGGACTTCGCCAGTTTTTGCACCCGACGGCAGCCGAGTCTTGTACATCAGCAGCCACGAAGGATCTCAGTCGATTTACGTCTACGACATGCTCGAAGGAACGCCGAAGAAGATTCTCCAAGACGTCTACCAGAAACAGCCAGGCAGCGCTCGGTGGTCCCCTGACGGCAAAAAAGTGGCATTCGTCGATGAACGTAATGGCCATTTTGAATTGATTTTGATTGACGCCGCCGGCTCTGAAAAAGAGCAATCTGTCAGACACCGAGGTCAGATCGGTGGTCCAATCGCCTGGGCTCCGAATAGCAGGCTGGTTTTGTGGATGAGGGAAAAACAGACATCCGATCCTCAGCGGCTGTGTAGCATCGCGGCCGAAGGGGATGATGGTCCAGAAATCCTTCCGAATCAGGATGCGGGCACGCTCAATTTTGATCCAGCCTGGTCGCTCGATAATAAACGTCTGCTCTTTGTCAGTGATCGACCCAAGTAATGAACGAGACTTTCATCGGTTTTCCAGACTTCCTACGGTGTATTGTCATGAGATGTCCAATTCGGCCAGGCGTTCGACGAAAACTGATTTCGGCGACTCTGTTCATCGTCGGCGGACTGCTGTATGAAGTCTCGATTGCGGCAGAAGACAACGTCAACCTGGAAGTACATGAATGGTCAGTCTGGATCGCGGAACCGCATGGTAAGCAGATCAACGGAGCTGCCGATTATCCCACAGCGATGCCTGGTCTGGTTGATTCGGAACGAAGCCGCAAACGCGATTCGGGAAAGCAGAAACCCGCTCCTGTCAGTTTGATGACGATCTACGGAACGCCACCCGATGTCGTCGATGTTGATTTGAAAATCACCGCGGGACGTCCGATCTCGCAGTGGCCTCGATCCGAGGGCAAGGCAAATCGTTTGCGATGGATGGATCTGACCCTGTCGAAGGAACTCACGAATCAGGAGTTGATCGCATACATCCCGGAAACGCATTGGTTCCGGCAAGCACGCGAGCTCGACGGCTTGTACATTCAATTGAAAAAGGGAGGGCGTGCCGAGCGATTCTTCGCCTACGATCTGGAATTGAATTCGACACTCAACATTCGGATTGATGGTGGCCCCGATCAATACAAGATTGCCAACCTTGGCAAACAGGCGATCCATGACGTTTTGTTGATTCTGCCGGGCACCGACGGCGTCAGGCTGGGCTGGGTTGATATTGTCTCGCCGACCCCGAACGCTGCGGCAACAGGAAGTGAAAATAAGCCACCCGCAACACCTGCGGCGCAAGCGCAACCAGCGGCTCAACCGACAGTCGCTGTCGCAGGAGCGCCTGGAGCTGCGGTCGTTTTGGCCAATCCCTTGGAGGCGCCCGCAACAAAGCCTGCGGGGGCTGAAAATCAAAAGCCCGATGCAACCGCTGCACCAGCAAAACCACCCGTGAAGGATCTTCTCGTTGAGATTCCCCTCACGGCACCGATCGCAATCGACAGCGATGAGTTCAAACAGAAAACAGATGTTGAACTGAGACGCCGGCTGGGGACGACGGGACTGAACGCGAAAGAAATCGACCTGATGATGTCGCTATACGCGAAACATTTCTTCGCGACCGACGATATTCAAGTCGTCTATCGCATGTCGCAGGCCGGAATCGATGAATTGACGCCGCTCACCATCGAACCGGATACAGCAAAGGTCAAACGTGTCGCGATGGTCATTGCCAAGAAAGTCGATCCTCGTCTGCGTGATGACGTGCAGAAGTTAGTTGGTGAACTGGCAGACGTGAGCTATGCAAAGCGAGAACAAGCCGAGAAACGGCTGAGGGAATTGGGCAATCTGGCGATTCCCAGCCTGAAAGAGGCAATGAAAAGCAAAGATCTCGAAGTCGTGATGCGAGCCGAACGCATTCTGCTGGGTCACAAAGAACAACTCGGAAACGATCCAGCCGCGGCGCAATAACGCACGCGTAGCCTGACTCTGTCTTCATCCCGGCGCGCCGGTGGTCCGAGTCGGGGAGTTTTGAATTTGACGAGTCTCGGCGTGCCGGGATAAATCGCCAGCTTGCCTTGAAGAGAACCCGACTCAAAGAGTCAGGCTACGCGGATGGGGGCTGCTCACTTTCGGGCGATTCCTGACTTTTCTGGTCGGGTGATTCTTCCTCGTCGCCTAACAATTTGACTCCCGGTTTTCCCGGTATGCTCGGCGATTTGGATTTCATTGTGGTCGATGCGAAATAACCCGGGAAGGCCGTGATCAATTCTTCAATGATCTGAGCAGTGAGTTGCCGTGACGATTCTGTATCGATCACAGCCATCTTTTCGATGGACGCGGAATGGTTCTTACGCGGCTTCAATCGTGCAATCAAGATCTTTCTTTCCCGCTGCAGCCGCTCTTGGTCGGTCTCGTTTTTCCTCAAGTTGATGATACCCTGGTAGTAGACCAGCGGGCCAACAATGACGAGCAGTATGAACCTCGCGACACACCAATACCAGGCGTGACCCGGAATGATCACACTCAAAACATAGGCCCAAAGCGCGAGCACTGCAGGCAGAACCACCATCGTCGCCAAGAGCACTTCATGATCCGACATGTCTCGCAGAATCTCGATGGGCGTTCTGTCGTCGTGTGTCCTCATTGAATGTTGCTCGCGATACGAATGCGGATTGGCCCTGATCCAGGACTTGAAATGCAATCTGTTCGCACTTGGTATTCTAATTAACGATGCTGTGCAAGAGTTCTTGGTTAGCGTATCGGTTGATCGCTTTCGATGTTCACTGTACCAAACACCCGCACAAAGTCGCGGGCGGGCATCGAGAAACGGCCACCTGCGGTTTCATAACCGTGCTGCAGTCCTGGGGTCCCATTCGGTTTGAAATGGTACTTGCATCCCCAGGGATTCCAGATTTCGACGTGGTCTCGTTTCACTTCGAAGATGGCGTACTGATGCTTCTTGATTAAACCAGGGGGCACCGACCAGTCTCCGATTCCACAACAGACAAGACGCCGATTTTCGATGCCATCATGAATCAGATGGGAAAATCGGGTCGCGAGTTGCGGCACATCCTGCTCAACAGGTGCCGGATACGCTCCACTGACGTGCGATCGAATCCGATGCTTCACGGTTTTATGGCCAGTCAAAAGCTGGATGGAAAACACCGAATCACCGCCTCCGCCAAGCGTGTCCAAAGGCAGTTCGCCCTGCAGTTTTCGACTTTGTTCTTCGACGATACCCGCGGCCAGTTCCAGTACGTTTAACCAGATGCCCTGCAGTCCTGCATTTGAACCCAGGGCAAGTTGTGCGTCGGTCATCATCGGCACAATGACGTGCCGTCCATTTGGAAACCGGACCTCATACGAGCGATCATCGTTGGCATGAATCAAATGTCGAAATGGATTTGAATTGCGGTGTGTCTCGGCTCCTACGGCCGCGATGAAATAACAATCGCCAAGGTGACCTTGAGCGATCTCGTTCAGTCGTGGCCGTTCGATGGCAAAAGCTTGCCGCGGCACTGATTGGATATGCTTCAGGAACTCGGTGTAGTTATGCGAGAGGTTTGCACCCGACGCCGACTGATCCCGGCGGAGGGCCGAATTCTCGCTGTGTGCCGTCAACAGAAACTCACGAGTTAATGGATGAGCCTCATTCCCTGCTTTTCGCTGATAAAGATGAATTGAGGCGATTGCCGCCGCTTCGGCTCCCCGAACTTCCGGATGGAGAACCAGTTCTTTCACACGGAGGTCGGTGAGCACCGGGTGGTTACCGCGTGTCCAGCGATCGAAATGGCGCTCGATGATTTGGTGAAAGTGCGGTAGTTCCTCGACACCCAATGCCGGATTCCCCGACAGCAACAACCCCAGACCGCTTGCAACGAGCCATTCCCGGCGGCTCATTCGCGCTGCAATCAACCCTTTCATGGTTCTCTCCTGCGTCATTGCAGAATTTCCAGGTTTACAAGGGCAGGGTCATGGTGTCCGCGCACAAACTCAGCGAAATCAATTCTTGTCGTAAAAACGCAGGACGGCTCAAGACACCCTAACCCATTAATTCCGGTATCGGCTTCCCGTGGTCGACGATGGGGGTCGGTCGTCCGTTGAAGTCGCGAATCATCGTCGTCGAGGAATCGATTCCCAGATGATGATAAATCGTCGCGAGGAAGTCGCCGGGTCCACAAATTCGCTCGACGACGTCCTCGCCGCGTTTGTCGGTCGCACCGATGAAGCGTCCGGGCACGATGCCGCCACCCGCCCAGATATTCGAAAACGCTCGCGGCCAATGGTCTCGACCCGGTTGCGAAGTTCCCGCGGGTGCACTCGCGTCTCCTGCGCCGGTGCTGACCGCGTAATTGATCTTGGGTGTGCGTCCGAATTCTCCCGTGACGACAACCAGAACACGTTTATCCAGACCTCGTTCATAGATGTCTTCGATCAATGCCGTCACCGCTCGATCATAGGCGGCAGCACGAAACTGCATGGCATCGAACACGTGGTGGTTGACGGCATGGTCATCCCAGTTATGGACGCGTCCACACAGCGGACCGTTCAGGCTGGTCGTCATGACTTCCACTCCAGCCTCGACTAGCCGCCGCGCCAAGAGCAGTTGCTGTCCCCACGCATTTCTTCCGTACCGATCACGCGTTCGATCGTCCTCACGGCTGAGATCAAAGGCTTCTTTCGTGCGCGGATTTGTTAATAGCGTCATCGCCTGAGTTTCGAATTCGTCCAGCGCCGACAATTCCTTTTGATGATCAAAGGTGCGTTCGAGCGTGTCGAGATTGCGTCGGAGATTCGAACGCCGGTCTAACCGCTTGACCTCGCCGGCATCCGATAATCCGATGTTCGGTACCGAGAATGTCGGCTGATTCGGATCGCCCGAGACTGTGAACGGAGAATAGCCGTCACCGAGGTAGGCAGGACCGTTGTATTCCAGAGGCGGATTGATGCCGACGTACGCTGGCAGCGGATTCTGACGCGGTCCTTCTTGCGAACGCAAGTAGTTGGCCACCGACATCCAATCGGGAAATCGCGGTTTGGGTTTGTCGCGCGTATCGGGGTCGCCCGAGAGCAATTGCATCGAGCCGGCAGGATGCCCTCCCGCCGACTGATGCATGGATCTCAGCACCGTGAATTTATCGGCGATACTGGCCTGCATCGGCAGCAGTTCGGTGAACTGCAAGCCGGGTACCTTGGTGGGGATTGTTCCGAACGGACCACGATAGTCGCTGGTCGCCAGCGGTTTTGGATCATAGGAGTCAATGTGCGAGCAACCACCGGGCTGCCAGACCATGATGACAGCCGTTTTCTCACGCTTCGTATCAGTCGCATCACCGGCATAAAGCTGATTCTGTGCCCGCAGCTTCAGGATTCCCGGCAGGCTCAGGGTGGCAAATCCAGCCAGCCCCAACTGCAGGAAGTTCCGCCGATCGCTCGACGGGTTTCCATAAGGTCCCTGGCACAATGCGTTTTTAAGCCCGTTTTGAGGTCTGCTCATTTGTTCTCCACTGGCTTGACGCGGATTTTTACCGGTTCGGAAACGACGATGTCGACAGTGTCTTTGGGGGCTGCCGCCGCAACGGCCTGCTTCGATGTTTCGGCTGCAACGGCGACTCTGGACGCTGCCAATTTCTGTTTGGCAACAACAGCTTCCAGCGCCTTTTTCAGTTCGAGATGACGTTCTGAATCAGCAGCAGCGTTTACCTCATCGGTCAGTTTTTGCACGTCCGCATCCAGAGAAATCCGTTCTTCTTCAGCCTTGCGGAGTGCCTCTTCAGCGATTGTCACAGCCTCAACATTTTGGCGGTATTTCGCCACCGCGCTGCCGTAAAAACTGATCACATAGTCTCCGGGCGCTATTTTCAAAGCGGCGGAATCGAGGACCGCTTCTGACGAATCGGCAGTGAGCGAGACATCGAATGAGGGCACCTTTTCGAATCCCGCTCCCAATGTCTTCAAACTCAATGTGCCTCCGGAAAACTCGCTACGCCGCGTCTGGATGAACGGAATCGTCAGTTTTTCACCGGCGATCACCTCGTAGAATTCTGTCTTCGCAGGTGCAATTGTGATTGGTGCGAATTCCAATCCGCTGACCGAGACTGGCACGTCGGCCAGAAGGCGCGGACGCGGAATCTCGTTCCAGGCTTCCGGAACGGGCCACGCCATCGATGCGAGACGGCATTGGCGGGTGATCGTCGGGCCGTCCAGTTGAGCACGTCCGTACAAATTGGCGGATGAAATGGCTCGCGGAGCATTGTAATGAGCGGTAACCAGCATCAGTCCGCGCGACTTGCCGGCTGGTATCTTCAACCCCTGCGCCGTGACTCCTTCCGGCAAACCGTCCATTTCAAGTTCGATGTCACCGTCGAATCCGTCTCGGCGGATGGCTACAACTTCCAGCACCGTCGTTAATCCGCCGCGCAGCGCGAGCGGCTTAGAGAGAGCATTGCGATCACCATTTCGCAGTTCCATGTGCAACGCCCAGGCGACAAGAGCGAATTCAGAACTCGCCTTGCGAATGATCAGGCGATAGACATTCCGGGGATCACTGCGAGTTCCGCCAAACAGATCGCTGATTTGCAGGCGATGAATTCCCGTGTCGGCGATCACCAGTTTTCCCAACACGTCCGACGAACCCGCGTTGTAGGGCGGACCATCATACGTATAAGCATTGCTCGATACTTTTACGGGACTGGGGATATCGTTGAATTCAGCGACGTTGACCACTTTCTCGGTGTCGCCTGCCCCACTGACATATTGCACAAGAACGGCAGGGTCAGTCGGCAAACCTAACCGATCGGAAGCAACTTCCACCCACCAGACGTCTC
>Ga0206876_1243_pt1 | contig 12241 bp, 8 predicted proteins | sample Alteio_BWOrgCont_10_FD_152619 | JGI IMG/M metagenome (GOLD analysis project Ga0206876, IMG submission 152619) | Enriched cells from forest soil in Barre Woods Harvard Forest LTER site, Petersham, Massachusetts, United States -... | ecosystem: Environmental > Terrestrial > Soil > Temperate forest > O...
GTGTTGTTGCTCGAGACAGGTGGAGTGCGGCTGAATGAAGCGAACCTGGGGCTGGCCGCGATTGCTGATATCCAGCGCGGTGTGTTGTCCCTGCGCGAACTTGCGCCCGTGGTGGCGCTGATTGCCGGGCCTACGGGATGCTTCGGTGGCATGTCGCTGGTGGCGGCGCTATGCACGCACATCATCGGCACGCGCTATGCGCGCTACGGGATGAATGGCCCTGAAGTCATTGAACAGGAAGTTGGCCCAGCGGAACTCGATGCGGGAGATCGCGAGAATGTGTGGGCGGTCTATGGTTGCGAGAACCGCTTTCGAGATGGCCTGATTGATGCGCTGGTCGCCGCATCATCGGAAAGTGTGCGCGAAGGCGTTGCAGCAGCCCTGCGTGGAGATGTTCCTGCACGGAGAACGATGTCTGCTGCAGAACAACTGACCTGCCTGCGTGCTGAGTGGAGGGTGAGCGATGTCGCTGTTGGATGAGCCTCTGGCCCGGGTGAAGCCGCCCAACACCCCTGATGAGCGCAGCCGCGGGCACGTGTGGCTGGAGGCGCTCGCCGCCGCAGAGGGACAGTCTGTTCTGAACGCTCGCTCGGTGCTCAGCGGTGAGGTGCTCCTGGGTGAGGAGACCGCGTTTGCTTTTGCCGTTGTGCATGATCGCTCCAGCGTCATGCCGCGCTCGCGGAATGGTGAGGTTGGACTGGAGCAGGCGCTCGCGTTGGCGGCAGGCATCCACTCGTTTGTAGAAAAGGAAATGCAGGAAGGGACGAAGCGGCCGCTGCTGGCGATCGTGGATACACCCGGACAGGCGCTGGGCCGCGAAGAAGAAGCCCACTGCCTCAGTGCAGCCTGTGCGGCGGCTGTGGAGGCCTACGACCGCGCCAGGCGGGCCGGGCATCCAGTACTGACGTTGGTGGTGGGTGGAGCGTATTCGGGCGCATTCCTGGCGCATGGTATGCAGGCGGACGCCATTCTCGCGTTGGACGATGAGGGCGTGGAGATGCAGGTCATGCGGCCCGGTTCCATCGCGCGGATCACCCGAAGGCCGCTGGTGGATGTGCAGCAGTTATCACAACGTATTCTTCCCATGTCGCCCGCCATAGCCAATGCGGCGCGGTTGGGAATCATCGATGAACTGATTCACGATGTGTCTGCAGGAGCGCCGAAAGCAAGCGACGTAAACGTTGTGAGAACGAGATTGGCCGAGCATCTGCGCCGCGTGCGGGAACAACGAGGCGGCGTGAAAGATCTGGGCGCGTACGGCGGTGTTCGCGAGACCACGGTGAAGGTCCGCCAGGTCATGCGCGAACAATGGAGCGCTGCGGATGCCTTGCTGGCGGCCGCGGCGGGGAACAAGGTGTGATGCTTTTCGCCACCACCATCATCCCGGTCTTCTTCGTGCTCGCGCTTGGGTACTATGCGGGCCTGCGGAAGCGGCTGGATAATCAGCACCCGGAAGCACTGATCGCTGTGCTGATGCAGTTTGCGCTGCCTTGCTCGCTGTTATTGGGTGTAGGCAGCGCGCCACCGGAGATGCTTCGCTCGCAGGCCAGCCTGCTTGGTTTGTTGGCCGTTGTGATGCTAGCCGTATATGGCTGCGTCTACTTTCTGGCGCGGCGCTGGCGTAGGGCCAGCATGGGCGAAGCGGCTGTGCTGGCGCTGACCGTGGCCTTTGCGAATAATGTGGCGATTGGCTTGCCTTTCCTGGTCGGCGTGGACGGAGCGAATGGCCGGCTGGCCGTAATGTCGGGGATCGTCGCGGGCGCACTGGTGCTGTCGCCACTCACACTGGTGCTGCTGGAATGCGCGGCGCAGGAGCAAGCAGCCGAAAAAGCCTCGCGCCTGGTACGCATACGTCGCGCGCTTTCGTTGTCGTTGCGGCGTCCGGTGATCCTCGCACCGGCAGTGGCCTTGCTGCTGCCGCTTTCGGGGCATCCTCTGCCTGCAGCCATGACAGCTTCGTTGGACTTGATTGGGAAAGCGACGGTCGGTCTGGCGCTGTTCGTTACTGGTCTGATCCTTTCAGCCCAGCCTTTTCGCCTGTCTCTGATGACAGCGGTTGGGGTAGTTTTCAAAAATGCGCTGCAGCCTCTCTTCGTGTACTTGCTTTTGCGCCCGCTTCATTTCCACGGTGTACTTGCGAAAGAGGCGTTTTTGCTGGCGTGCGTCCCGGCCGGTTTCTTTGGCACTGTCTTTGGCGCGCGCTATGGAGTGGCTTCCGCGGAGGCCGGATCGACCCTGGTGCTGAGTACGGCTCTGAGCGCCGTGACTCTGCCGCTTGCCGTTGTGTTGAGTGCGCATCTGCCATGAACGCCGCTCTGAAAGTACACGATCTGATCGGACCTCTACGGCCTGGCGCCGTCCGCAGCGACGCGCTGGTGCAACAGGCAGGTGTCGATTCCTGCATGGCGTGGATGCCCTACGTTGTAGTGAGACGCATTGAGGCGGAGGGCAACCGTATCGCTGTGGGAGTACGTGGCCGCCAACGCGAAGAGCGCTATGCCGGTTGGCTCGATTGCGAAGAGGTGAAGCGTGCGCACTCCCCTGAATCGCTGCGAATGCGGCCACATTCAGTGAACTTGCCCGCGATGCATGCGCTCGATGAGCTGAGGGTGCGATGGAAGTGGCTGCCCTTGCCGTGGGGCCCGGCAGGAAGCGTTGCTTTCGCACTCGCCACAGGAGCTGCTGCTGTGCGGATGGAAAGCGATCTCGATATTGTCGTGCGTGCGGAACAGCGCTTGCCGCAGCCATGGCTGCAACGCATGCTGCGGGAGAGTTCCGGACTGGGGTGCCGTGTGGATGTGATGATAGAAACGCCTCACGGAGGAGTTGCCTTGTGGGAGTTCGCGAGTAGCGCGACGCGCCTGATGTTGCGTACGGCAACCGGTCCACGGTTGGTGGATGATCCCTGGTCCGCGCCGGCCGCGCGGATCGTGGAGGCCCTGGTGTGAGCGTTGCCTTCCTCTTTCCGGGACAAGGCGCGCAACGTGCCGGCTTTCTGCATAACCTTCCCGCGGCCGAAGCCGTGGATCGGACGCTGGCCGAAGCGTCCGCGTGGCTGGGGTACGACGCGAAGGAACTGGACAGCGAAGAGTCGCTTGGCGGTACTGTGGGCACGCAACTCGCGCTGCTGGTAGCGGGCGTGGCATTCGCCCGAAGCATGATGGCGGCCGGTGTGCGGCCACATGCCATGTCCGGAATGTCCGTGGGCATGTTTGCGGCCGCGACGGCGGCGGAGGCGCTCACGCTGCCGGATGCGCTTTCCCTTGTGCGCCTGCGCGGTGAGTTGATGCAGAGCGCTTTTCCCGGCGGCACGCACGGCATGGCGGTGGTGGAAGGTCTCGGCAGAAGGGCGGTCGAACTGCTGTTGCAGGATGACATCACGATCGCGAATGAAAATGCGCCGCTGCAGTTCGTATGCGCAGGAGAGATGAGCGCACTGGATTCCTTCTGCGTGCGGGCATTGGAAGCAGGAGCAGCGTGTGCGACACGATTGCGGATGGCTGTCCCTTCGCACACACCGGCATTGGCTTCGGCTGCGAAGGTCTTGCGGAGAGCGATCGAACAAATACCGATGCGCCCACCTGCGCGGCTCCTGTTTGGGAACCGCCGCGCCCGCCCCATTGCTTCAGTCGAAGCTCTGGTTGAGGAGCTTGCAGAAAACATGGCTGCGCCGGTGATGTGGCGCGACGTCATGTCCGGCCTGGAGGCCGAAGGAATCACGCTGTTCCTGGAGGCTCCGCCGGGACATACGCTGGCGAACCTGGCGCGTGCCAACCTTCGCGATGTACAGGTCATGAGCGCCGACAATGCACGTTGGGACTCCCTGGTGCGAGCCGCACAAAGGACCTAATTTGCTGACCACCTGAAGCTGACGGCTGCGCCGCCTGGAAGCGTGTAATCGAACGTCTGCCCATTCCATGAAACTGTGACGGCCGTCTGCGAGGACGCTCCGTTAAACGCCACAAGAGCGAGCGTGTTATCCGGGTTCAAAAAGCCCACGGTCTGAACGCCGCTGCTTGACCCGGGTGTGGTGGCGATGACGTTTGCCCCGGGGAGGGCAACGCGGCCAATATGGCCCAGTGCGTAGAACGCATCGTTGTAGTAGACCTGCGCCGGTGAGACCAGCGTGGTGACCGTAGCGAGCCCCAGGCAGGTGTAACAACCGCCGTTCTGCGGACCCTGGTTCTGATCAAGCACGAGATTCCAGTCAACGATGGCGCGGGCCCGGTTCTGGATATTGGCCATCACCAGGTTTTGCATCTGGTACTTCAGACCTGCGGCGGAAAAGTTGGAAGCCGTCGTGGCGGCGCAGGAACCCTTCGTTGTGCAACTGGTGGTGCTGGTGCCTTCGGTGAACCAGATGCCTTTGGAAGAGTCGAGCGCCTGCGTCGCAGTCATGGCGTCCGGCGTGCCCGTGTACCAGTGAAATGCCGTGCCTGCTACGTATTTGTTCGCCGAGGAGGCCAGAATGGCCTGAGCGTAGCTGGTGTCGGCATAGTTGTCTTCCAGCGCGAAGATCCTGGTGGAAAGCTTTGCGGAAGTGATCGCCGGTCCAAGATTGTTTGCGATGAAGCTGATCTCATCCGATGGCGCAAGGATGGCGGAAGGGTATCCGCTATTGGAGTTCTGCGGTTCGTTCTGCGGGGAAACGGCGTAAATGCTAACGCCGGCCGCGTTGTAGGCCTGGATGAACTTCACGAAGTAGTTGGCGAGGTAGGGAAGATCGGCGGTGACGATCTGGCTCGCCGTCTTGGAGGCTCCACTCACACCGTTCATGGAAGCATTGGTTTTCATCCACGCGGGCGGGCTCCAGGGAGCCGCGATGACGTGCAGATTGCTGTTATAAGTCTGCGCGGTCTTGAGCATGGGGATGATGTTGACGAGGTCATGCGCGATGGAAAATGACGCAAGCGTTGGATCCGTGGAGCCTTTGGCGACGTCGTCATAACTGTAGTTGCCGGATGCGGAGAAATCGCTCGCTCCCATGGGAATGCGGACGACATTGAGGCCACCGGCCGATGTGCTGAAGAGTTGTTCGAGCACGGTCTGCTGCTGGTTTGCAGGGAGCGCCGCCAGTACGGTTGCGGTGGAGTCGGTCATGGCGCCGCCGACACCATCCCACGGTTGCAGAACGGTTGTGGGGACTACCTGGATGGTGGTCGTGCCGGAACCGGACGATGCGGAAAACGTGAGGTTCGACTGCGGGGCGAGTAACTGCGCGCCATCCGGTGTCGTGAGGTAGACCTGCACCGATGCGCCGTGAGGAGTGGACGGAGGCGGCATAGTCGACGTGGTGGATGTAGATCCGCCACAGCCCAGGAGCAGCAGACCGCTCAGCAACGCCGCAGTTCCGCGGTAAGACGAGGAAGTTATCCGCATGCGGAATGACTATCAGGAGACATGTGCGGGGGTGTCAATGGCGTCTGGCTGGCCGCGAAGCGTGCGTCACGCTTGCCCGTGAAGGAGGCCAGCTTGTTATTTGGGAAATTGTGGGTTTCGGCGGCCACTGATTCGTTTGGACAATGAGAGGCTTTGCCGAATTTCATCGATCGCTGAGCGTTGCGGGCACTGTCAAAGGCCGAAGATGGAGCGATGCGAAGACATGCATGGTTTGGGCTCGTACTTGTGATTGCAGGAACGGCGTCCGCGCAGAAAGCAACCGTTCTGCAAACACTCGCCGATGGCAGCAAGCTGCTCGAACGGACGGACGCTGCGTTCGTGGAGGGAGACCGTGGGCTGCCTGCGGCGGGTGTGGTGTTGCGCGTGATGCCCGATACGCCTCTGCAGCGAATGGACGGTTTCGGTGCATCCATGACCGACAGTTCCGCGGCCTTGCTGATGCAACTCGCGCCCAGCGAACGCGAGGAGACGATGAAGCTCTTGTTCGATCCGGCCGGCCCCTTAGGGCTGACGCTGCTGCGGCAGCCGCTTGGGGCGAGTGACTTTTCAGCGCACGGGAACTACAGCTACGACGACCTGGAGCGCGGTGGCACGGACGAAAAGCTGGAACACTTCAGCATCGCGCAGGATGAAGCGAGAATTTTTCCGTTGCTGCGGGAAGCTCTGTCGCTGAATCCTCAGTTGCGGCTGATGGTGCTGCCATGGAGCGCGCCCTCATGGATGAAGACCAGCCGCGCGATGAATGGCGGTGCGCTCGAGGATCGCTGGATCGGGGTGTACGCCCACTACCTTGCGCGGACGGTCGCGGCCTACGCCAAAGATGGTCTTCCGGTGTACGCCATGGCTCTCCAGAATGAGCCGGAAAACGAAAATGAGACCTACCCCACGCAGCGGATGTCGCCGGGGCAGGAGATCGCGCTGGCGCAACAGGTGCGCCCGCTTCTGCGTAATGCCGGTTTTCCTACTCTGCTGCTGGGGTATGAACACAACTGGTCAGACACCGAATATCCGCGGCGGCTGCTCGCAACGCAGGGTCTCTTCGATGGCATTTCGTTTCACTGCTATCGCGGCCACGAGGAGGCACAGCGAGACATCTTCGCTGCGGGGCATCCTGCGAGTGTGTGGTTTACCGAGTGCTCGGGTGTGAACAGCGGCACCTTTGCGAATGACTTGATGTGGCAAGCCCGTCACCTGCTGTTGGGAGCCCCACTGAACGGCGCCCGCAGTGTCATGCTGTGGAACCTCGTATTAAGGCCGGACGGTGGACCGCATAACGGTGGATGCAGCGATTGTCGTGCGCTGCTTACACTCCACATGCGGAATGGGCGGGTCATGTGGACCCGGAACGTTGAGTTCTACCTGATGGCGCACGCGGCGCCCTTTGTGCACCCGGATGCCCAGATGCTGCCGGTTGTCGTCTCCCCGTCCTCCAGCGTGACAGCGGCCGCATTTCGCAATGTGGATGGGACGTTTGCGGTGCTTGTGCTGAATGAGGGCGGCGCGGGCGTCGCTGCGGACATCGAGATAGACGGCAAACATCTGCGCCAGGAACTGCCTCGACGATCCCTCACCACGGTGGGCTGGGGCACGCCACATCCGGCGGTGCAGGAAGGCACCTATCGCTTGCGCTCTTCACATGGAGACTGCCTGGAGATCAGCCCGGAGCCGGGCCACACTCTTGCGCATGTGGCCTGTGCCGGAGCGGCGGCCCAACTCTGGAGCGTGTCTCGCCTCAGCCGGGGTCGATTCGAAGTGCGCAGCGTTGTGGCGGGCGATGGCCTCGCCGTCGATGCACGAGGCGAGGTGCAAGCGATTGCCGTGGATGGAGATCACACCTCCGCCGTCCTGCTTACGCCGGGAAACGCTGGCGTATGCATTTCTGCCGCGGCGGAAGCATGTGAAGCGGCGAAGGAATGGGTGTTGATGCCGTCCGCGCACTGATAAGAAACGCAAATGCAAGCGATATGAAGTTCGCAATTTACAAATCAGTGCGGCGCTCACTAGAGTGGCTCCGGTTCAACTTCTGACAGCAATGGTTCCGTGGACGCGCGGGGATGGAGAAACAAGGCATGATGGTCCGTACCAGACATAAGGCTGAGAAGCCCGGAAAACGAGCGAGGGCGTTCAGCCTGTGCTGTGCATTGTTGCTGCTGCTGTTGTTGCCGCAGGCACTTCGGGCTCAGGTGGAAACCGCGGACATTCTTGGCCGCGTGCAGGATGCATCGAAGGCGCTGATCGCGGGGGCGCAGGTTGTCGTCGAAAACCTCGATACGGGTGTGAAGCGGACGGAGAAGAGCAATAAGGTCGGTGAATTCACCGTGCCCTCCCTGCCGATCGGGCGATATAAGGTGACGATCACGAGTCCGGGGTTTGCGGCCTATGTCGTTCCGGAGTTGGCGCTCTCTCAGGGCGACCGTGTTCGCACCGATGCGACGCTGAGCATCGGCGCCACAGAGACGGTAGATGTAGCATCCGTCGAACCGCAGCTTCAAACGGACAGTTCCACGCTGGGTACGGTCGTTACTGCGCGCGAAGTCGAAGACCTGCCGTTGGATGGCCGCAATTTCATGGAACTGGCCCAGATCCTGGCCGGCACCAACGAAGGTCCTCCGAATGCGCTGAACAGTGGGTCACGTCCGGATGACCGGCGCCTGACATCCTCCGTTTCCGCCAATGGTCAGGATGAGAATGCGAACAACCAGCTCATCGATGGGCTGGATAACAATGAGCGCATCATAGGCGCGATCGGCGCACGGCCTTCCGTGGATGCCATTGCGGAGTTCCGTGTCCAGACAAACCTGTACACGGCGGAGGTGGGTCGCTCAGCGGGCGCCATCATCAACATCATCACCAAGGCCGGTACAAACGCATATCACGGCTCGGCGTATGAGTTCTTCCGCAACGACATCTTCGACGCCACCAACTGGGGTGCGCTCTCACACACCGAACTGCGGCAGAACCAGTACGGGGCGTCGCTGGGCGGTCCAATCAAACGAGAAAAGTTGTTTTTCTTCGCGGATTACGAGGGCTACCGCCAGGTACACGCAAACACGACCATCAGCACGGTGCCCACATGCTTTGAGCGTCAGAACATTGGAAACTTCTCCGACATCAGTCACACGAGCATCCCCGCGACAACACCGCTGGATCCTATCGGCCTGGCCTATTGGCAGCTTTACCCGCTTCCCAATACGCAGAACGGCGCCGCGGTGGGATGTCCGAACAACACGTCTGCCTCAAAGAATTACGTTTCCAGTCCGAACCAGGTGTACCTGACCCAGACAGGCGACGGCCGTGTGGACTACGCGCTGAAGAACAGTGACCACGCCTTCGTGCGATACACCATCAACCAGGGCGACGTGACGGTGCCTGGATCGCTGCCTGTTGCGAGTACATATGCGGGCGCAACGGTGCCGGATCGCACCACCGTCAATGGGCAGCCGATGGGAGGAACGATCACAGGAGGCACGCTGGTCAGCGGCATTTCGCCGGGTGGCAATGTGTTTGCGTGGGCAGGCCGCTCACAGCAATTGGCGATGAACTCGCAGGTGGATTACCTGCATATGTTCTCGCCACAACTGTTGGGAGAAATCCGGCTGGGATACACCTTCATCGACAACCATGCACTTCCGTTGAACTATGGTTCGAATTTCTCTTCTGCCCTTGGCCTGAAGGGAGCGAACCTCGGCGATCCGGGGACATCGCAACTGACGCCGGTTGGACCGCAAGGGTATGCGTCCGTCGGCGACGGAATTTTTCTGCCGCTCGAGAACCGCGACAACACGGTGCAGGGCAATGTGCAGTTCACGCTGCAGCACGGCAAGCAGAGCATCAAGTGGGGCGGGGGACTGATTCGGCGGCATGCAACCAGCGCGGAGAGCTCGTATGCGGCGGGATACCTGACCATGGGCACCTACACGGGTGGCGGTGCGTTCGGTGCGGTGTCCTGTGCTCCGCTCGGCTGCCTGTTGCGCGGTCTGGTGTATGAAGCACAGCGCTCCAACCAGCTTGTCCAGCCGGCCTATCGCACCTGGGAGCCGAGCGGCTATCTCCAGGATGACTATCGTGTGGCGCAACGGCTCACGCTGAACCTCGGCATCCGCTACGACTTGTACACACCGTTCACGGAGGCCCACAACCGCCTGTCGAACTACAACCCCTATACGAACACGCTCATGGTGCCGGGAACTCACGGGGTGGGTGCGACGGCTGGCGTGGCTACGGACTATTCGAACGTGGCGCCGCGCGTGGGCTTTGCCTTTCTCGCGGCGCCGAAGATGGTGTTTCGTGGCGGGTTCGGTCTTTCCTTCATTCCGATTTCGAGCGGCGCGCGTACTGCGCTTGGGAACGCGCCATACGTCTTCAACTATCAGACACTGAAGAACACAACGACCCTGGCGCAGGGCTTGCCCATTCCTTATGTGCAGTCATCCGACAACCTGAACGCGACGTCCATCGACGGACTCACGCTGTCGGGTATCGATCCGCACTACCGTTCGACCTACATTGAGCAGTTCAACCTTACGATGCAGCAGGAGTTCGGGCGCAGCTCGCTTCAGTTGAGCTATGTGGGCGAGATTGGCAAGCACCTGCGTCAGAACCCCAATTTGAATCTTGTTGCTCCAGGACAGTACACAGGAGCATCCAGTCTGCCGTTCAACAAGCTCTATCCGAGCGTTTCTACCGTGAACGAGATGATCTCGGAAGGCTATTCCAGCTACAACGCGCTGCAAGCGACGTTCAGCCGGCGGTTTTCACAGAACCTGGGCCTCAACGCGAATTACACGTGGGCGCATGCGCTGAACAATGCTCCCAACTATGCCGCGGGGTATGGAGGCAATGGAACGCTGCCGTATCAGATCAGCACGATCGATTACGGCGATTCGGACCTCGACATCCGCAACCGCTTCGCGATGTTGCTGAACTATTCGTTCCCGTTCGGTAAGACAGCGCATGGGTTGAAGGCCCGTGTCATCAAGGGATGGCAGGCGAACGCCATCTGGATCCAATCGACGGGTCTGCCGTTCAGCGTGACCGACGATTCAGCAACCTCCGAGACCGGCGCAACGAGTGAGCGTTCGATGCTGGTTGGCAACCCGTATGCCGTGACCACGCCGGGAGGCTGTCCCGTCAAAGTGAACGGAGCCACGGTATACAAGCAGACCAGCGATATCGGCACGCCGACGTTTTACTTCAACACCTGCGCCTTCGCGACGCAGCCGGCCGGGCAATACATTCCTTCGCGGCGCAACATGTTTCACGGCCCGCACTACCGCACATTCAATCTTTCCGGCTTCAAAACGTTCCCTGTGCACGAGAACTGGAAGCTGCAGTTCCGCGCGGAGGTATTCAACGTGACCAACACGCCGAACTTTGCCAACCCTGATTCCGGGTTAGGCGACACCGCGTTCGGTCAGGTCACGAACACGCGCGGAGGTTACCGTCCGCGTGAAGTGCAGTTCGCATTGAAGCTCCTTTTCTAAGCGGTTTCGACCATGCCGCGACTGCAAGCTTAAGGGAGGCCGTTTTCTCAGAGTGAAAACGGCCTTCTCTGACATTCGAAGCGTTGCTGCATAAGTATGACTGCTCTAGCGCGGGATTTGTCCCACGTAGTATCCGAGCCGATTCTCGACATCGCCGGGCTTGTGGAAGCCGCGCTCCATCAGTGCGGTGATCGCATTCTGCGCAGCGGAACGGCCGAGCGAAGCGATGCAAGCATCCCACCCTGCGCCAATCTCGACGTCCGGCGGAAGGCTGGTGTTGACCAGGCGCTTGGTGTTGGCGATGGCCCATTTGTCGAATTTGGCGATCCGTGTCGCAAGCGCCTCCACGTATGCGTCCAGATCGGCATCCGGCAGCGCGCGATTCACGTACCCGTAGGTCGCGGCCTGCTCTCCTCCCAGGTCTTCGGAGCTCAAGAGCACTTCGAGCGCACGGTTTCGCCCAATAAGTTGAGGCAATCTGGCCATTGGCCCGCCCCCTGCCACCATCCCAACGCCCACCTCCCATTGCGAGATGATCGTCTTTTCGGTGCTTGCGAAACTCATGTCGCACGCGAGCGTAAGCTCGCTCCCGTTGCCCGTCGCACGGCCACGGATGAGGGCGATGGAAGCTACCGGCGCACGCGTCAGGCGCACGAGAAAGTCCGGCCAGGGCGGCAAGCCTGTGGGACCGTTCGGCATGGAGGTCAGGTCACCGAGCTTGGCCGTGAAGTCAGAGTGATTCAGGAAATAGTCGTCGACTGCACTGTCGAAGACTACGACCCTGACATGCTCATCTCCCTCGATCGCGTCGATAACATTCTGGAACTCCCGGACCATCTCTGGTCCCATCACGTTGATTGGCGGATTGTCGATCGTGACGCGCCAATAGGCAGGCGATCGCCGGACCAGGCGAAGCTGCGCGGTGGTTGTAGCTGCGATCTCAGTTGTCATGGGGTTGCTCCTTCGTAGGTATCGGTCGCTGAAGCTGGATTCGTTGAAGCCGAAGCGGCAGTCAGCCGCTGGTGATGCATTTCATTCAGCCAGAGCGAAACTGGCCGCGCAATTAGACCATGGTGTTGCCGATACTTTCGTATCAACTCCAGTTCCGGCATCAACGCGCAACGACGATACCGATACGAAGGTATCTCCGACACCATCGTCTAATTGTTTCTTCTGCCTGCATTGCGGTGTCATGGCCGAGAGTCGATGGCTTGAAAGGAAGAAACCAATGTCGAATGAAAATGCAGCAACCGTCACCGCCGCACAGCCAACTGTGCCAAACCCTCTTGACGCCATTCCTGAAGCAATCCCGTTCGATGTGCCTTATGGCGCCCCGATATCTCTCGATCGAGCCGAGG